>Ga0316204_10006048_pt1 | contig 19102 bp, 18 predicted proteins | sample 6monrhotite_MG_2_FD_205661 | JGI IMG/M metagenome (GOLD analysis project Ga0316204, IMG submission 205661) | Microbial mat bacterial communities from mineral coupon in-situ incubated in ocean water Damariscotta River, Maine, United States -... | ecosystem: Environmental > Aquatic > Marine >...
CTATAATAAGGTTAACAGATGATCCAACTTTCTGGATTATTACAGCAATCTTTTTCTATTTTGGTACTACTCAATTCCTATTTTTATTTATTGATTTTATATACGCTTACAACCCAACTATTCCAAAATCACTTTGGAAATTACATTACTTTCCATCTAATGTTTTTTATCTATTATTAGCTATTGGCTTATGGAAGAAGAAATAATCCAAAATTCAGTTCAAATTATTGCTTTAGGAACTCTCTCGATGGTTACCGTAATAGGCGGTATTCTGTTTTTTATTATTCTCTATCAAAAAAAGGTACACAAAGCTGAACAGGAGAAAAAAGAACTGGAAAATGAATATCAAAAAGGCTTACTCAGCAGCTTTATAGAAACTCAGGAGAAAGAACGCCAGCGCATTGCTGCTGATTTACACGATGGTGTAGGGGCATCACTCTCTGGCATTAAGCTGATGTTAAATCAGCTAAAACCACAGAATGACACTGAAAAAGAAGCTCTAACAGAATGTACAACTGCCATTCAAAATACAGCCAGCAACGTAAGGGGAATCTCTCACAATCTGCTCCCTCCTTCTCTGCAAACTTTAGGCTTGGCAAAAGTTTTAGAAAGAATGGCAAAAAACTATACTTCCGACGAGTTGAGTGTCGATTTTTCCGCTACCTTAGCTACCAAGATTGATCAAAAGACGGAACTGGCGCTTTTTCGTATTGCCCAGGAATTGATCAACAATACAATTAAACATGCAGAGGCTACTGAAGTAAGCATCGAGCTAAAAGGGAATGAGGACTTTTTCCATTTTGAATACGCAGACAATGGAAAAGGTTTTGAGGTGAAAGCTGCCGATGGCTTAGGCTTAAGGAATATTAAAAGTAGAGTACAAATGATTGAGGGGGAATTGAACTTTTTTTCAGAAGCTAAAGTAAAAAATGGACTAACAATTAAAGTAGCAAAACATGGCTAACATTAGTATTGCCATTGCTGAAGATCAGCATCTGTTCCGCAAAGGAATGATTGCCTTGTTAAATTCCATTGAGGATTTTGAAGTAATTGCCGATGGGGAAAATGGTGCCGACCTGCTAGACAAAATCAACCACAATGAACTAAAACCCGATATCTTTCTGCTCGATTTGAGCATGCCTGTAATGGATGGTTTAGAACTAACCGAGCATTTAAAGCTTATTAATCCTTACGCTAATATCATTATTGTTTCTGCTCACGACGACAAAGACATTATTGTTCATTTGTATGAAAAAGGAGCCAATGCCTTTATTGATAAAAATGCTGAACCGGCAGAGATAGAGTTAGCCATACGTAATGTACACGAAAATGGATTCTACATTAACCGCATGGCCCAAAATGCTTTGAAAGAAATTGCTGATAAAAAAGAAAAGCCCAAACTCTCATCATACAAGCTGGAACTTTCAAAAAGAGAAAGAGACATTGTTCGCTTGGTTTGTTTTGAGAAGAGTTCTTCGGAAATTGGCACTCAACTGAACCTCAGTACGAGAACAATTGAGAATTACCGCTATAAAATCATGCGCAAAACCAATTCCAAAAACATGGCTGGTTTTATCCTTTTCTCTTTAAAAACAGGAATTGTAGACTTAGCTGAATTGAAGGTTAAAAGCTAATCTTTTGTAACGTAGTCTAGCCTAATCTGAGTATTCAACCTTCGCGTATAATCCTCTTCCAACCAAACTAAATAGTTTTTTGTGGTTTTAATGGTACAATAAGAATAATGCTTTATTCTATCTTGAATATCATCCCTCAGTAGTTTGGCCAGGTCTAAAGCATCCCACATGTCTTCCTCAGCATTTTCTATGCACATACGCACATGTTGATCAATCGACTTCTGAATAACAACTTTAGAATGAAGCCCAGCAGTCATCGCATTATCATACTCTTCTTTTACATCGAATATAATATCATCTGATTTTGAAAACTTCTCTTTCAAATCATTGGGCATTTGATAGACAAACTGACGCTCAATCAGATCATCAGACTTGAGATCGTCGTAATATTGATGTGGCACCTGGAAAATATGATACCAATCAACTGGAGAATCCCATAAGCCAAAACGGTGCAAGTTATTTCCCAGATCTATTACGTTAAATTCTTTTTTATTCGGCAATATCCTAGAGCCCCTTCCTATCATTTGATGGTATAAGGCCAAAGAACGTGTTGCTCTATTTAAAATAATCGTTTCAACAGTAGGTTCATCAAAACCAGTAGTCAAAATTCCAACTGAGGTTAAGATGGCATTAGGAGTTTCTCGGAACCACTTTAAAATATCTCTCCTCTCCTGCTCTCCTGCATGGTGGTCTAAATGGTGTATTTCATAACCAGCAGACTTAAAAGTGTCATATACTCCATATGAAGTAGCGATACCATTGTTAAAAATCAGTGTTTTCTTACCAAGAGATTTCTCTTCATATGCTCGCACCAATTTCTCCTGCATCAAATAGTTCCCATACAGCTGTTCTGATGATTTAACGGTATAATCTCCATTAATTCCAATCTTAAGACTGTCTAAACGTACATTGTAACTGTATGTGGTCGCTTTTGCAAGATATCCTTTGCTTACTAGGCTTAAAATGGATTCACCAATCACCAGTTCCTGATAGTTCTCGTTCATGGGCAACTTAATGCTCGAACTTAAGGGTGTAGCGGTAACACCCAATATATTGATGTCTTCAAAATACTTGAAAAGCTTTCTAAAACTATTGTAATGTGCCTCATCTACGATCACTAAACCTAAATTGTTTAGTGTAACTTTTTCTTCCTGCAAACGGTTGTTCAGCGTCTCTACCATTGCTACAAAGCAGCTGTACTTATTCCCATCTTGCACTGACTTTACCTTGCTGTCAATAATCATATTATTTACACCAAAGTCTGTCAACATTACAGAGGTTTGCTTACACAACTCAATTCTATGTGTAAGAATTAAGACCTTCTTTTGACTAGCTTTTATATATCTACGAGCTATTTCAGAGAAAATAACTGTTTTTCCACCTCCCGTTGGAAGCTGAAACAGAATGTTATGGTTGTCTTTTAGCTCGTTTAGCTTTTCAGAAATTTGCTGAATGGCTTCTTCTTGAAAGGGATATAAATCTTTACCTTCTTGGCCTTCTTCTATCTCACTTATATCGATCGTTCTGGATTCACTCATAGGGGTTTGCAAAAGTAGTAGAAATCTTAAGTTTAATTGAAATTCATTTCGCTTATTTTTTAAAAAAATGTTCTTGCTTTCTATTTAACATAGCTAGCTGAAATAAAGTTTAGAAATTCACCACTGAATTTAACACTCAAATGGAAAGCTCACTTTAAAATTCTTACAGTTCAATTGCAATTTTGGCTTGGTACACACTACAACATTGCTATTGATTTAAGTAAAAATGATTAACTTGGAAGCAAACTTCCAATAATGAAACTCTTTTACACTTTTCTACTCCTACTTGCTTTCTCAACTATAACTGCTTCTGATAATGAGAATAAAAGCATATACAAGCAAATGCTTCAACTAAACAACTATTGGAGCGTATTTTCTCCGCAGCATCAATTCCAAGAAGAAGGTAAACTGTTAAACGAAAAAGAACTCATTCAATTGCATCTTTTTTCAGTTGAAGCTCATTTGCGAAACAATACTCCAACGAATTTAAATGCTGCACAAAAAAGCAAACGATTGCAATTACTCGATGAACTTAAGGCCTATGCAGCAAATGGTGTTTTTCCTATAAATAGCTATCACAGCAAAAGAACACCTTACTTTATTGACAATTACGGTACTGCTTGTGCTGTAGGGCAACTGATTATTCAAAGTGGCCATTCTTCCTTAGCTCATAAAGTAGCACAGGAGGATAATTACGCCTACATTGAAAATATGTCTTATCCAGCGATTGATAAATGGGCTGATGTGCATGGATTTAGTGAACTAGAACTAAGGTGGATTCAGCCTTCTTATACTCCATTTTGCGAACTAGGAACAGTTAAAGACCCACTTTGTAAAGGACAAAACGGATGTATTAACCTTAACTACCAAGCTGATGCTCTGATACCTCCTTTTAAAGAAAAATTTGAATTTAATAATGGTGAGGGTTGGAAATTAGATAGCAATGGGACATATATGGACTTTCAGGGAGCTCGAGTTGGCGATCACAGGATTACAGTTACGGACTCTATGAACACAGAGAAAATTTATACCGTTACCATAAATAATGCACCAGAAAAAACAATTGACACTTTAGTTACACCACCCTCATCAGCAAATCATTGTGACGGCAATATTCAGTTAACTTTTAACAAGGGAGAAAAACCTTTTGAATTAACACTAATGAATCAAAGTATAAACTATTTTTCACAAAACGTAAACGGTTATTTTGATAGTTTATGTGTTGGGACATACACCATTGTTATATACGACAGCAACTATTGTCAGCACACCAAGGGCATTACCATAAACCACAGTACCTCTTTACCAGAGCATGATGTTAGAAAGTTAGCTGAAGTTTTTCCCAATCCTTTTTCAAATCAACTGCACATTCGATCAAATGGACTCCGTAGTTATGAGTACAAATTATATACCCTCACTGGAAAACTGATTAAAGAAGGAGATTTAAAGACCTTGAAAATCAATACAGAGAGTTTACAAGAGGGTATTTTCTTCATTGAATTGTCCAACGGTATTAATCGCTTTAGCCAGAAGATTATCAAGTCGAACTAATCCTTCTATTTCCTACCTTTGCCGGCCAATTTTCACGCAAGAAATGAAGTTACAGGAAGAGATTGCCAAACGGAAAACATTCGCCATTATTAGTCACCCAGATGCAGGTAAAACAACGCTTACTGAAAAGTTCCTGCTTTTTGGTGGAGCCATACAAACGGCTGGTGCAGTTAAGAACAACAAAATCAAAAAGACTGCTACATCCGATTTTATGGAAATTGAAAAGCAGAGAGGTATCTCTGTAGCTACTTCTGTAATGGGTTTTGAATATAAAGACAAACTAATTAATCTTTTAGACACCCCTGGTCACAAAGACTTTGCTGAAGACACCTATAGAACGCTTACAGCTGTTGATAGTGTTATTCTAGTTATTGATTGTGTAAAAGGCGTAGAAACACAAACTGAGAAGTTAATGGAGGTTTGTAGAATGCGAGATACTCCTGTTATTGTATTCATCAACAAACTCGATTTAGAAGGTCAAGATCCTTTTAGTTTATTAGACGAATTAGAGGAAAAACTAGGCATTAAAGTGAGGCCTATGAGCTGGCCAATTGGAGTTGGTGCTACTTTTAAGGGAGTTTATAATTTGGAACAAAAAAACGTCAACCTCTTTGAGTCTTCCAAAACAAAAATCAACACTGAGGTTACTTCCATTTCTGACTTAAGCGATGCTAAACTAGATGAATTAGTAGGCTCTGAAGCAAATCAACTAAGAGAAGACGTAGAACTGGTTGAAGGTGTTTACGATGCTTTTAACCAAGAGGAATACCTCAATGGAAAAATTGCCCCTGTATTTTTTGGATCGGCAGTAAATAATTTTGGAATTCGGGAAATGTTGGATGAGTTTATTGAAATTGCCCCTACTCCAAAAGGAAGAACTACAGATGAAGGAGAAATACCACCTGAGAGAGAAAAATTTAGTGGCTTTGTCTTTAAAATTCACGCCAACTTAGATCCAAACCATAGAGATAGAGTTGCTTTTTTAAGAGTGTGCAGTGGAAAGTTTGAACGTAACAAATTTTTCCACCACGTTCGTTTAGATAAAAACTTACGCTTTAGTAATCCAACCAGTTTCATGGCCAAGGACAAGAGTCTGATTGATGAGGCTTTTCCAGGAGATGTGATTGGTTTGTACGATACGGGTAACTTCAAAATTGGAGACACCCTAACTGAGGGAGATAATTTCACCTTTAAGGGAATTCCTTCTTTCTCACCAGAGATATTTAAAGAAGTGGTAAACAACGATCCCATGAAATCTAAACAGCTGGAGAAAGGGATTAATCAGCTTACAGAAGAAGGTGTGGCTCAGCTCTTCACAGCCAGAATGGGAAACAAAAAATACATTGGTACTGTTGGTGAGCTACAATTTGAGGTAATTCAATACCGTCTTAAAAATGAATACAATGCATCTTGTAATTTTCAACCTATGAATTTTTACAAAGCATGTTGGTTTACTTCAGAAAACCAGGAAATGCTGGATGAATTTATCCGTTTAAAATCCAACTATATTGTTTGGGATAAGGATAAGAATTTAGTTTTCTTGGCTCAAACATCAGGTATATTGAGAATTACTAAAGACAATTACCCTGACATTGCTTTCCATTTCACTTCAGAATTTAAACCTCAAGAGGCAATGAATAATTAAGGTATAAAGAACTTAAGCACCGGCAGGGCCTTGTTAAAAACAATGAAAAGCATTACCACATTCAAAATGCAAAACCCTGCTTCATCGATGCCTAAGTTCTTGTAGAGGTAGCTTCCTACCTACTAACCACTAATCTTTGACTCAACACATTTTGTTGGTCCTTCAGTCGTATGATATAATTCCCTGGCTTAACGGTTGCTAAAACATCTAAGGATAGTTTTAACTCTCCATTCAATACCATCAATTCATTGAAATAAATTTGCTTTCCCAGCAAATCAAAAAGTTCTAACTGAACTTCTCTTTCTACACTTCTATTGCTGGTTGAATAGTTTAAGGTCACCCCTTCCCCATTAGATGGGTTAGGGTATGCAGCTAACTTTCTGATTACAATCTCCCCAATCTCTTCGTCAGCTTCTTCTTTCACTTTGGGTTCTACATTACCTATACATCTAAAAACCTCAATTTCATCTCTCATACTACAACTAAAATAACATCCAGCACCTTTTATCAAAGGTTCTTCATAGGCTGTTATTTCGACTTCTTTTAAAATAACCCCTCTTCCTAACCAAGCAGTTACAGTAACATCGCTTGACTTTTTAACTTCTTGATTTAAAAATCGTTCTGTTTCATACCCTATGTATGAAACTTCAAGGGTGTAAATACCATCTTCTACATCCTGTAATTCATATTCTCCTTTGAAATTAGTTGTTGTGCCTTGAATTATTTTATCTCCTATTTTCAAGACTACATTAGCAAATGGTATTGGTTCTATAGAGTCTTTCTCTACTACTAACCCTTTAATTTTTCCTTGCGAAAAGACAGTTGCATGGATCAACAGGGCAATAAAAAATATTATTCTTTTCATAACCTTAATTTTTAAGTGAATAAATCAAATTAGGGTACCCTCTACTTTATAGACGGTGTTTAAGTGTAATCTGTCTACTTGTTTAAGGTGATTTAAGAAATTATAGCGCATAAAAAAGGCTGTCTATGTTTAATAGACAGCCTTTTTTATATTAAGTTATGATCTTATCTACCCAATTGATAAAGCATTCTTCCGTGTGAAGCTAATGCTTTAATAAAAGAAGGTTGAGAAAAATAAGGCAAGTTGAATTCACTTGCTGTTTTCTTTACAATAGGAGCTATTTTACGGTAGTGGATATGACTTATGTTGGGGAATAAATGGTGCTCAACTTGAAAGTTTAAACCTCCTATAAACCAAGATAACAATCTATTTCCATTCGCAAAATTCAACGTTGTATTTAATTGATGTACCGCCCATTGGTTTGATACACTGCCCTCTTTAGGCATAGGAAACTTTGTTTCTTCCATTACATGTGCTAACTGAAAGATTGATGCCAAGGTTAATCCCGCTACAAAGTGTACTGTTAGAAAACCTATAATTAACTGCCATACAGCAATATCCATAAAAATTAAGGGCAATACAATCATGTAAATAAAGTAGATTGCTCTAGTAACAATAATGAGTGTCATCTCCTTCTTAATATTGGTCTTTAATTGCTTTAATAGACCCATTTTTTCATAACGAGATACATCTACAAAATCTTTATTAAATGTCCAAGAAAGTGTCATAAAACAGTATAAGAACCAAGCATAAATATGCTGATACTTATGAATTTTCTTCTTTTCAGCATTTGGAGAAAACCTCAAGATACTTCCTGGATCAATGTCTTCATCATAACCCTCAATGTTAGTAAATGAATGGTGCATGATATTATGTTGAGCCTTCCAATTGTTTACGTTGCCACCCAAAAAGTTTAAAGAGAAGCCCATAAAGTTATTTAGCCACTTCTTACGAGAAAAACTTCCATGATTTGCATCGTGCATCACAGACAAGCCTATACCGGCCATTCCCATACCCATTAATAGTGTCATTCCAAACATGGCCCAGCCATTTGTTACTACACTAAACATTAGTAGAGAATATGGAACGGTATACAATAAAAACATAAAAACAGCTTTTATTTTAACTCTAATGTCTCCCGTTTTTTTAATATTATTTTCTTTAAAGTAACCATCCACTCTTTTTCTTAGTGTTCTTACGAATTCCGATTGAGCTGGATTGTTAAATCGTATTGGTTTTACAGCATTCATGACGTTAAATTTTGACAATGTAAAAGTACTAAGATTGAGTTTACAATAATGTGTTAAGAATTATAAGCTATTAACAAGCTTTTGCTCATAAGGTTTACTTAAAATTGTAGTAGGAATGAACAAAGAAGCAAAAATACTTTCCATTACTCTACTTCTATTGGGGTTTTTACTGTATGCCAACACCTTGAACCATGGCTATGTACTGGATGACTTTTCTGTGATCAAGGAAAATTTTGTAGTAAAAAAAGGTACTGAAGGCATTTCTACCATTTGGAAAACACATTATCGATATGGTTATGGTTATGCACAAGCAAACCTCTATCGGCCACTAACATTAACACTCTTTGCCATTCAATGGGAATTGGCGCCCAACAACCCTGCTTTTGCACATTGGTTTAATGTGCTTTTGTATGCTTTATTGGGAATTATCACCTTCTTCTTCGTTGAACGCCTTTTAGGGCCCAATAGTAGATTAATTGCTTTCTTGACTGCTGCTTTATTCTTAGCACACCCAATTCATACTGAGGTTGTTGCCAACATAAAAAGCATTGATGATATTTTAGCTATGAGCCTTTCTTTATTGGGTATTCTTTTGCTGCTAAAGCATGTAGAAAAGCCTGGGAAGAAATGGTTTGGTTTAAGTTTATTACTCTTCACTTTGGCGTTTCTATGCAAAGAAAGTACAATTACCTTTTTGGCAATTATCCCTATAAGTTTGGTTTTGTTTAGAGATTATTCCTGGAAAAATGCTATAAAAATAACAAGTTGGTATGCGCTTCCATTAGCTTTCTATCTTTTATTAAGAGTAAATGTACTCGGCTCTTTAAGTGGCGAAAAAAGCATTGCAAAAATTGACAATCTGTTAATGGCTGCACCAGATGCGATGAGTAGAATTGCAACAGCTATAAAAATCATGGGCTTATACCTTTGGAAATTGTTCTACCCTCACCCTCTAATGAATGACTATTCTTTGAAACAAATTGAAATTATTGGTTTCGATAATCTTTATCCTTGGCTATCTATAATTATTTATGGAGCATTGATCTTTTTGGCATTCAAATATTGGAAAAAGAACAAAATTGTTTCCTATTCTATTGCCTTCTTTTTACTTACTATCTCTTTGTACTCCAACCTTTTTATTACCATTGGCACTTCCTTTGGCGAGCGCTTGCTATTCATCCCTTCATTAGGATTTTGTCTTGGTATAGCTTATCTAATTCAATTACCCTTTAAGACCAATGCAGAGCAAATATTAAAAACGGCCAAAGCTCCTCTATTAATAGTTGCAGTAGTAGTTTCCATATACTCTTTCAAAACAATTGATAGAAACAAAGCTTGGAAAGACAACTATACGCTTTACTCTACGGATGTAAAAAATTGTGACAAAAGTGCACGTTGTCATTACTATCACGGACTTGGTTTAATGAAAGAAAAGGCAGTTTTAAGCAAGAACCCCCAAGAAAAACAACAGTTACTGTTACAATCTATACAAGCATTTGAAAAAGCGATTAAAATCATTCCCAAATATTCTGATGCATGGGGACAAAAAGGATTAGCCTATTTCCGACTTAACAACTATGCCGAAGCAGAGAGAGCATACCTTAAGGCTGTTGAGTTTAACCCCTCAAATGCAACAGTATATTCAAATTTAGGTAGCTTATACTTCAAATCCCAGAACTTTACTGCGGCAAAGCAGGCTTATGAAAATGCTATCCGATTGAATCCTAATCATCTCGATGCATTAGCAAATTATGCTTCGACACTAGGAACTCTGGGGGATTTTAATTCTGCTATTACCTATTTTAAAAGAGCAATCTCAATTAAGCCAAATGAACCTAGCTATTATCACTTCATTGGAATCACCTATCAGAATTTAGGCAATCAAGAGCAGGCCAATATATACTTACAAAAAGCAAAGCAGTTGCAAACCACCAACTAAGAGATGGATGTTAGAGCACAGTTATTAGTTGAGCATTCCAAAGCCAATACACAAAAAATAACAGCATATATAGGTGATGCTCCTGACCGAATAGCAGAATTGATGAATTGCTTCTTTAGCAATGAATATCGGGTAACTCAAAGAGCAGCAATGGCAGTATCTGATTGCTTTGATCAAAATCCTGAACTCATGCGACCATACTTAAAGCTATTGTGTCAAAATCTAGAGAATGAAGATTTACACATTGCTGTTAAAAGAAATACCGTACGCATCTTACAGTTTATTGATATTCCTGAAGAGCTTCAAGCCCCCCTATTCGATCGATGCTTAGCTTTTTTGATGGATGCTAAAATGCCCATTGCTGTTAAAGCATTTAGTATGGGGATATTGTATAATATTTGTAAAGGCTTTCCCGACTTAAAAGCGGAGGTGATTCCCGTTATTGAGCAAGAGTTAACTCATACAGAAAGTGCTGGAGTAAGAAGCAGAGCTAAAAATATTCTGAAAAAATTAGAGGCCTTGTGATCAAGAAAAACAAACTTTTCGTTTTTGACATCGACGATACTCTAACGAAAACAGCAAAACTTCATCAAATCGCTTTTATAGATTCATTGCAAAAAATGGGAGTTGAAGAAATGGATACCAACTTTGGTGAATACAAACATCATACGGACTCCTACATTGCCAAAGAAATTTATGAAAAAGATAGAGGAATAACCTTTACTGCAGATAAACTTAAACTAGTCGAAAAACTTCTTATGGATTATTTGCTCAAGCATCCAATTGAAGAAATTAAAGGAGCCAAACATATTATAAATCAAATTGAATCAGATAGCAGTTATGGTGTTTGTTTCGCTACTGGGTCATTATTAGAGCCTGCTAAATACAAACTAGATCAAATTAGCATTGATAACTATGATTCTCGCCTTGTTGCTTCAAACTCATTAGTTAAAAGAGAACAAATTGTTCAGGCTGCTATTGATAAGGCCAAAGTGCATTATGGAGTGAATCATTTTGAACAAATTATTTCTGTTGGAGATGGTCTCTGGGACCTTAATACGGCTAATAAACTCAATATTAAATTCATTGGAATTGGCAACAAAAATTATGAAGTACTAAGAGAAAAAGGAGCCAAACTACTCTGGAAAGACTTTTCTTATTTTGATTTTAAGGAAATAGAGGCAAATTTCCATTAATCCGGCAGCTTCTAATTTTTGAGCTTTCCTACAAATAAGTGTCTATTGATCTTAACTTCTTCATCTAAAATATATTCAAAATGATCTGAGAAGGCTGACCTAAACCACTCTAAGGTATAATAATCAGGCACAGGAGGTGTTTTTTCCAAATTACCATCGTATAAACCTAAGGGCATAAACTCAACAATTATATATTTCTTAGCATGGCTTTCAAGCATCTTAAAAATATGCCCTAAACTAACATCCTGGCTGAGAAGTAAGTGATGCGTTACAGCTAATGCCATCACTATATCTGCACTTATTCTAGTTTGTATGTGACGGTCATTGATTCTTCCATTAAGCCTAACGAAATCATATACCATAGGCAGTATTTCTTTCGACTTTCTATTGCTGGTATAGATATCATCTACCGCATTTTTATCATAATCTGTTGCGATTACTTTATTTACCTGAGTGCTTTCTAAAACGTATTTAGCAAATTTTCCTTGATTTGAGGCAAGCTCTACTAAGCTTTCTGCATCACTCAATTCATTCTTGATAATAGCAGTTATGCGCTGGAACCTTTCGTCAGAATCTGGATCTAAATTGTCGTGATAATTTTGCCAATAAGATTCGAACTTACTTTCCTTGATCTGCCCTAGTAATTTATATGCCTTTTTTAATGAATACCTACTCTGAAAGTTCTTCTTAAAGGCCAGTATGTACTTACTGAATTTATGGTTTCCAAAGCGTTCTACAACCCTATGGTAACGTGCTGTTGCTAAATGGCGGCCGTTGTAATTTATTTTATAGATTAGATTAAGTGTCCCAAAAGAAAAGAGGTTAAAGTATCCGTATCTTAATTTAAAAAAGTCTTTTTCATTGTAGTAACCATGGAATAATTGAATGCTTTGGGGTAGATCAGAAAACCCTTTACTGTATAGATACAATGGCATGTAAAACGAATTATAAAAACTCAAATACCCAGTCCACAGCTTTCCATTCGCTTCATCTTTCCTAAAAAAACCACCTAAATCGATATATTTTGGAACTCCCATGTCAAAAACAACATTATGAGAATGAACATCAAAGAGCTCGAAATCATACTTGTTGGCAATCTTATTAATCTCCAAAATTGTGTTAGCTGCATCTTTTAGCATGTTAAATGACCATTCATAAGAATAATTCCAATAGGGTATATTCTTATGCTCAATAACAAGCTCGTATCCTTCAATTTTAACCTCAGCTACCCATGAGTCAACGATTAACTCATTGGTCATTAGTTCTCCGATTAATCCACCTTCAAACATTTCTAAAACCTGTTCTTTGTATTTCTGATTAATTCCCCTAAATACACGGTCTTCATAAAAATAGATAGTACCCACTCCATCAACTGAAAAATCTACAGTTCTTAGGTCTTTAATTTTTAATTCATCAATAATATCAGGCTGTTGAATCATGTTTTAAAATTTAGAGTTCTCAATAACTCTTGTTTGAATGCAAAATTAACTTTTGTTGGTATCAATAAAAGCCATACCTCCTCTTTTCTTTCAATGGCATTTATAGATTGACTGCTACATCATTTTTTTCCAACAAATAATTTATAAAAATATATAGTGAATACTAGTGAGAATTATTACTTAATCGTAATATTGCAATATAATAATCAAGCATGGGCATTACAAAATCAGAAATATATACTAGTGAGCAAAATAACATTGCTCAACTAGCTAAAGTACTGGGACATCCAGCTAGGGTTTCCATCTTGCAACATCTGTTTGAACTTAACAGCTGTGTTTGCGGTGAATTGGTCAATGAGATTGGCCTTGCCCAAGCTACTATTTCACAACACCTTAAAGAACTAAAGGATGTTGGCCTTATTAAAGGAAGCATAGAAGGAACTAGTGTTTGTTATTGTGTAAATCAAGAAAAATGGACTGAAATGAAAGCTATTTTGAGCTCTTTTTTAAATCAAGAAAACGCTGAATTATCCAACTGTTGTTAAAAAAATAAATCATGAAACTATCTGAAGTAAAACAAATCTTACCAAACATTGAACAACTAATTTTTCAATTACCTAATGGTGAGTTCGTGCCAACACATTTCCATGTAACTGAAGTTGGAGAAATAACAAAAAAGTTTATCGACTGCGGTGGGAAACTCAGAAATGAGAAAGTAATTAACTTTCAATTATGGAATGCTGATGATTATAACCACAGGTTACATCCTGAAAAATTACTACACATTATAGAGCTTTCTGAAAAAACATTAAATCTAGAAGATTTAGAAATTGAGGTAGAATACCAAGCGGAAACAATTGGAAAATTTGGCTTAGACTTCATTAACAATAACTTCAAACTCACCAGCAAGCAAACTGATTGCCTAGCAAAAGACAATTGTGGTGTAGAATCAAAAAAAGAAAAGCTCCCACTCTCTTCCCTTGCAACTAATGAATCTTCTTGTTGTGCTCCCGATTCAAATTGTTGCTAAGCAATGAAAAAATACTTTGCTGAATTTATTGGTACCTATGGTTTGGTATTCTGTGGAACAGGTGCCATAGTCATTAATGATGTTAGCGGAGGAATGGTAACACATGTTGGCATAGCCATTACCTTCGGTTTAATTGTTATGAGCATGATTTATGCTTTTGGAGAAATCTCTGGAGCACACCTTAATCCAGCTGTTACTATTGGCTTCTGGGCGTCTGGAAAATTGAAAAAGAAAAAGGTAATTCCCTATATAATCGCACAATTATTGGGTGGTTTTTTTGCCAGTGTTTGCCTTTTACTTCTATTTCCTGAGCATCAAGGGTTAGGTTCTACCCTCCCCGCTGGAAGTGCTTTACAATCCTTTGTACTGGAAGTTATTCTCACCTTTTTTCTAATGCTAGTGATTATGACGGTTTCTACAGGTTCAAAAGAAGTAGGTACCATTGCTGGAATTGCCATAGGAGCAGTTGTATTGTTAGAAGCTTTATTTGCAGGCCCTATAACAGGTGCTTCAATGAACCCCGCTCGTTCAATTGCTCCAGCAATTGTTTCTGCACAACTTCAACACCTTTGGATTTATATAACAGCTCCTATCATCGGAGCTTTATTAGCAGTATTAAGCTGGAAATATTTAAAAAAATAATAATGAAACTACTTTTTGTTTGTATAGAAAATTCGAATCGAAGTCAGATGGCTCAAGCATTTGCCAAAATTTATGGTGGAAAAGGTATTGAAGCCTATAGTGCTGGATCTAATCCATCTGGCAAAATAAACCCAAGGGCAATTGCTGCAATGGCTGAATTGGATTATGACTTAAGTTTACATGATAGTAAGTCTTTAGGTGAGATCCCAGCAGTTGAATATGATTATGTGGTGAGCATGGGATGTGGTGATAAATGTCCATGGGTAGCTACAAAGAACAGATTAGATTGGGATATACCAGATCCAAGAGCTATGGACAAAGATGAGTTCAGAGAAGTAAGGGATTTAATTCGCTCAAAAGTTAAAAGCTTATTTTCCTTGTCCTAAATTTAGGGTGCTATTCGACATAGGAATATAAACCCAAAATAAAAGAACAGATGAAAGAATTTTTGATGTTATTCAGAAGAGACCCAAATGAAGATTTAGATCTTTCCCCAGAAGAGATGCAACTTCAAATTAAAAAATGGCAAGATTGGATTGGTGGTATTGCTGCTCAAGGAAAATTCATTGGAACTAATGCCTTAGCCAATACTGGAAAAACAGTTCATCCAGACGCTGTTATTACTGATGGCCCTTATGCTGAAGTAAAAGAGATAATTGGCGGCTACCTTCTTGTAAAAACAGATACACTTGATGATGCAGTGGAACTTTCTAAAGGTTGCCCAGGTTTACTTGACGGTGGAACTGTTGAAGTAAGAGATGTTATGGTCTTTGACTTTTAAATAATTTTGGTGTGCATGTTAACCATGCACACCTTATTTCATGGAAAGCAACCAACTCATCCCCCACCTCTTTCGAACTGAATTCAGTAAAATCGTGTCTGTTCTCTGTAAGACCTATGGTTTCTCTAATATTCAATGGGCTGAAGACATTGTTAGTGACACTTTTTTAACCGCAACAGAGACTTGGAGATTGAAAGGCTTTCCAGAAAACGCAACCGCTTGGCTATACAGAGTTGCTAAAAATAAGGCCATCGATCAACTGAGAAGAGATAATAACTTTCAACAGAAAATTCAGCCTGATCTTCAAAAGAAAGAAACAACAGAAGAGCTTCAAGAAATTGATCTTTCAGATCATAACATTCAAGATAGTCAGCTACGAATGTTTTTTGCTATTTGTAACCCTGTAATAAAACCTAAAGCTCAAATAGCTTTAGCCTTGAGAATTCTCTGCGGATTTAACGCTCAAGAAATTGCAAATGCTTTTCTAAGCAATAAAGAAACCATCAATAAAAGAATACATCGTGCAAAAGCGACAATCAAAAAAGAACAAATTCAATTTGACTTACCTAGTCCATCTGAAATAAGAGAAAGGCTTGAAGAGGTAATTTCAATCCTCTACCTTCTTTTCAATGAAGGTTACTACTCTACTTCTACAGATAAGAACCTTCGCAAAGAACTTTGTGTTGAAGCAATGCGGTTAAACCTACTATTGTTAGATTCTCCACTTACTAATACTCCAGAATTAAATGCCTTGATGGCCTTATTTTGTTTTCATGCTTCACGCTTTGAAGCAAGAAGTGATAAAAGTGGAAAGCAGATTCTTTATCATGAGCAAGATCGTTCTCTATGGGATGGGGAATTAATTCAAAAGGGAGAATACTTTTTAGGTCAGTCTCATTCTAGTCAAAAAGTAGGCAAGATCCATTTAGAAGCATTAATTGCTTTTTGGCATGCACAAACTACAGACTTAGAGAATAAGTGGGAGAATATTCTTTCAGCATACAATCAGCTTTTACAGCTAGAGTATTCCCCTGTAGTAGCCTTAAATAGAACCTATGCTCTAGCAAAAGTCAAAGGAAATGAGGTAGCCATAGAAGAAGCCTTAAAAATAGATTTATCAGACCACCACTTATTTCATATGCTACTGGCTGAATTGTATACACCAAATAATAAAATAAAGGCTGAGTCTCATTTTAAGCAAGCATTAGAGTTGGTAAAAAATGAAAATGAAAAGCTCTTTATTCTTAAAAAGTTAGAGGACTTGACGTCTCAGGACTAACAATATTCTTTCAGTACATTATAAAATACCTATTCGTCGTCTACCATTGAACAACTCCTTTTCTATACAAACATTCCTGTTTACTTTTACCTTCATGATGAAACCCCTTACTTTTTTACCTTTAATAGTCATCAGCTGCTTCTTATGGAGCTGTAAGTCGCAAGATGCCTCTTCTTCAAATAAGACAGAACTTGGTTTACCTTCTTCAAATGGCAGTACAGTCCTAATCGCGAAGGTTTTAGAAATATATGATGAAAAAACCTCAACATACCCATGCTCTGAAGTAGCATGTATGGCGAAGGTTAGAATAGAAAAGGTCGTAATTTCTTCTGCCAATACATTAGAGCCCTTTTCAAGTGGCCAAGAAGGAAAAATGCGCTTTGAATTTAGTTTGAGTAAAACCACTAAAAAATTGTTTCCTAACCTAGATAAACGACTCCCTGGACTTAATGCAGGAGATCGATTTAAAGTGAATGCAATACAAGAAGTAGTCTTTGGTAGTGGTGATGTTCAATGGGTAGCTCTAGAGTATATTTTATTACCTTAGTATCCCTAATACCATAGACAAACAATCTATTCCTATACATAATAATCCGGCAATCAGATGAAAAAATATTGGGCAAGTAGCTTAGCAGTTGTTCTCCTTTTGGGAACCTTTTTTTATTTTCAGTCTAAACAAACTGAACCAACAGCAATTAAAAAAACGAAACAAACATTAGGTACAATTTCATATGGCGCCACCAGTATAGGTGCTCCTAAAAACACTCAAGGCAGGAATGAGTGGGAAATACAGCGTTTGAGAGATCCACAAACAGGCAAAATCCCTAACGATTTTCGTCGACAAGAGCTTGATTTTGCTCGTAAGTATTTAAACAAGACTGCTAAAAATGATAAAGCCTCAGATTGGGTTAATAGAGGCCCATATAATGTTGGTGGTAGAACTAGGGCATTAGTTCTTGATGTAAGAAGTGAAGATACACTATGGGCTGGGGCTGTTTCTGGAGGAGTATGGCGCTCTGAAGATGCCGGTAATAGCTGGAAAAAAATAACCCCTTCTACTCAAATTCAAAATGTAACTACTATTGTTCAAGATACTAGACCCGGGAAAGAAGATACTTGGTACTATGGCACTGGAGAAGCTCGTGGAAACTCGGCTTCTGCACCTGGTGCATTTTATGTAGGTAATGGAATATACAAAAGCACCGATAATGGAGACTCCTGGGTTTCTCTGAGTTCCACAGCTATAAATACCCCACATCTATTTAATAATCAGTGGAATTTAATCTATAGATTAGCAATTGACCCTAACAATACAGTAGATGATGTATTGTATGTTGCTGCCTTAAATTCTGTGTTAAGAAGTGAGGATGGTGGTGACAGCTGGACAGGACAATTAGGAGGGCCTGTTAGTTTCTCAACTCAAACTACCGATGTGCTTACCACTTCCAATGGAACTGTTTATGCAACTTTAAGCAGCAATAGCACAGATGCAGGAATATGGCGTTCTACTGATGGAACAAATTGGACAAATATTATTGCACCAACATTTGCATCTGTATACAGTAGAGTTGTTATGGCTGTTAATCCTTCCAATGAAAATCAGGTATATTTTCTTGCCAATACTCCTGGGAGTGGTCAAGTAAGTCTCGATTTCTTTGGAGTGGAAGAATACAATAGTCTTTGGAAGTACGAATACATTAGTGGTGATGGAACTGGAAGCGGTGGTATTTGGACTGATCTATCTTCTTCACTTCCTAATGGAAAGGCTAGTAATTTTGATAACTTTTATACGCAAGGAGCTTATGATATTATGATTAAGGTAAGTCCTTTAGATTCTAATACTGTGGTAATTGGCGGAACAAACTTATACGTTTCAACTGATGCCTTTAGCACTTCGAATAACACTAACCTTATTGGAGGCTATGAGCCTGGAACTAAATTCCCTAACTTTCAAATTTATAAAGATCATCACCCTGACAATCACGAAGTAATCTTTTTACCATCTAAATCTAATGCATTACTTTCTGCCTCTGATGGCGGAGTTAGAAGAACAGATAATCTTTATGCTGATACTGTAGTATGGAAAAATCTAAACAGAGGTTACAGTAGCACCCAATTATACACCGTTGGGTTTAATCCTTCTACTACTGATGATATACTAATCGGTGGTTTTCAAGATAATGGAAATTTCTATACTCCTAACGGCGATCCTAAAACTGATTGGGTACTTCCACTTAATGGAGATGGCTCCTATATGGGAATAGCGAATGCTGGAAACCTATATTATCTCTCTATTCAAAGAGGAAAAATCTT
>Ga0316204_10006049_pt1 | contig 19099 bp, 16 predicted proteins | sample 6monrhotite_MG_2_FD_205661 | JGI IMG/M metagenome (GOLD analysis project Ga0316204, IMG submission 205661) | Microbial mat bacterial communities from mineral coupon in-situ incubated in ocean water Damariscotta River, Maine, United States -... | ecosystem: Environmental > Aquatic > Marine >...
TCGCTATAGTCACTAACGGAGTCAATAATTTCTATTTTCATTTCACCCATATAGCAGCTGTGTTGTGAGCTCAAATCAATATCATCATGTTCGGCAATTTTATATTCCGTAATCTTTTTACTGATGTCATATACGGCATCAGTAAATGACGTTGGTGCGGGACCACCATTAGCAATGTTAAATTTGATACCAAAATCACCGTTTGGGCCACCAGGGTTGTGACTGGCAGAGAGAATAATTCCACCAGCCGCCTTGTGTTTTCTAATTAAACAAGACACGGCAGGGGTCGACAATAAGCCGTTTTCGCCTACCATGACATGCTTAACTTTATTGGCTGCGGCTATTTTTAAAATGGTCTGTATGGCTTGTTTATTGTAATAGCGTCCATCGCCGCCAAGTATCAGCAAACCATTATTGCATTCAGTTGCAGCATTGAATATCGACTGTACAAAATTCTCTAAATAATGAGTTTCTTTGAATGTTGCTACTTTTTTACGCAAGCCAGAGGTGCCAGGCAGTTGGTCTGTAAAGGGGTGTGTTTGTATATTTAGTATTTGCATAATGTATTCGTTATTCAATGTAGGTGCATAGTGTTAAGCATAAAAGAGGCCAGGCCTGATATAGGTATTATACTAATGTAAAGCAGAGTCTCTTAACAGGTTTGGAGAAAAATAATGCATCATGATGAGACGAGAAGCGCTGGATGTATCATATGGGTGCATTTTAGAGTTATTAAATTGGTATAAATATCTTCCTCACACTCATAGCAAACAGTACTATAGAGTCATCGATTGTAAATTAGAATTATGGTAAGGAAGGCTATGAATCTTATCGCTGGCGATGTGGGTGGCACAAATACACGATTGCTATTGGCTGAATATACTGGAGGCCTTGTAAATGTATTATTTGAAAAAGATTATTCAAGTTTAGCTTACCTAGATTTCTATGAGATCCTAAGGAAGTTTTTGCAAGAAAGTAACTGCCTGCACCCAATTGATGCAGCCTGTTTTGGTGTGGCGGGGCCAGTAAAGGATAATGAGGCCAGAGTTACTAATCTTCCCTGGGAGATTAAGGTGAAAGACTTATGTGAGCTCCTGGGGACATCTACAGTATCACTAATAAATGACTTTGTTGCAGTCTCTCACGGTATTTCTGTGCTTAAAGACCAAGATGTTATCAACATACAAAGCGGGAATCAGCCTGCAGCTGTAAACAGCCATCCAACCTCAGTAATAATGGGTGCAGGGACTGGCTTAGGCGTTGCTTGCAGAACCTGGGTGAACGATCATTATCATATTGTATCGAGCGAAACGGGGCATACTGATTTTGCACCAGCTACGCAACTACAAACAGAGTTGCTTTACTGGCTTCAAAAAACACATGCACATGTGAGTTTGGAAAGTTTACTCTCAGGCAGAGGTTTTCAAACGATCTATTCTTTTTTACGCGATGTAAAAAATATTCCAGAATCATTGCTAATAAGAGAGTCTATTATTGCAGGTGATCCAGCCAAGGTCATTACGGATACCGCACTGCTAAGAGATGATGAACTCTGTATTGCAACAGTGGAACTATTTGTACAAATATACGGTTCTGCAGCTGGAAATGTGGCATTACATTACTATCCTGTAGACGAGGTGCTAATTGCAGGCGGTATAGCACCAAAAATACAGGCTTTAATACATAGCCCATTATTTGTTGGTGCGTTTACCCAGAAGGGCTTAATGACATCTAATTTGCAGAAAATAGCCATAAAGTTAATTACTCAGGATCGACTAGGTCTGCACGGTGCATTATTTACATTATATTAACCAGTAAAAGCCACTCGATGGATAATTCTATTTAATTCAATAACGAGGATCTATACTATATGCTTTGCCACTCAACTGGGAATACGCTATATATAAAAAGTATATTCGCCGTCCTAATGGCAAGGCAGGGTTTGCGCCTAATTAATATTAAGTACCGATGTTTACTGAGAGATGATGAGTGAAAAAGCGTTATAAATTAGGTCTTCAGGGTAAAGCCACATTATTAGTGGCGGGGTTCATATCCCTGGTACTGCTTGTAACGAGTCTGGTCAATTATTCGCAATCTAGAGATATTGCAGAACAAAAGATCATAGAGCTCGAGAAGAGCAAGCTCTCCTTATTAAAGCATGAGATAGAAGGTGAGCTGAATAATCACCATAAAAATCTACTCACTATAAGTAAAGTTCCACCGGTAGAGGCTATTATTCGAGCTCGTTCAAATAACGGAGTAGATCCAGAAAGCGGCGATACACTACAACAGTGGAGACATCGTCTGATAGTTATATTTCAGGCATTTTTGGCTACACACCCCGATTACCATCAGATGAGATACGTTGATGTAGCAGGTAATGAGCTAATCAGGGTTCAGGTCACACCTGATGGTATACTTCAAATTATTGATACTAAAGATTTACAGAATGAGTCTAAATCACTGTATGTAAACGAAACGCTTAAATTAAAGCCTGGTGAGGTTTATTACTCTGATGTTTCTTTAAATCGTGAACACAATGTTATTCAGGTGCCTCACCTACCTATGTTACGTTTAGCAACGCCCATCTGGATCAACAATGAACCAGTTGGTATGCTTGTAATAAATGTAGCAACTGAGCCCTTGTTCAGCACTGTTTATTCCGAACGAAATGGCTTGCAGCGGAGTATTGTTGATGAGAAGGGGTATTACTTAAAGCATGATAATCCTCTTGAAAGGTTTGGATTAGATTTGGGCCTGGACTATAGGCTACAAAATGATGAACCAGAGCTAGCTGCATTAGCGGAAAATCATGACCAGTACTTTAGAATACATTCACTGCATGACAATGAGCTGGATGGGTTTCAGAAAATTTATTTTGCACCGAACGATTCAAGCAAATACTGGTTACTAACGCTTAATGTTCCTGAAAGTGTCGTGTTTGCAGATGTGAATACAGCGCTTAATAACTCTTTACTTGTTAGCTTATTCTCAGGCTTTCTGTCATTTGTCGTTATTGGCATATATATTTCAAGAAAAATATTGACACCAGTTGTTGATTTAGCTTCTGCAGCTAGCAAGTTGCAGAAGGGCGACTTGACTGTGCGAGTTGATGAAACACTGGCGCATAATGAATTTATTACTCTGTATTCTGCAATTAATGCCTTTGCAGAGAATCAACAGCATGCCACATCACAATTGGAAAAAGATGTGGCGATGCAGACTAAGCGACTTTCAGCTGTTATAGACAACATCGTAGATGGCATTATTACTATTGATGAACATGGGATAATTGAAACGATAAATCCCTCTGCCAGCCAAATCTTTGGCTATAGTGAGGCAGAAATTATTGGGCATAATGTAAAAATGCTGATGCCTGAGCCCTATCATAGTGAACATGATGGCTACTTGAAAAATCACACTACCACAGGAGAGAAAAAAGTAATTGGTATTGGTCGTGAAGTGATGGGGCGTCGCAAAGATGGAAGCGTATTCCCTATGGAGCTGGCGGTAAGTGAAACTGATAAAGGTACAGCAGATACTCGAAAATTTGTTGGTATCACCCGTGATATTACTGAACGAAAACAGGCAGAGCTTGAAGTAAAACGAAGTGAAGCATTAATGCGCGGTTTATTTGAGTTGTCCCCAGTAGGAATTGCACTTAATGATTATGATACAGGTGAATTTTTAGAATTAAACCAATCTTTGTTAAAACCGACAGGTTATACAAAGGAAGAGTTTATGAATCTCAGTTATTGGGATGTTACACCAAAAGAGTATGAGAATGAGGAGGCAAAACAACTCGAAGATTTAAAAAATATAGGTCGTTATGGGCCGTATGAAAAAGAATATATAAACAAAAATGGTGAGCGTTATCCGGTTTTGTTAAATGGCATGTTAGTTCAGGATCCTTTGACTAATAAAAAAATGATCTGGTCAATAATAGAAGATATTACAGATAGAAAAAAAGCAGAATATGCATTAATACAAGCTAAAAATAAAGCCGAACAAGCGGTTCTTGCAAAAAGTGAATTTTTAGCCAGTATGAGTCACGAAATTCGAACACCCATGAACGGTGTACTGGGTATGTTGGGGTTATTATTAAATTCAAAATTAACGACTGATCAGGAGCATCGCATAGCGGTTGCACAAAGTAGCGCACAATCTTTACTGACCTTGATTAATGATATCCTTGATTTCTCTAAAGTCGAAGCCGGTAAAATGGACTTAGAGTATCTCGATTTTAATCTGCGAAATATGCTAGGTGACTTTGCAGAAGCTATGAGTTTACAGGCGCAGACAAAGGGTATTGAACTTATACTTGATGTAACTCAAATCGAAGAATCAATGGTAAAAGGTGACCCAGGGCGCTTAAGACAAATACTCACCAATATTGTCGGTAACTCAATTAAATTTACATCTTCAGGGGAGATTGTTATTCATGCGGATCTTCAATCGATTGATGATGAACTGTGGAAGTTAAATTGTAGTATTTCAGACACAGGTATGGGGATTCCTGAAGATAAACTCTCTACCCTGTTCGACACTTTTAGCCAGGTCGATGCATCAACAACTAGAAAATATGGTGGTACTGGTTTAGGTCTGGCTATTGTAAAAAAATTATGCGAATTAATGGGTGGCGATATCACGGCAAGTAGTGAATGTGATAAGGGAAGCCTTTTTTCATTAAATATACAGCTTCAGAAAAGCACCAGATCTCAACAGGTTGTACCTCAGGTAGATATGCATGCGCTGAATGTATTGGTAGTAGATGATAATGAAACCAATAGAGAAGTGCTTCGTGGTCAACTAGAGCATTGGGGGGCTACAGTATTTGAGGCTGAGAGTGGACAGCAGGGGCTAGTTGTTTGCAATGAGCGAATTCAGAAAAATAATAATGAGTTTTTTGATATTGCCTTTTTAGATATGCAAATGCCAGATATGGATGGTGCTGAATTAGGTAAAAAGATATCGGAAGATGAACGTTTTAATAAAATGAAATTAGTCATGATGACATCTATGGGGCATCAGGGAGAAGCGAAATACTTTGCTGACCTTGGATTTTCTGCCTATTTTCCAAAGCCGGCAACAACGTCGGATTTATTTGATGCCTTGTCTGTGATTGTAGAAGATGGAGAGGCATTACAGGAAGCAGAGCCGCTAGTAACAAGTGATTATCTGCATACACTTGATCATTCAGACAAGCCAGTACTGTCTGAATTTGATGAGGGCTTTTTTAATAAGATTCGTATATTAGTTGTTGAAGATAATCATGTGAATCAACTGGTCGCAACAGGTATTTTAAAAGGGCATGGTTTTAAAATGGTTGATATTGCGGCTAATGGTCTGGAAGCGATTAGTAGTTTACAGCAGGCATCAGAAGATATGCCTTATTCAGTTGTGCTTATGGATTGCCAGATGCCAGAAATGGACGGCTATGAAGCAAGCCGTCAAATACGTGAAGGTCAGGCCGGTGAACAAAATAAATCTATTACTATTATCGCAATGACCGCAAACGCAATGGAGGGTGATCGTGATAAATGTATAGAGTCAGGTATGAACGACTATTTACCAAAACCTATTGAGCCTGAATTTTTGATTGAGAAGTTACGTGATTGGTTATCTCGTGTGAATAACTAATAAATAATTACAGAAGATAGTAAAGTAAAGGTAATCTGCTGCGTTCCTAGGAAATATTACTTATCTTTAAAATAAACCAGTATGGCTGGTGGAGTGGTGTATTCTACAATTTAATGTTGAATTTTTTTGCAGGGTTCTTACTTCTGTAAAAGAAAAACTATCAAGTAATAAGGTTATGTATGACTGAACAATATTTTTTTAGAGTCAATGGAATGGAGGATGGTAGCTGCGAGGAACGTATTGAAAAAGCAGTGAAATCTATGAAAGGCATAGATTTCGTAGAAGCTGATTATGAATCGAGTATGGTTATTACAAAAGGTAGTGCTACATCAGCTGAAATTTCCGATGTAATCAATGTTCTAGGCTACAATGCAATATTAGTTGCAGAGTAGATTTTAACAATAGAATATGAAGATGTCGGAAGTTTTTCCCCCTGGTAACAACTAGTAATACTAAATCAGTATTTAAAATATAAAGTTAAATATAATTAAAAGATTAACGATTGCCTGTTTAAACATCGATATTAAATTTCTGTATCCAGCGCCAAAGTGTTGTTCTATTGACCCCTAGTAATCTGGCAGCTTCTGCCTTATTGCCGTTAACCCGCTTTAGTGTTGCTTCAATTTCTGGCATGTAGTGCCTCGTTTTCATCAGACGTTTCGATTTCTATTTTTCTGTTTTGGCTATAATCACGGATATTTTGTGGCAAGCTTTCAGGTTGAACCTCATTATTTACAGCGCAAATCAGGCCATGTTCTACAGCGTTCTCCAGTTCTCGTACATTACCTGGCCAATGATAATTCATCATCATGTTTGTCGCGTCAGTGGTGCAGACAACATTGTCAGGGTAACCTCTAGCGACTAGTCGACTACAAAATAATTTAGACAACAATGAAATGTCGCCTGGTCGTTCTCGTAATGAAGGAATGGTAATGGGTATAACGGCTAATCGATAAAAAAGATCAGCACGAAACTTACCTTTGTCTACCATAGCCCTTAAATCTTTATTTGAGGCTGCAATAATACGTACATTTACGCGAACAGTTTTATCGGAGCCAACCATTTCGAATTCCTGATCCTGAATAGCACGTAATAGTTTTGCCTGAAGGTGTAATGGTATTTCACCTACTTCATCTAAAAATAGTGTACCTTTGTCAGCGCTTTGAAAGCGCCCGAGACGATCATTGCTTGCCCCAGTGAAGGCACCTTTTACATGACCAAATAATTCTGATTCAATAAGTGATTCAGGAATGGCAGCGCAGTTAACCTCAATAAATGATTCTTTGGAGCGATTGCTTTGAGTGTGAATAATTCGGCCTAGTTGTGTTTTACCAGTACCAGATTCACCCTGAAGTAATATAAAGGCATTGGTGGGTGCAATTTGATTGATTCGCTGAATAATTTCCAGCATGCGTGGATCTTGTGTGGTGAGTTCTTTTCCAAGGGGATTAAATACGGCCTCCAAATGTCTCGCGTCTGTTTTATCTCTGAACAGTATTAAACGATTTTTTTCATTTGATTCGTCATCTTTAATTAGACGGCAAATGATTTCTATCAGTTTGTATTCACCTTCAATATTAATCTGTTGTTCAAATTGAAGTACGTTTTCACTGGGCTTGCCTGCGGCATCAATTTCTCCCGCATCTATAGCGGCACGCAAAATAGATTTTTGTAAATTAAATTTACCAATGTCGTTTAATTTTTTAATCGACTTTTTTTTATCTAACCCTAGTAATTTTAGTACGGCAGGGTTGTGGTAGAGAACATTGCCTTTATTGTCGGCCACCATAATGCCTTCATCTAGAAATGAAACAACATTTTCAAACAGGGTGGAAAAATTAAACTTAGCAGACGACATATGAATATCCTTTGATAGTGTAATTTCGTGTATTCAATGCGTTGCATTTACTGCAACGTTGCGCAACGTGCTACATAAAACATAAATGCATCATAGCCCCTTAGAGCAACGGTTACAGCCAATTAAATTGCTTTATGTGTTGCTTATTGATTTATATCAAAAACTAAAAATGACATGCAAAACAACAGGATATATATTGGCACATCACTTGCACTAACCTTAGCAGTAAAAGCATTTATACGCATAAATGAAAATAATTGGAGACGTAATCATGTTTGATAGCCTGCGCTTAAGTACAAGAACTAAACCAGACTATTCACTAATATTTATTTTTTTAGTAATGATTATTGTTGCAACGCCAGTCACTACTTTGGCTGAGTCAGCTTATTATAAAAATAATTATCAACCCTATTCAGACCAATCTAAAAAGCCCGTCTATTACCCTCCTGTTCGACAGAAAAATAAAAACCATGCAGCCATTATTACTGTTGCAAATGGTAAGACTGGGGCGCATATCGTCCTGGGCGGAACAGTTACACCTTATAGAGAAGTGACCTTAACGGCGCAAAATCCAGGCCGAATCGAATTTATAGCGGGTGCTGAAGGTGACTGGTTTGATGAAGGACAGATTCTCGTCGCGATTGATGATGATGACGTTATGGCGCAGAGACGTCAGGCAATCGCCGAGCTTTATGGCCGCTCATCTTCTTTACAGAATGCACGTGCACAATATTCAAGAGAGTTCTGGTCACCACAGGCTTTTCAGCAACAACAAACGGCACCTAGCATGGGTTTTTTCCCTAATATGTTTGAACGTTTTTTTGGTGGAGGTAGCCAGGGCGGGCATCCGAATTCCGGTTTAAATCCCTGGGTTGTTCGTGACGTAGATTTATATTCACAGGGGACACACGTAAGTCAGGCGCAAAGTGGCATCGCAGGTGCGCGCTCGCGTATAGATGAAATTGATGCTCACTTGAGGGATACACGAACTATTTCACCGTTTGAAGGTGTTATTGTTAAAAAACTGGCAGAAGTAGGGGATACAGTCCAGCCCGGTCAGGCCTTACTGAAATATTCTGACACACGATTTTTACAATTAAAAGTCGATGTTCCGGCACGTTTAGTTTCAGCACTAAGTAAGGACATGATTGTGCCGGCTAAACTTGATGTAGGTGACACTTACATTGATGTGCGTGTTGCACAAATTTATCCAACCGCTGACTCTCAGCGTCATACTGTTATTGTGAAGTTTGATTTACCTTCAGGTGTTCCCGGTGGCCCAGGCATGTATGCAGAGGTGATGATTCCTGATGTAAATACGCCTATAGAAGATATGCCGGTTATTCCTACATCGGCAATTGTTCGCCGCGGTAGTTTGCCGGCAATTTTCGTACTTTCTCATGATAATACCGCAGAGATGCGCCTCGTTAGATTAGGTGATGAAATTGATCATGAGCATGTTGCCGTTTTGTCGGGTGTTCATCCGGGAGAGCAGATTTTTGTTACACCACCGCCTGGAATTAAATCTGGCTGGTCACCTGAGTTTTTAAAGCGCTAAAACATAATTATAAATTAATACGTTTTTGAATTAGGCAAGAAAATGTCAAACGAAGTAGATAAAGATCAATCGCAAAATGATATAGAACTGGATGAAAATAATCTGGGTATCGCAGGTCGTATTGCGAGGCAGTTTATAAATTCACCGGTGACGCCATTACTGATGATGGCATTCCTTGGGCTGGGCTTGCTTGGTTTGATGTTTACTCCCCGTCAGGAAGATCCGCAAATATCAGTACCCATGGTTGATATATTTTTTCAATACCCAGGGGCATCTGCAGAGCAGGTCGTTAGTCTCGCGGTTAACCCATTAGAGAGAATGATTAGTGAGGTTCCGGGTATACGTCATGTTTATTCAGCGAGTGCTCGTGGTCAGGGTATGGTGACGGCACGCTTCATGGTAGGTGAAGACTTTAGTGAATCAATTGTAAAAGTTCATGACAAACTCCAGTCAAACTTAGACCAAATTCCACCGGGTGTTTCAATGCCTCTGGTTAAGCCGGTAGGTACAGATGATGTACCTGTAGTAACGGTTACTCTATGGTCAGAGGATGAAGGTATAGATGATTCAATGTTGCGAACACTGGGGCTGGATGTGCTTCAGCGCCTGGAAGAGGTGCCAAACTCAGGTAAGGGTTTTGTAACAGGTGGCCGATCAGATCAGATTCGCGTTGAAGTCTCACCTGAGCGACTGAGTGGTTTTGGACTTAGTGTCGATCAGGTTGCCAATACAATACAAACCGCAAACTCAGAACAATCAGCAGGTAGTGTTGAGGGTAATAATAGTAGCTTTAATGTGTATACCGGCGCCTTTCTGAAAAGTGCGCAGGATATTTCAAACTTAGTCGTTGCCATCAGAAACGGTTCACCTGTTTATGTTCGTGATGTTGCATGGGTATATCAGGCGCCGGAAGAAACCAGAAAGATGGTTAGTTATTCAACGGGAATGGCACATGATGGTCTGACGCCAGAAACGACAAATTCACCTGCAGTAACGATTGCTGTCGCTAAAAAGATAGGCAGTAACGGTGTCACCGTTGCTAATAACTTAATAAACAAGCTTGATTCGTTAAAAGGTCATCTTATTCCAGATAATGTGCATGTAACCATTACACGTAATTATGGAAAAACGGCCAACGATAAAGTGAATGAATTACTGCTGGCATTATTTGAAGCGACTATCGCAGTAAGTGTTTTATGTTTAATTGGCCTGGGTATACGTGCGGCATCAGTCGTTATTTTTGTTATCCCTATCGTTATATTAATGACGGTTTGGGCTGCGTGGTTTCTTGATTATACAATTGATCGTGTCAGTCTCTTCGCACTGGTATTTACAATTGGTATTTTAGTCGATGATGCCACCGTCGTTGTCGAGAATATATTCAGGCGTTGGTTAAAAGCAGGAAAAACTACAACCAATATAGCAATTGATGCGGTACGTGAAGTGGGTAACCCTACCATACTTGCAACGTTAACTATTATTTCTGCCCTATTAGCTATGGGCTTTATCAGCGGCTTAATGGGGCCCTACATGCGCCCGATTCCTGTCATGGGATCGGCAGCTATGTTTCTTTCCATAATCGCTGCATTTGTATTTGCTCCCTGGTTTGCAATGCGCGTACGTCCAAAATTAGGTGCGTTGAAAAAAGCAGAGAAGCGTGAAGTTAAAGTGACTGAATGGATTGGTAAATATTACTACCCTTGCATGAAACCGCTTTGTAAGAACAAAACATCCGGTTATCTTTTTCTGTTTGGCTTAATTGTAGCAACCGTACTTGCGTGTTCAATGATTTATACCAAGGCTGTTACGGTAAAAATGCTGCCCTTTGATAACAAGCCAGAATTCAATGTTGTCGTTAATATGCCAGATGGTACGGCCTTGCCTGTTACTGCAAATCTAACAACAAAACTGGCTGAAAAATTAAGAGAGATTCCGGAAGTAACGGCGATACAAACTTATGTAGGTACGGCATCACCATTTAATTTTAATGGCATGGTTCGTCACTATTACTTACGTCAGCAACCCTGGGAAGCTGATATTCAGGTTATGTTGCTGGATAAGGATAAACGTGAGCGTTCAAGTCACGACATTGCTTTACAGGCACGCCAATTATTAACGGATCTTGCCAGCGAGCAGGGCGCGAATATTCAGATTGTTGAAATGCCACCGGGTCCACCTGTATTACAAACTGTAGTGGCTGAGATTTATGGTCCTGATGCAGAGACTCGGCGTCAGGTGACCCGTGATATGACGAATATTTTCAAAGAAGCGGAAGGCGTTGTAGATGTCGATAATTACATGGCTGCAGATCATGATTACTGGCGCTTTGAAGTAGATACAGAGAAAGCAGTACGCCGAGGCATTTCTGTCGACACAATAAATCGTAGCCTGGCAATGGTAATGGGTGGCTATAAGATTGGTGATGTTAAGAAAGGGGTTGTACTCGAGCCTACATATATCGTGATTCAGGCTCCAATGGGAAGTCGTTCACAAATCAATCGCCTTGGTAATTTACCTATCATGAGTGTGAATGGTGAATCCGTGCCACTTGCAGAACTTGGTCGTTTTGTTAAAGAAACTGAAGATCAGATTATCTATCACAAAGACTTACGTGCAGTTGAATATGTTACCGGCGAAATGGAAGGCAGGCTTGGTGCGCCAATTTACGGCATGTTTGCAGTTGAGGACTTACTGGAAAGTTATGTAACACCTGATGGGGTGACAATGACGGGTATGCCTATGGGATTAATTGGGCCGCCAGAAGATAGTTATAGCAGTGGATTTGAGTGGGGTGGTGAGTGGACTGTTACCTATGAGACCTTCCGTGATATGGGCGGTGCATTCATGGCTGCGATGATATTAATTTATGGCTTGATTGTTTGGGAGTTTAAAAACTTCACGCTTGGCGGATTAATCATGGCGCCAATTCCCTTAACTCTGATTGGTATTATTCCAGGGCACTGGATTACCAATTCTGAATTCACGGCCACATCAATGATTGGCTTTATAGCACTGGCCGGTATTGTCGTGCGTAACTCTATTCTGCTGGTTGAGTTTGTTAAGCAGGAAGTAGTTGATGGAATAGAAATAAGAGAAGCTGTTATTACAGCTGGAAAAATACGCATGCGTCCCATTCTAATAACAGCCTTAACGTTAATGGCTGGCGCATACATGATCCTTGATGATCTCATTTTTAGAGGGATGGCCGTAAGTTTATTGTATGGAGCAGGTGTGGCAACAGTTCTTACACTGGTTGTAATACCGCTTGGTTGCATAAGTGTTAGTAAACAGTTCTATGAGCTTGCAGGTATAAATGAAAAAGATATTCCCGTAAATGAAGAACTTTCTTGTGAATGTTCAACATTTTCATGGAAAGTTATCTGGAATCAAATAATCAGCGTTCTAAGCATGTTACTAATAACAGTAAAGGAGGCATTAGCTAAATTCTTTCCAAAAGATAAATTAGATCCGGATGATTCTGATCCATCATCCCCTGATAATAGTTCAGGTCCGTCAGGTGGTAATCCTCCAGTTACACCATCGAGTGGTGGAGCCGCTGTTGCAAGTCATTCATTGCTAGTTCAGGAACAAGAGAGTGTAGTAAAAACATCTGACGAAAAAACCGAAGTCAGTAAAAAAGATAAGCCACAGGCTCGAAAAAAGGCAGCACCACGAAAAAAAGCTGCCGTTAAAAAGAAGGCTTCAGTAAAAAAGGTTGCAGTTAAGAAATCTAAAGTAGATAAAAAAACTGAAGCGGTTAATGAAAGTAAAGAGACAAAGGCGCCAAAAAAGAAGACAGTAAAGAAAAAAAGACGTGGCATTCGTTTAAATCCAGGTCTGGAGTCCGAATAAAATGAAGCAAGGTAATAATATGAAAAAACTAATTATGTTTATTGGCTCTGTGGTCATTATATCACCCGCTTATTTAGTGGCGCAGAATATGATGCCACCTGCTGGGCCATACAAGTCTATAGAAGGCGATTCATCTTCATTTAATTACACAAGAAATAATCCGCATAGTGCCGAGGGTATTCAAAGGCAGAATATGGTACGAGAAGAATTATCAAATATTCCAGAGTGGGTTAAAAAGCGCCAGGCGGATATGAATAATTGGTTAAAGCAGCAAAATATTCAAGCGGCTAAACAAAGAGAAGAGCAATATAGGTATCAGCCTAATCCTTTACCACAACCTAATCAGCATGCCATGCAATGGAATCAGAGACAGCCTGCGCCTATGAATGTACCCGCACAGCAACCTGTACCACCAGCGGTTAATCCTCAGTTGCAGCAACAACAGCAACAGATAAACAGAATGAAACAATATTTCCCAACGTCTCGCGGTCCTGTTTATGGGCCTAATGTTCCGCCACCAGCGGTTTACGGTAACCCAAATTTTCAAAATAGCGCACCTGTAAATCAATACCCACCGATGTGGCGATAGCGTGAATTTTATAAATAGAATAATTTTTGTATAGAGATCTAAGAGATGAATATTGTAAACAGCTATTACTTAAAAATATCTCTAAGTGTATTTGTGTCTATTGGAGCCTTGTGTGCAAAGTCAGTATTTGCAGCAGAGTGGTTGAATGGTGGGGAAGAGAAAACAGGATTTTCTGAATTTGCGCCGCCGGCCCCCTTTGGTAATAAAAGTAAGAAAGACAAATACGAATGGCGTAGTGGAAGCTCTTTTAAATCATTTAATAAAGAACGTTATGCAGAGTCAAAAGTGAGCCGTAATCCATGGAAACCGGTTAAAAGATTTAGTAAAAAACAAACATTTAGTGGTCAGAGGCCGTGGGGAAATGTCCCTGAAAAGAGGCCTGGAAAAATGAATAACATGCGATTTCATGATCAAAGATTTAAACAGTGGGTGGCAAGAGGAGATTCATTAAACCGGAATAATTATCTAATGAATGAACCGGATTTTATGACTAGTCGATTGATGTATCCAGGTTCATATAGAAGAGGCTATATGCCAGGTGGTTATGTCCCATTTGTAGCAAATAGTCCTGCTTTTTATGGAGTTTATCCTGGGGGATTTAGTCCTTATTCAGGAATTAATAATGGCCCCTGGAACTGGTAATTAGTATGAATTTTAAACTTGTCATGTACGGCGCTCTCTACGACATGATGCAGTTAGTTATGACCAGAGAGTAAATATAGGTGACATAATTTTGTGTCAATCAAAAAGCCTTCATAACGAAGGGGAGAAATGAGATGAAAAACTTAAAAAAACTAGTGTGTAGCGCAGCTGTTGTAACTGCATTGGCTTTACCTATGACTGCCGATGCATGGTGGGGACCATGGAATAACAATGGTTGGGGTAACAACAACAACGGTTGGAATAACAATAACAATCATGGTTGGGGCAATAACAACAATGGTTATGGCATGGGTGATTTCTTTGGCGATGGTGGCCTGGATTTCAGTATGAGCGGCCGTGGTAATGGTCGTGGTGCTGGCGATGGTCGTTATAACGGTTATAACAACTATAACGGTTATAACAACTATAACGGTTACAACCGTGGCGGTTATAACGGATATAACGGTTACGGCCCTGGTTATGGATATGGCCCTGGTCCTGGTTACGGATATGGCCCTGGTCCTGGTTATGCACCACAACAGCAAGGACATTGGGTTCCAGGTCCAGCACCTGCGCCAGCTCCTGCTAAGTAGTCGGATATGATTCTAGAGATCTCACAGGGAAGTGACTTACTCTAGTCATTAATAGTAAATGAAAAATGAATGGTGGTGATATGCGTGCTTTAAATAAAATTTTAATTGCAGGCTCGGCTCTATTAATTTTAGGCCAATCAAATGCAATTTCTAAAACAGTTGAGTTTTCAGCTGATGCTGTCATTAATATTCCTCAGCAAGCTACCAAGCATTCCAAAATATATGTTGGAAAGCAGGCAGTAAGACGAGAAATGAATACTAACGGTCAGAAGATAATTGAAATTGTTTACCCCGAACAAGGTCGGGCACTCCTCATTAATGATCAGATGAGATCATTCAAAGAGAGAAGATTTCCAGCGCAAAGTAAAGATGATAATAAAACACCTTGCGCTCAAATAAATAACTCAATATGTGAAAATATTGGGTCTGAAAGTATTGACGGGATAAAAACAGAAAAGTGGCAAATTGTATCTAATGAGAATGGTAAAAAAATGCGCACACTTCACTGGGTTGACGTTAAGAGAAAATTAGCGATTAGAGAGTTTTTTCCTGATGGTTCAGTTTCTGAATTAAAAATGATAAAGAAAGAAAAAGTTAATAATCGTAATGTTGAGAAATGGGAACGTACATTAAGTAGACCAGATGGTAAGAATATAAAATCATATCAGTGGTATGACAATAAGTTGAAAATTGCAATAAAAGAAGAGCTGCCTAATGGCTACTCAAGAGAATTGAAGAATGTGAAGGTTGGTAAGCAAAAAGAAAAGTTATTTGAGATACCTGCAGGGTATATGCAGGTTGGTAATTATCCTTCAATGCGTAATTAAAAAATTTTAATCGAGAATAATGTGATAACTGTTATTGCAAACTTAAAAGGTGGTTCAGGTAAGAGTACGGTTACGTTCAATCTCGCTATTTGGTTAAAGCTGAAGGGTGAAGATGTAGTAGCTTATGATCTTGATCCTCAACAAACCTTATGTGATGTGGCTAGAGTACGAGAAGAAGATGCTATAGAGCCTGCGCTGGATGTTAAACAAACAGATGATGAAGATATTAATACAAATTTTAATGCACATACAGGTCACGTACTAGTTGATGTCGGGGCAGCAAATATGCAAGCCATGAGATTAGCTATTGGCGTGGCTGATCGTGTGATTATTCCTGTACAGCCTAGTCAGCCAGATGTTTGGGCCACACAGCGCTTTTTAAATATAGTAAGAGAGTCATGTAATGGCAGTAGTAATCCAGAGTTAATTGCGTTCATAAATAGAGCGGATACACATCATTCGGTGACTGAATCGGATGAGGCAGAAGAAGCTCTCACAATGTTAGGTGCATTAAAAGTTATTCCTAAAAGGCTTTGTCAGAGAACAAATTTCAGACGGGCCTTAAGTGAAGGTTTATCCATATTTGAATTGTCAGGTAAAAGTAAGAGTGCTGAAGAGTTTGAACAGTTTGCACAGGCTTTATATCCAGATCTAGTTAATTAGAATTGAGGCATACAAAATGAAACTCATAAAATACTTACTAACACCTCTGAAAATACTCGTTTTCTTAGTGGTTATCCTGTCGTTAGTATATTTCAGAAATGTAATATTTCTGCCAAATATTAATCAATATGTTGATGATGCACAGAATTATATTGAGGAAGAGTTCGCTATCTCTATACCGGTGTATGTAAGTGAGAGCATTGTAGAGACGAAAGCGATCGGTCAAGCAGATTCGCCCGTAGTTAAGGATGATGTGTGTAACGATAATTCAGTTACGTCTACCGTTGATGATGCGGTTAAATCTGTCATTACTACTGATTTTGGTGTAACTGAATCACTAACTACGAAAGATACTGATGAAGAGCCTGTAATAGTAGAAGCTGCAGATAAATCAGTTGATACAAGTGTTAATGAAGATGTTCCAGTTATGGAAGTGTCTGAAAACAGTGAAGTAGCGACTGTTAATTCTGATCTGCTCACGCAATTAAATGAAACCGTGAATTTACTTAATACCAAAGTCGATAAATTATTCAATGAAGGTAAAAAGAGTGTGGAGGCTGTCTTCGATTCTTCTGAGGTTGATGAGGAAGCGTCAAGTGTTGACGTTAAGGAGGCCCCCATAGTAAAGGTGGTTCCTGAGGAGTCGGTTAGTAATCTTAATGAAGATAAAACAAATGTACATTTAACGGAAGATGCGAAACGTATGTTCTTTATGGCGCGTCAAATGTACTGGATGGGTGATGCCTTAACTGCCGAGAAGCTATATCTTAAGTTGGCTGATATTGAAAATGATAATCCAGATATATATGGTGAATTAGGCAATGTTTATTATTCTCAGGGTAAGTGGAATGAAGCAGGAAAAGCCTATTATGAAGCTGCTATTAGATTGATGGACTTAGATAGAAATAATCAGGTGAATTATCTATTGCGTGTAATTCAGGGACTTGATTCTGACAGTGCAGAAAAACTTAAACAGAAAATATCTAGTTAATATGTTGTGTAATTTAACGAGTAAATATTATGTCAGACATTCATAAGCCAAAGAAAAAGACCAAAAACGTTCGCGACGTCATTATAGAGTCTATCGAGTGTGAACCCGGGCTTGAAGGATGTACAGGAGATCCTGATACTTGTCCGAATGAACCAAATAAATGTGATAAAAAATTATCTATGTTTGGATATTATGACGACACTATAAAAGACAGTGTCGAGCATGTATTAAGCGAGAGCATGGATGAGCTAACACGAACATTTACTGCAAGTGCTCGACGTTGGGAGATGATTGTTTACCCATCTATGTTTGCATTTATCTTATTAGCTGCGTATGGATTTTTTCTTATCTATAGCCTTACCAATGATGTAACCAAAGTTGCAGATGAAATGGGAAGAATTGGTAATAATATGCAGAGCGTTGTAGTTCATATGGAGTCAGTGTCGAATAATATGGCTGTAATGACGCAAACTATGGATACGCAATCCAGGACAATGCAAGAGATGAATTCACATGTGCGAAACATGAGCGTGTCAGTTAATCGTATCAGTCACGACGTGGCTGTTTTGAATAATAGTGTATCCAAGCCTATGCAGTTTATGAACTCGTATATGCCTTGGCAATAATCAACATTAATCATCTTCAATGGGAGATACAAAATGACTGCGAAAAATGAAATGAGTCAAGGTGCCGATGACAAGGCTGACGTAGGTAGTACTGATAAACAACAGGATAAAAAAACGTCGGCAGATAATGCATATAAGTCTTCTGCAACACACAAGAATGAAAAAAAATCTGGTTTTTTCTCGCCTATGCTAATAACTGTTTTACTAGCTTTTGCGGTAATTATCGCTGTTACATATTATTATATGCCAGATAAATTCAATCAGTATCTATCTTTTAGTAGTGCTTCTGAATCTGAGGCTTCAACTGATGCTGATGTTGTCGTGTCGGCACAGAGTAGTTCTGAAAATCAAGGGTTTGTACCTACTGCACCCGCTGCTAATTACGCCAGCAATAATCACTTGCAACAGGCTAACTGGGCAGCACAGCAACGCGCCGACTTTGATAAACGCCGTGCTGAATTTGCAAAGAGAAGTGCAGATAATCGCCCTCAACAATGGCAATCAGCGACACCATCAGAGCCACCTCAATGGATAAAAGATCGACAGGCTGAAATGGAAAAGCAAAGAGCTCAATATATGAAAGATATGGCAGAGCAACAGGCTAAATGGGAAGAGAGCTATAAGCGTAACCAGATGCGTATGAACCCATATCAGCAGCAAGCTGTAAATAACCAGCCGTACTATGGTCAGCGACCAGTTATGCCTAATCAACCACCTCAGCAGAATAATCCGGTTAATCAACCACCTCAGCAATATAACCCGGCTAATCAACCACCTCAGCAATATAACCCGGCTAATCAACCACCGCCTCAGTATTACTATCGTCCACCTGCGTACAACTATGCACCATATTATGCACCGTACGGTTGGCAAGGATATGGGTATAGATAGTAGGTAGGCGTTCGCACTAATAAACAATGACAGGGACGTCATGTTCTATTTCTGATAAATTTTTGTAACAGTACGAGATAGCGGTGTATTTGTACTTCATACTGTGTATATGATCTTTTATATTTAGCCTAAATAATTCTTACATTGTCATTCTGACATGTCTGAATGTATTCATCATTTCCTCATAGATAATATAGATTGAGTCTTTTACGTGTTATTGATTCATGTGATTTCTAATGTGAATAATTCAAACCTAGTAGTCTTGCGGCATATTGATTATTATTTAGCATCATTTTTACCCCGTACCTAATAACACTAAGCGAGTAATCCCTATGAAAGCAAAAGCGGCAGTTGCCTGGGCTGTTAAAC
>Ga0316204_10006050_pt1 | contig 19097 bp, 23 predicted proteins | sample 6monrhotite_MG_2_FD_205661 | JGI IMG/M metagenome (GOLD analysis project Ga0316204, IMG submission 205661) | Microbial mat bacterial communities from mineral coupon in-situ incubated in ocean water Damariscotta River, Maine, United States -... | ecosystem: Environmental > Aquatic > Marine >...
AAACATCCAACTCCTCCACGAACCGCGCGTTTTCCTGAATATACTGGAACCGTAGCTCTGGCTTTTTTCCCATCAACCGTTCCACCAGATCGGCTGTGTCCCCCGGCACTTCGTCGTGCACGGTGACGCGGATCAGCTTGCGGGTGGCGGGGTCCATTGTTGTCTCTTTGAGATCCTTGGCGTCCATTTCGCCCAGGCCTTTGAACCGTTGCACGTCGATTTTGCCTTTGCCGCCCAGACCGCGTGCCAGCACTGCCTCTTTTTCCGCGTCATCGGCCACATAGACCCGTTTCGCCCCTTGGGTCAGCCGGTAGAGCGGCGGGCAGGCGAGATAAAGGTGCCCACGGTCAATGAGCGGTCGCATTTGCGTAAAGAAGAACGTCATCAACAGCGACGCGATATGCGCGCCGTCCACATCCGCGTCGGTCATGATGATGATCTTGTCATAACGCAGGTCATCGACGTTGAATTTCGTGCCCATGCCAACGCCGAGCGCTTCGCAGAGGTCGTTGATTTCGGCGTTGGTCGTTAGCTTTGATGAGGCCGCACCCAGCACGTTGAGGATCTTGCCTTTGAGGGGCAACAGCGCTTGGTTCACCCGGTTGCGCGCGCCTTTGCCAGACCCGCCCGCACTGTCGCCCTCGACGATGAAAAGCTCGGTTCCCGCGCGATCTTTGGACGTGCAATCGGTCAGTTTGCCGGGCAGGCGCAGTTTCTTGGTCGCGGATTTGCGCGCGGTTTCTTTTTCCTGACGGCGGCGCAGCCGTTCTTCGGCGCGCAGCACGAGGAAATCAAGGATAGCACCGGCAGATTTTGTATCCGCCGCCAGCCAGTTGTCAAAGTGGTCGCGCACCGCACCTTCGGTCATTTTGGCGGCCGCCTCGGACGACAGCCTATCCTTGGTTTGCCCCACGAAGGCAGGATCGCGGATAAAGCAGGAGACGAGCGCGCAGCCCCCCGACATCAAGTCGTCGCGGGTGATCTGGCCCGCTTTCTTGTTGCCGGAAAGTTCACCGTAAGCCTTGATCCCTTTCAGGATCGCCGCCCAGAAGCCGCTGACATGGGTGCCGCCTTCGGGCGTGGGCACCGTGTTGCAGTAGGATTGGATAAAGCCGTCGCGCACAGGCGTCCAGTTGATCGCCCATTCGACTTTGCCGGGCTCATTGAACTTTTCTTTGAAATCAACAGTGCCGGCAAAGGGTTTCTCGGCATAGGTGGTGGCGGTGCCCAGCGTTTCCTTGAGATAATCTGATAGGCCGCCGGGGAAGTGAAAGGTGGCTTCGGTCGGGGTTTCGCCATCGTCGATTTCGGATTTCCAGCGGATTTCGACGCCGGAAAAGAGATAGGCTTTGGAGCGGATGGATTTGAACAGCCGCGCGGGCTTGAAACGGTGCGTGCCAAAGATTTCGGCGTCAGCGTGGAAAGTCACGGTCGTGCCGCGCCGATTGGGAGCAGTGCCGATCTTTGCGACAGGGCCAAGTGGGACACCGCGCGAAAACCGCTGTTCATAGATTTCCTTGTTGCGTGCCACCTGCACGACCATGCTGTCAGAGAGTGCGTTGACAACGGACGCGCCGACGCCATGCAAGCCGCCCGAGGTCTGATAGGCGTTGCCGCTGAATTTGCCGCCTGCGTGGAGCGTGCAGAGGATGACTTCGAGTGCTGATTTATCAGGGAATTTGGGGTGCGGGTCGATGGGAATGCCGCGCCCGTTGTCCTTGATGGTGATGGCATGGTCCGCGTGTAGCTCAACCTCGATCCGGTTGGCGTGGCCTGCAACGGCCTCATCCATGGAGTTGTCGAGCACCTCGGCGACAAGGTGATGCAATGCGCGCTCATCCGTGCCGCCGATATACATGCCGGGGCGTTTGCGGACAGGCTCCAGCCCCTCCAGCACTTCGATGCTGTCGGCGTTATAGTCGTCGGGGGTGGCCCCGGAAAGGAGGTCGTTGGCCATGCTGCTGCTCGTTCTTGTGTTTGAGGCATAATGGCAGGCAGGCCCGCGCGGGGCAATCATGAAAGGCGTTGTGAGGCCGCCCCGCACTCTGGTCAGCTACAGGTTTGATTTGTCATTGCAGTCATGGCAGGGCCAACTAAGCTGACCAGAAAGGAGCAACATCATGCGCGTCTTTTTTACAGGTGGCAGTGGCAAGGCTGGCAAACATGCGATCACCTATCTGCAAGCGCAGGGGCATTCAGTTGTGAATGCCGATCGCGTTTCGTCTGGACTGGATGTGTCGGAATTGCTGATTGATCTGTGTGATGCGGGGCAAGTCATTGGGGCGATGTCGCAATTCGCCGACTTTCACGAGCTTGAACCGGGCACTGGCGTTCCCAAATACGATGCCGTCGTTCATTTCGCCGCGGTGCCGCGTGTGATGATCGGCACCGATGGCGCGTGTTTTCACCAGAATACACAAAGCACCTACAATGTGATCGAGGCGGCGGTGAAACTGGGAATTCCCAAGGTGATCTTCGCCAGTTCCGAGACCACCTATGCGGTGTGCTTTGCTGAAGGAGATCTGAAGCCTGAATATGTGCCGATAGATGAAGAACACCCGACGGTGCCCCATGACAGCTATGCGATGTCGAAGGTCTGCAATGAGGTGACAGCGCGGTCGTTTCAGGCCCGCACGGGGATGGATATCTACGGGTTGCGTATCAATAACGTGATCGAGCCGCATGAATACGCGGAACAATTTCCCGCTTACATGGATGATCCCGCACTGCGCCGCCGCAATATCTTTGCCTATATCGATGCACGCGATCTGGGTCATATGGTGGATTGCTGCCTGCGCACAGATGGGCTGGGGTATGAGGTGTTCAACGTGTCCAACGACGATATGTCGGTGGGGATAACCGCTGGGGAAGTCATTGAACGCTTTTATCAAGGCGTGGCCGTCAAGCGTGACATGCGCCCCGATGAAACCTTCTATGCCAATGACAAGGCCAAGCGGATGGTGGGTTTTGCGCCCAAGCATTCTTGGCGCGATGTCTTGCGCTGATGTTTCCCCGGTTCGATCTGGCCGCGTTTGAAGCCGCGCATCAGGACGCACGCGAGCAAAGCGCGCGCGATCTGGATCATATCTGCCGCGACACCGGGTTTCTGGTCTTGGAAGGGCATGGTGTTCCGCACGGTGTGATTGCCGATGTCTGGCAGGCAACAGAAGCGTTTTTCGCGCAAGAGCCCGCGGCCAAACAAATGCTCGCACCCCCGTTTCAGGGCTATCCTTACGGCTATCTGGGGCCGGACGCCGAGGCTCTGGCCCGCTCCAAAGGGGAGGATACCCCGCCGGATCTCAAAGAGAGCTTTAACGGCGGCCCCTTGCGTGTGCCGCCGGATGCCAGCGCGGCTGCGATGGGTTTTTGTTATCAGCCGACGCTATGGCCTGATGTGCCGGGGTTTCGGGTGGCGTGGGAGGCCTATTACGCCGCGATGGAAGATCTGGCTGCACGGGTGATGCGCGCCTTTGCCGCGGCTCTGGCGCTGTCGGAGGATCATTTTGATCCGTTCATCGCCAATCCGATTTCCGCACTGCGTGCGTTGCATTATCCGGCCACGGCGGGCGCACCCTTGGACCGGCAACAGCGTGCAGGGGCGCATACTGACTATGGCTCGTTGACTATTTTGCTGCCGCAGCCGGGCAGTCAGGGATTGCAGGTTCAGCAAAAGGGGACATGGGTGGATGTGCCAGCGCCGATAGGTGCTTTCGTCATCAACATCGGCGATCTGATGGCCCGTTGGACGGCGGACCGCTGGGTGAGCACCTTGCACCGTGTGCTCGCCAAGCCGGGCCAGCCTGCGCGCCAGTCGCTGGCGTTCTTTCATCAGCCGGATTGGGATGCCGAAATTGTGCCGCTTGACCGGTCCGACGCCTATCCGCCGGTGCGGTCTGGGCCCTATCTGATGGCGAAATTTCAGGCGACCGGCATGTCATGATGCCTGTGCGCTGGTCGCTGGGGTCTGCAGGTGTTTGCCCGCAAAAGGTGAAATGCCTATCCACATGACCCAGCAACGCGCAGCTGCTCGAGGCGGCATCTGATTATGCTTTACCGGGGCACGGATCACACCTAAGCCTTGGCCTATGGAGCGTATCGCACAAACATATCGAGACCACAGCCGCGCAATCTGGGTGCTCGGGGTCCCTTTGATTCTGAGCAATCTGGCGCAGTTTGCAATCACGATTACCGATACGGTCATGCTGGGCTGGTATGATGTGACGGCCCTTGCAGCGGCGACAATTGCAGGCACGTTGTTTTTTGTCATCTTCATTGTTGGGGCCGGGTTTGCGCTGGCTGTCACGCCATTGGTCGCGGCGGCCGCAGAAGAGGGCGACGATGTGCAGGCCCGCCGCGTCACCCGAATGGGGCTGTGGCTCTCAATATTTTACGGGCTGGCTGTGACCATCCCGTTTTTCTGGGCCGAGGATATTCTGATCGCCATCGGGCAGGATCCGGATGTTTCGCGACTTGCCGAGCTTTATTTGCAGATTGTGATCTGGCAGATGATCCCGGCACTGATTGTCATGACGCTCAAGGCGTTTCTGGCCGCGATGGAGCATACGGCGATCATTCTTTGGTCCACATTTGGCACCGCGATCCTGAACGGGTTCATCAACTATGCTCTGATCTTTGGCAACTGGGGCGCACCAGAACTGGGGATCAGGGGGGCGGCGGTTGCATCGCTGGTCGTGAACCTGATCACGGTGCTGATTTTGGTGGCCTATATCCGGCGGGTGCTGCCGCAGTTTGAACTATTCAAAAACTTCTGGCGCAGCGACAGCGAGATCATCCGCCGGGTCTTTATGCTGGGTTGGCCGATTGGCCTGACAGCCCTGGCTGAAGGCGGGCTTTTCAGTGCTTCTGCCGTGATGATGGGCTGGATCGGCGAGATTGAACTGGCGGCCCACGGGGTTGCGATCCAATTGGCCAGCCTGACCTTCATGGTGCATATCGGGTTCAGTCAGGCCGCGACGGTGCGGGCCGGGCGTGCGCTGGGGCGCAAAGACGAGACGTCACTGCGGCGGGGCGGGATTACGGCGATCGGGATGTCGGCGCTGTTTGCGGTCATCACATCGTTGATCTTTCTGACGATCCCGGAAGCACTTGTTTCGCTCTTTATTGATCCGGGCGAGCCGGAACGCGCCAACTTGCTGCGCATTGGCGCAAGCCTGGTCATGGTCGCCGCCCTGTTTCAATTGGTGGATGGCCTGCAAGTGCTTGCGTTGGGTCTGCTGCGCGGCGTGCAGGATACGGCCGTGCCGATGGTCATGGCCACGGTCAGCTATTGGGTGATCGGGCTGCCGGTCAGTTACCTGCTGGCGTTTAGCTTTGGATTTGGCGCAGTGGGCCTCTGGCTCGGCCTTGTGATCGGTCTGGCCATCGCGGCGGTTCTGCTTTCGTGGCGGTTCTGGGGGCGATCGGTAAAGATCACCCCGCAGGTGCTAGCCGAGTAGCTCAAGATCGCGCATCCGCAGGCGGGGATGGTTCATCAGTCCGAAGTCCTCGAACCCGCGCTTGTGGGGGAACAGCGACAGGTATTCACGCAGCGCATCTCCGCGCAGCCCCAGATTGAAGGCAGAGCCCGGGTGCAGTGTCTCGATTTCGAGCCCATTGACCATCAGACAGCGCTGCGCTGCAAAGCCGAACTGGAATACGCTGACCGGATTGGACGGCTCCAGGCGCAGGACATTGTTGCCATCAACAAAGTCTGCCGCCGGAATGAAGGCAGCCTCCACGCCGGTGACCTTGCGAATGCCGTTGGCGCGGTGCAACAGGCGCGCCGATGGCCCAAGTACAAGATCCTGTGATGGACGGTTGTAACCCAGCGCGTCGCCGGTAATCCGTGTCAGCGATGGCTGTTTGGCATTGGCGGCATTCGTCGATGGGCCAAGTGTGATCCGACCGCGCCACAGCAATGTTTCATAGTCGCCGTTGGCGAGGCGAACCTTGTCACCGGGCAGCACATCTTCGACGGACATATGCCCATTCTGAGTCTGGACGATGGCGCCGTGGCCGAGCACGGCAAAGGCCTCTTCAAAGGCTGGATGGGCGCGGGCGATTGTGTTGAATTCATTGAATCGGCCGTGCGCATCAAGATACATGACCTCGTATTTGCGCTGCGCCACATCACCACTTTGGGTTCTGGCGTGTTCGCGCTGGGCCGGGGTCTGCCTGATTTGCTGACTGAAGATATCAATCGTGGGCGCAGGGCTGGAGGAAAGAGACGAGTCCATAAGAAAGCCTTTTCAGATATGACTTCATTTGCCGTCCCACCAACAACAACTGAGCAATAGTTACATTTACTTTTGTTGAACGGCGAAAGCGCCGTACAAGAGGAAGCCCCAGTTCTGATCCAACACACGGATCAGCGGAATACCCTTAGAAACATCGGTCTTGTGAGCCTCAGGCCAGAACTGATCTGGTCTGGCCTACGCTTACGTCAAGCCCGACGGGCGACGATTTTGAGAGGCTGCACATTGTCGTTCGCTCTTTGCTCGCGACGCGCAATCATTGCTTGACGCACATCGCCCCGTGCCCAGGGCATTGGTGTGTCATATGCGGCTACTGCAGCTTCGAGTGACTTCTGCCAGCGGCTTTTCATGGTGATACCTCTTTGCTTCTGTGCAACCCTTCTGGCTGCGATTGAGGACTAACCTGACGGATCAAACTGGCGAGATTTTGACGACAGCAAAAAAAGATTCAGTCAATTTCGTTAACTGACCGGGAATGGCATATACTATTGAAAATATGGGGATTTATTGAGTTTTGAGGTTGCTGCACCGACCCATTGTTTAACGAACCTAGGCACGTATTGCCTCATTTAGTTGAACAACGCGCGCTCAGAGCCTTATTGCGGCGATCAGCCTGCCGTAATCGGCCTGCTTTTCGTGGACGGACCGGCGATAACTGTAGAATCGCCTGGGGTCCGCGTAGGTGCAGTGGTGCGTCCATGCGGCGGATCGGATCCCGCTTTGCTGAAGCTGGAGCAGGCCAAAGCCCGGCAGATCAAAGTGAAAGCGGTCATCAATGCCGCGCCGGAAGAACCGGTCGAACCCGGGGTCTGCGGCAATGAAGGTATCGCGAAATTCGGGGCCGACCTCATAATTGTCCCAGCTGATGCATGGCCCGATCACCGCAACAATCGCCGCGCGTGTTGCACCAAGGTTTTCCATCTGCGTGATCGTCGCTTCAAGCACGCCGTGCAACGCGCCCTTCCATCCGGCGTGTGCAGCACCAATGACCCGCGCCATTGGGTCGGCAAAAAGCACGGGTTGGCAATCGGCCGTGAGGATCGACAGCGCGACCCCTTCGGTTGCAGTGACAAGCCCGTCGGCGATGGGCGATGGGCTGGCTGGTTTGGTCACAGCGACAGCATCTGCGGAATGGACCTGATGCACGCCGACAAGCTGCTCTGTCGTGACCCCCAGCATACCCGCCACGCGCGATCGGTTGATTGTCACGATCTCGTGCTGGTCAGAGCTGCCGTAGCCGCAGTTCAGCCCGGCAAACACCCCCGACGATGCGCCACCCAGCCGGGTGAAGAACCCATGCCGCACGCCCTCCAAGAGCGGGTACGTGATGATGTCGAGTGTCATGGTTCCAGTCCCGGCGGTGGTGCGGCGTTGGAAGGATAGATACTGATCACTTTGAAAAGTTCACCCATTTCGCCCCGATGGGTCAAGCGCCGATGTGCCGCGATATGGGATTTCAGCGCCTCCCCGGAGAGCCCGCCAGCCAATGCCTGTGCACGTTGCACAATCCCGAGCCGTTCAAGGAAGACCCCCTGCGGTGTCAGCCGGCTGAACCTGGCCGGGTGGCTGTGTTCCGCGATAGCTGCGAAATCGACATGGGCAGTCAGATCTGCCTGACCGGGAGCCGCCAGCGGATCGGTGTGCTTATGGCTCTTGAGCGCCTGCAATGTGTCACCCTGCGAGGTCCAGTCGCCATAGTCGATGATCAGCGCACAGCCGCCGAAGGATTCGATTTTGGCGCTGAGTGCAGCAGTGATCGCGGGCAAGGCTGGGCAATACTCAACCAGATCGCCGTCCTTGGTGTCGTTCAGCCGGTCTTGCAGCAGGCCAATGGGTGCCGCCTCTGACACTCCAAAGCCAAGCGCACCGTCGGTCAGCCCGACCATCTTTTCGCGCCAACCGTCGCCTTCGCGCAAGAACTGACGGATCGGAAGGGCATCAAAGAACTCATTTGCGATGACGAACAGCGGGGCATCGGGCAGGGTGGCGGCGCTGTCATGCCAAGTGGCATCAGCGATCAGCTTGGCCTGAGATTGGCGCAGCGCGGGCGAGGTTTCGACCAGATGCACGGTGAGCGCATCATGAAATCCGGGCACGCCTCTGGTTGCGCGCAGGGCGTCCGCCATCAATGTGCCGCGCCCCGGCCCAAGCTCTGCCAGCGTAATCGGGGCGGGGCGCCCCTGATCCATCCAGGCTTGCGCCAGCGAAAGGCCGATCAATTCGCCAAACATCTGGCTGATCTCCGGGGCGGTTGTGAAGTCACCCGCCGCGCCGAACGGATCGCGGGTCGCATAATAGCCGTGCTGCGGATGCATCAGGCAATCTGCCATATAGTCGGCAAGGCTCAGCGGGCCGGTGCGGGCGATCCGGGCGATCAGCAGATCACCCAGCGCCGTCATCTGCGTGCGGCGATTGTCACAACAACGATGCCCACCAGGATCATCGGGAGCGTAAGGGTCTGGCCCATGGTCAGCCCGTAGCCGCCGATCTGGAACGCCAGACCCAGTTCATTGCCGAAGCTGACGAACTGCGCATCGGGCTGGCGGACAAATTCGACAATGAACCGTGCAATCCCATAGCCCGTGAAAAAGACCCCGGAGAGCAACCAGGACTTCTTGAGCGCGCCAAAGCGGAAGGCCAGCAACACAAGGATCGTGCCGAGCAGGAGCCCTTCAAGCCCCGCCTCATAAAGCTGCGAGGGGTGGCGCACGCAGGGTTCCAGCGCCGTCGCACAGGATTGTGCGGCTTGTCCGGGGAAAATAACGCCCCACGGTAGGTCGGTTGGTCGCCCCCAGAGTTCGGCGTTTACGAAGTTGGCAATGCGGACCAGAAGGATTGCAGGCGTTGCGGAAACTGCAATGATATCGGCCAGATCGGGTAGAGGGACATTCTGCCGACGGCTAAAGAGATAGACTGCCACGACAACCCCCAGAAAACCGCCGTGAAACGACAGGCCGCCTTCCCAGATCTTGAGGATATCAATGGGATTGGCAAGAAACTCAGCCGGTTTATAGAACAGGACATAGCCCAGACGCCCGCCGCCAATCACACCGATCACGATATACGTCAGCAGATCTTCCAGCTGCTCGACCTTCATGGGGGGGCCGTTACGCCACAGATGCGGGCGGTTCAGCGCCATTTTGATAATCTGCCAGCCGATCGCTATGCCTACGATATAGGCCAATGCGTACCAGCGCAGAGCGAGCTCGAACCCGAAGATTGTGAAAGAGACAATCTCGGGCGAGATGTCGGGGAAGGGAATAGCGCCATACATGCGGCCTTTTCTTGTCTGGGTGTCAGGCAAAGTCAACCGCTATCGACCGGCTTGTCGCGCGCGCCGCAAATGCCCATATAGGGGTCATGCGGAAACGGAGTGGACCATGCAGAGCAACAACAAAATCCTTGATGACTTGAGCCAATTGATGACCAACGCCATGGGCGTGGCCCAAGGCGCGAAGGACGAAGCGAACACCGCCATGAGATCAATGATGGATCGCTGGCTGGCTGATCGCGATTTTGTGACCAGAGAAGAGTTCGATGCGGTCCGCGCAATGGCCCAAAAAGCCCGTGAAGAGAACGAAGCACTGGTCGCGCGAATCGCGGCTTTGGAAGCAAAGAAGTAGTCTGCCGCGCAGATTTGCGTCAGACGCCCTGATTTTCCCCGTGTCTTTTGTCGCCCTGTCGGCAAGATGCACAAAAGGTCAACATAGCAAAAAGGAATATGACGATGGCATTGGGTGACATGTTCGGCAAAGTGGCCGGTATGATGGGCAATGATTTTGATTTTGCCGCGAAACTGAAAGAACTGGGTGTTGAGCCGTCGATGCTCGAAAATCTCGATATCGAGGCGGCAAAGACCTTCATCGAGGAAAAGGGCTTTGATCTGTCGATGCTCGACAGCCTTGGACTGGATATTGATGAACTGATCGCCAAGTTGAAAGGCGAAGCCTGAAACAGGCCGGGGGGTTACCCCGGCTGATATCGTGGCGCCCATTCAGCGCGCCGCAGGAAAGCCTATCTTCCTCATGATCCCAGCTGACGCGCGGGACGTGCAAAAAATTGTCCGATTTCTTCGATGATGAGCGGGCCTTGCGAAACTGAAAGCCATAGCGATGCAGCGCTATGGCTTTCTTGGTCCGGGCAATCGCCCTGCTGACCTCACGTGTGGCCAGCCGGGCGACAAAGCCCATCGCGCACAGTTTATCCACATGAAATGAGGCCGCCTGCGCGGTTATCCCCAAGAAATTGCTTTACAGGTGCGCCCTGATTGGGCCACGATATGTAGTAGGGGAGACGGTGATCAACACCGCCCCTAGAGCAGGCACCTAGCGCTTGGGCACTGCCATGACCCATGCGCCAACGCAGTGAGGCCGAGCATATGGCATTGTCCGAACATTACCTTGAGGCTGATGATCTTCACCCGATTGATCTGGTGGAACACATCGCAGAACACCATGCGTGGGAGTTTGACCGCATCCATGACGATCAGATCGCCATGGCTGTCGAGGGCCAGTGGCGTACTTACTCGATCACATTGGCATGGTCGGCCTATGATGAGACATTGCGCCTGATCTGCACCTTCGACATGGAGCCGCCCGAGGACCGGATGCCGGCCCTATATGAGACGCTGAATGTCATCAACGACCGCTGCTGGGCGGGCGCCTTTACCTGGTGGGACGAACAAAAGCTCATGGTTTATCGCTATGGTCTGATGCTGACCGGAGATCAGGTCGCCGGGCCGGACCAGATTGATACGATGATCGGCGCCGCCGTTGCCGCCTGTGAACAGTATTACCCGGCGATCCAGCTTGTCACTTGGGCCGAGCGGTCGGCGGAAGAAGCCGTGCAAGTCGCGATTGGCGGGGCTTACGGGCGGGCCTAGCGGCCTGGATCAGGCAGTGCATGGCTATTCGCGGCATTGCTGCCGTCGACATTTGAGCGGACAGGGGCAACCTATTCGCTCAGCGCTGCAACCGGCACTCTGGGATGAGGCCGGCCATTGGTTTTGGCGCTTGGATTGGCGCGGTCACAGTGCATCATTGCAAAACATCTCTTTCCTCAAGGGCGAGCTTTGGCTAACCTGTTGATAATCTTCAAAGAGGTGCCTCAATGAATCTGACTGATGTCGCAAAGCGCGGGCTTGTCTTGCTGGGCTGTGGCAAGATGGGATCGGCTATGCTGGAAGGATGGCTGCGCACGGGTTTGCCGCCAGCTTCGGTCTGGGTGATTGATCCCAATCCATCTGACTGGCTGAAGGAACAGGGCGTCAATATCGGGGAGGATCTGCCTGAAAGTCCCGCGGTTGCCATCATCGCTGTCAAGCCGCAGATGATGGCGGATGCCTTGCCGAATGTCGAAGTGCTGGGAAATGGCGAGACCTTGGTGATTTCCGTTGCCGCCGGCACCCCGATCCGTACCTTTGAACAGGTTCTGGGCCCGGATACCCCGATCGTCCGCGCCATGCCAAACACACCCGCTGCGATCGGTCGGGGCATCACGGCTGTTGTCGGCAACGCCAATGTGAGGCCAGATCACATGGATCTGGCCGAGGCCTTGCTCTTGTCTGTCGGTGAAGTGGTGCGTCTGGACGCCGAGGAGCAGATGGATGCGGTCACCGCGATATCCGGGTCCGGCCCGGCTTATGTATTTCATTTTATTGAATCTTTGGCAGCTGCGGGTCTGGCACAGGGCCTGTCTGCGGAACTGTCGATGCAACTGGCGAAGGCAACTGTGGCCGGTGCTGGCGATCTGGCCGAACAGGCGTCGCAAAATCCTGCCGAGCTGCGCGCGAATGTCACCTCGCCCAATGGCACAACGCAGGCAGCGCTGGAAGTTCTGATGGACAATACGGCTGGATTTCCCGGCTTGCTGCGCCGGGCTGTCACGGCTGCTGCCAACCGGTCGCGCGAGTTGGCGAATGAATGAGATTTCCTTTGACGATTTCCTGAAAGTCGATATCCGCGTTGGGACGGTGCTGCGCGCTGAGCCCTTTCCGGAGGCGCGCAAGCCGGCGATCAAACTCTGGATCGATTTTGGTGGCGAGATCGGGGAAAAAAAGACTTCAGCCCAGATCACGGCGCATTATCAGCCGGAAACCCTTGCAGGGCGTCAGGTGATGGCGATCGTCAATTTCCCACCCCGCCAAATTGGCAGGTTCATGTCCGAGGTTCTGGTCCTTGGCATGCCCGATGAAAACGGCGCGATCGTTCTGGTCGGCCCGGACATGGTCGTGCCTGCCGGAGGACGGCTGCATTGAAACGGCTTTTGATAACCCGGCTTCTGCCCGAGGCGAACATAGCAGCGGCCCGCGCCCGCTTTGACGTGACCCTGCGCGATCAAACGGAAGGGCTGACGGTGACAGAAGCTGCCGCGGCCTTGCGCGATTACGATGCGATTTTGCCAACCTTGGGCGATCAGTTTGCCGCCGAAACCTTTGCAGGGGGTATCCGCTGCGGTGTTCTGGCCAACTTTGGTGTTGGGTATAATCATATTGATACGGTCGCTGCCGCCAAAGCCGGTGTCAGCGTTTCGAATACGCCTGATGTTGTCACCGATGCCACCGCCGATATCGGCCTGACCCTGATCCTGTCCACCTGCCGCCGCGCAGGCGAAGGCGAGCGGTTGGTGCGTGCCGGCAAATGGGATGGATGGGGCCCGACCCAGATGCTGGGAACCCATGTGACCGGCAAGACCGTTGGCATCGTCGGGATGGGGCGCATTGGTCAAGCCGTCGCCCGCCGCTGTCATTTCGGGTTCGAGATGGCGGTGAGATATTTCAACCGCTCCTCAAAACCTGTCGGTTTTCCAGCGATGCAGGTCGAGACCCTCGCCGAGCTGATGCGAAGTTGCGACATTATCGTGGTTACTGTGCCCGGCGGCGGCAGTAATACACATCTGATTGATGCAAAGGCACTGGCGGCGATGAAATCCACTGGCATTTTCGTCAACATTGCCCGTGGTGATGTGGTGGACGAGGATGCGTTGATCGCCGCTTTGCAGTCGGGACGGATTGCAGGTGCAGGGCTGGATGTCTTTGCCAGGGAACCGATCGTCCCGGATGCTCTTTGCGCGATGGAAAACGTGGTCCTGCTGCCGCATCTGGGCACCTCTGCCCTGGAGGTGCGCGAGGCGATGGGCCAGATGGCATTGGACAATATCATCGCCTGGGATGAAGGCCGGCCCTTACCGCAGGCAGTCTAGCGACCCGGCCCGTGATGCCATTGCCGCAATGACAGGGGGCGCTAGCCCGCCTTGGAAAGCCGGTCTGCTTTCTTGCGCACCAGCACGCTGCGCAGATCATGTATTGCCATCAACAGATCATCCGTCACCTGTTCCAACTGGCAATCGCTTGCCTTTGCCTGCGCCCATTGTGCGGTCAGCTTCAGGTGATCAGTGGCGCGGTGGATATCATCCATTTCGCGGGCGGCCAGCACCGCCAGACGTGCCTGCATCCAGTCTGTGATAACCTGTTCTTCGGCGCGACTGAGCGTGCTGTCTCCGTGGACCTTGTAGTCGCCCCTATTGGTGTTCACCACGGCAATCTGATCCATCTCGATGCGCCTTTCACGGTTCTCGGCGCTGATCCGAAAAACCGCTGCACCATTGTCGCGGACCCGAAAGTAAAGCTCTGGCAAATCCGTCATGATAGTCCTTCGCAAAATGTGATGATCCGCTGGCAGGCTTCTTTCAGCGCCGCGTCCGAGGTGGCATAGCTGACGCGGAAATTGGGGCTGAGCCCAAAGGCGGCCCCAAAGACGACCGCGACGCCGGTTTCTTCAAGCAAGGCCGTCGCGAAGGTTTCGTCGTTGTCGATGATCGTCCCTGCCGCAGTGGTCTTGCCGATACAGCCGGCAATGGAAGGGTAGACATAGAACGCGCCTTCGGGGCGTGGGCAAACGATGCCGGGGGCCTTGTTCAGCATCGAGACCACCAGATCGCGGCGGCGCGTGAAGAGCGCATTGTTCGGGGCAAGGAAATCCTGCGGGCCGTTCAGCGCCTCGACCGCCGCGTATTGGCTGACCGAACAGGGGTTGGATGTTGATTGCGACTGGACTTTGCGCATCGCTTTTATCAGCACCTCTGGACCTGCGGCATAGCCGATCCGCCAGCCTGTCATCGCGTAGGCTTTCGAGACGCCGTTCACGGTCAACGTCCGGTCATAGAGCCGCGGTTCGACCTGCGCGGGCGTACAGAATTTGAAATCGCCATAGGCGAGGTGTTCATACATGTCGTCCGTCATGACCCAGACATGCGGATGCCGCAGCAGCACATCCGTCAGCTCTTGCAGCTCTGCCCGGCTGTAGCCCGCGCCGGTCGGGTTCGAAGGCGAGTTGAACAGAAACCACTTGGTATTTGGCGTGATCGCGGCTTCCAGTTGTTTTCCCGTGATCTTGAAATTCGCATCCAACGTGGCCTCTACGATCACCGGTGTGCCGCCTGCCAGCAGCACCATATCAGGATAGCTGACCCAGTAGGGGGCGGGGATGATGACCTCATCGCCCGCGTTCAGTGTCGCCATGAATGCGTTATAAAGCACCTGTTTGCCGCCCGTGCCGACACTGACTTGGGCGGGCGCATAGGCCAGATCGTTATCGCGTTTGAACTTGGCGCAGATCGCCTCTTTCAATTCGGGTATCCCGTCAACGGCAGTGTATTTCGTCTTGCCAGCCGCGATCGCAGCGATGGCGGCGTCCTTGATATTCTGTGGCGTGTCGAAATCAGGCTCTCCGGCACCCAGGCCAATGACGTCGCGGCCCGCCGCCTTCAGCTCTGCGGCCTTGGTGGTGACGGCGATGGTGGGGGACGGTTTGACGCGGTCGAGTGTCGCGGAGAGAAAGGTCATTTGGCTGTCCAATGGTAAACTGGCGATGTCTGTGACATAGAACGCGCACAGGTTGAATGGCAAGTGATTGAAGGATGGCAGAGTGATGCAAGATCAGGACTGGTACAGCGCAGACACTGCGACTTTCGGAGATCGCCTGGCGGGTGCGCGTGATGCAGCGGGGCTGGACCAAAAGGGTCTCGCTGAAAAGCTCGGCGTGAAACTGGCTGTCATTCAGGCGTGGGAGGACGACCTCAAGGAACCGCGCGCGAACCGTCTGCAAATGGTTTCCGGGATCGTTGGCGTGTCGATGAGCTGGCTGTTGACCGGTGAAGGCGACGGACCTGATGCGCCGGATGATGATACCCCGATGGGCAGCGACCTGATTGATCTGCTGGCCGAGATGCGCGCATTGCGTGGACAGATCGTGCATGCTGGCGAAAAGCTGGGCCGCCTTGAAAAGCGGCTGCGCTCGGCATTAAAAGACTAGGATGACCGAGCCCCGCGAAACCATGATCAAAAGACTGCGGATGCGGTCGATGCGGCGTGGCATCAAGGAAATGGATTTGATCTTGCAGGCTTTTGCAGAGGCGCATCTTGACGGGTTCTCTGATAGCGACCTTGCGCTTTATGATCAATTGCTGGCCGAGAATGACCATGACATCTATGGCTGGATCGGGGGCCAGTTTCCGACGCCCGCGCAGTACTTTGATCTGGTCGCACGGATCGCCAACGGTGCAGAAGGTGTCACCCGCCCAACGTAAATAGCGCATTTTGCGCTTAACCGAATATTGTTTGTTTCATTTTATCCCAAATTGCGGATCGAAAATGGAGCAGCAGAAAATGAGCATTCATACTGATTTGGGTGAAGCTGAAAGGCCGGATACCTCCGGCGCGCGCAGCGCAGCGTTTATGGACTCTTATCTTGACGCACTAAACCTCGTGGAACGCCTGCATCGGCTCTTGCTGGATGTGATCAAGGATGAATTTGAAAGAGTTGGCCTGTTGGAAATCAATCCGGTGCAGGCGCTGTTGTTGTTCAACGTCGGCGATAACGAGGTGACAGCAGGCGAATTGAAATCGCGCGGCTATTACCAAGGCTCGAACGTATCTTACAACCTCAAGAAATTGGTCGAGGCAGGGTATATGCATCACCAGCGCAGTGAGATCGACCGCCGCTCGGTGCGTGTGCGGTTGACCGAAAAAGGCCGCGGTGTGCATGTCTTGGTGTCGCGCTTGTTTCGCACCCACGCGGAAGGGTTGATGGGGCGTGGTGTGCTGGATCAAGACGGGGTAGAGGATATCACCTCAGCCTTGCGCCGCGTTGAACGCTACTGGACCGAGCAGATCCGCTATATCTATTGAGGGGGCTTGCTGCGGCAAGATGTCTTTCTGAGGCTGGATTGGCTGTAAATGCCGTTGATCCGACATATATAGAGGGTGTGGTTAACGAGCGTAACGGTTCTTGCGGGTCGGCCCGCTGGAGTGTCGGCCCGCATCTCGCTGGAAGCTGCGCGCGCGGCCCTGAAACATCTTCAGCTTTGCCTGCCCTTTGTTTTCCCAGCGCATGAAATCTGGTCCGATGTCAGGGCAGATCAGCGGATTCAGTTTGCCGGGTTCTGATCCCGCTCAAACGTCGCGTCGCCCATGATCAGGCTGGCCAACTCTCTGAGCAGTTTGCGTTCCATCGCTGCGGCGTAGTCTTCGAACCCCAGAGCGACCTCGACGAATGATCCCGGCCCGCGGATGACATAGCTTTGGTAATAGGACGACAGTTCCTTGACGTCGGCAAAGCGTTCATCATCCCCACGCTGATCGCCGGTTCCGACGACCAACCCGTTCACGATAACCCCCGCAGGCGTGCGGGTGTCGCCGATATCTTGCGGACGCGGTCCGGTATTGGTCTGCCCGTCGCCGGACAGATCCAACGTGCGTTTCCAGCAGGCCGCGCGTTCCTCCAGAAAGGTGAAACCTGCCAGCATCGCAGAGCCGATGGCCGTGGTCGGGGCGGCGGCACCGCGCGGTTGGCCGCGCAAAACCGACGTGATCTGCGCCAGATCAACAGGTGTGACAATCGGCGTCCAGGGCACGATAATCGTTTGATCGCTTGGTCCGCTCCATTCGTAGACAAGCACCTGCACCGGCGCATCGGGCTGCGTGAAAAGCACGTTGCGCACGTCAGGGCTGTTCAAAGCTGTGGCAAGACCATCCAGTTGCAACCGATACTCTGCCGCATCAACTGACCCTGACACATCAAGGCCCAGCGCAAGCGCCTGCCGGCACGCCGCTTGTGCGAAACCGGGCAGGAACAGCAAGAACAGCAATACCCGTATCACCCCTGATCCCCCATCTCACTCTGGATACGCCCAATGACCTGTGCTGACAATTCACGTACCAGTTTGCGCCGCATGGCGTTTTCAAAATCGGCAAAGCCCGCCGCCACCTCGACAAAGGCGTTCGGTCCGCGGATCACCTCGGTCTCATAATAGGCCAGTGGGGAAGTATCGGGTGCAACGATGACAAGGCCGTTCACAGTGACATCCTCAAACGGAAAGGCGGCATAGGCGTTGCCCGGCGAAAACCCGTCGTTGTTTGCGCCATCCCCCGCCATGTCGATGGTCTGGAACAGGCAATCGGGGGCTTTCTGCAATTTGATCGCGGCATACCCCAAGGCATAGCCCATCGCGGTTGGCATATCACTGGTGCCGCGTTGGCTCTTTGCCAAAGTGCTGGCCGCAAGGCGCAGATCGGCGGGCGACCGGATCAGCATCCAATCCATCAGATCGGTCTGGTTTCTTTGGCCGCTCCATTCGAAAACCTGCAGGGCAACCGGGTTGGGGCTGGCAAAGAACGCCGCTTCGACCTCTGGCGCAAGCAGCGCTGCCGCGAGGCCATTGCGTTGCAGCCGGTCTTCGCCCGCGTCAACCGAGGAGGACACATCGAGCGCCAACACAAGCGCAAGCCGGCACGCCTCTGCCGGGGTCGCCACCAGACCCAAGCTTGCAAAAGGGGCTGCCCTTACCAATGCCCGGTGTTTTCCATGCTTGCCCAAGGGTCTGCCGGGGGCAGATCATCGCCTTCCTGTATCAGCTCGATCGAAATGTTGTCGGGCGAGCGTACAAAGGCCATATGCCCATCGCGCGGGGGCCGGTTGATGGTAACGCCATTATCCATCAGGTGTTGGCAGGTCTCATAGATGTTCGGCACAAGGTAGGCCAGATGGCCAAAATGGCGGCTGTCAGATGGCAGCCCGTCATCGCCGTCCCAGTTGTAGGTCAGCTCTATGGGGCATTCCTCCTGCCCCGGCGGGGCCATAAAGACCAGTGTAAAGCGCCCGGCTTCGCTGTTGGAGCGCCGGGTTTCTTTCAGGCCGAGCAGTTCATAAAAGGCGATGGATTTTTCAAGGTCCTTCACGCGGACCATCGTATGTAGGTATTTTAGGGGCATCGGGCTTTCCGTTTGGGGTCCAGTACATCGAACCTAGCGCGTGGCGCGCCGCAGTAAAATGGCCAAATGCCGGCCTGCATCAAATGACAGAAATGCCCCGATCAAACCAAGTCTGATCGGGGCATCGGGCTGTCAGGCGATTGTTGCGGCAACTGTGAACACCGCGTCGCAGTCTTTGGAGTTTGCCTGAGTTATCAGTTCTCGTCTGCGTCCTGGTTCATACCGTTCATCATCTGGCCCTGCTCGGCGGGGCTTTCTGCGCTGGGTGCAGGGCGCATCATCTGCGCGGGCGCCCCCATTTCCTCCGGGCTCACGTTTCCATCGCCATCAGCGTCAAGATATTGAAAGCGATCAACCATTGCATCACGCACCAGAGAACTGTTCAGAGCCTCGAACTCTGCAATTGTCAGCGTTCCGTCACCGTCTGCATCGAATGTTTCGTGCATGGCGCGCAGTTGATCGTCGGCTTCGGTCCGTGTGACGGTTCCGTCGCCATCAGTGTCAAGCATGCCCATCATAGGGCCCATAAGACGGCCGGGGCCGGACATTTGTCCATTCCCCATGCCGCCAGCGTT
>Ga0316204_10006051_pt1 | contig 19097 bp, 15 predicted proteins | sample 6monrhotite_MG_2_FD_205661 | JGI IMG/M metagenome (GOLD analysis project Ga0316204, IMG submission 205661) | Microbial mat bacterial communities from mineral coupon in-situ incubated in ocean water Damariscotta River, Maine, United States -... | ecosystem: Environmental > Aquatic > Marine >...
GGCTTCAATGGCGCGCGCGGCGGCGAGGGGTGTCACGGGGGGATTGTAGGGGGGGGAGGGAGGGGAGGGGCTTTTCGTAGTGGCTTTCCGGGCTCTTGGTGAACCAGTCTCCGAGGGCCGGGTTGTGGGCTCTTGGTGAACCAGTCTCCGAGGGGCGGGTTGTGGGCAGCTCTTGGTGAACCAGTCTCCGAGGGCCGGGTTGTGGGCAGCTCTTGGTGAGCCAGTCTCCGAGGGCCGGGTTGTGGGCAGCTCTTGGTGAGCCAGTCTCCGAGGGCCGGGTTGTGGGCTGCGCTTTTTTTGTCACAGAGAGCACGGAGATCCACAGAGGTCACGGAGGTCGTCTCGCGAGATTTGAGGGCGCTCCGGAGTTGGAAGTGGCGGAGGCGGGTCGGCGCGAGAGGGCGGAGGGGATTGGGAGCTTCGCTTGGTGGGGGCGGGTCGCTGCGGCTCGGTCTTGGAGCTGGCTTCCGTGCCAGAGAGGTGCCTGAGAAACGGGGTTGTGGGCAACCCTTCTTGAGTCGCAAAGATCGCCGAGGGCCGCCAAGGTCGCCAAGAGCGAGTTGACGGGACCGAGCGCTCCGGAGAGGGCAGTGGCGGGGTCGCGTGGGTGCGTCGGGGCGTTGGGATTGGGGGAGGGGTGTCGCCTAGCGCGGGCTCTCGCGGCGTGGCGGGGCGCTATCTGGGCGGCTTGCGGGTGAGTGGGGGGACGAGGCCTTCGGCGGTGAGGCGCTTGCGCAGGGTGGCGTAGTCGGGGAACACGATGGAGCGTTCGCCGACGGCGGTCTCGCTGCGGATCAGGCTCCGGATTCCGGCGCCTTCGTAGGCCTCGGCGTCGCCGGGCTTGTCGCCGATTCCCATGACCAGCTTCAGGCCGCGGGCCTTGAGTCGCTCGAGGACCTTGAGCTTGAAGCGGCCGTGGCGGCTGGGGAGGAGCTGCTCGCGCTGGGAGCCCTTGTCGAGGCCCCAGGAGTTGAGCAGGAGGGGGCCGAGGGGGAAGTCGTGTTTGCGCAGGAAGCCCCGAGAGGCGGCGCGGAAGGACTGGTCGCGAGCGGTCAAGTAGACGATCGCGTGGGTCCGAGCCAGGTCGCGGAGCAAGGCTGGGGCACCGGGGAAGGCTGGCGCTCGCCAGCCCGAGACGGGAACGCGCAGGCCGCCCATGTTGCTCAGGGTCCCGTCGATATCGCAGATCACCACCGGGCGCTCGGCCTCGAGGACCCACAGCCGCCCCTTGATCTGTGTCGCCGGGTCGTCGCTGACGCGCACGCTGAAAGGCACGATCCCCGTCGTCAGCGGCGCCAGGCTCGCTCGCCCGACCCCGTCGGAGTCCGTGCGCCCCGACGCCTTGGCCTCACCGAGCTGGAACTCCAAGGTCCGACCCTTCTGGTCGGGGCGGAGCGGGCCGAGGCGCTTGGTCAACTTGGCGCTCAGCTCGACACGTCGTCCGACGACAGTCACCGCGTCCCGGGCCTCCAGCTCCAGCCCCCCCGCGAGGGAGGGCGCGGCCAGGGCTAGGACAGTGATCAGCGAGGGGGCCAGGCGCTTCATGGCACCAGACTAGCCAACTACGCGCAGGCTGGGCTAACCGCCGAGGGGCAGCGCACGCACGAGGTCGACGTCCTCCTCGTATGAGGACGGATTCTGCTCCAGAATTGGGGAAGGGTATTCCTTCTCGTTCTCTTGGGTGTCCTCGGAGAGAGCTGCGCCGTCGTCTTGGCAATCCGGCCCTCGAGACCAGATCCAGAGCCGGCCATCCTTGCGCTTCTCCCAGCGCAGGGGGAGCCTCTCGTGGGACCAGGGGTCCTCGAGTTGCGGAGGTTCTTGGCCTCGCGCGATCTCGATCGCCAGCCTCGTCAGACGGAGCAGAGCGAGGGTCCGGATCGCCAACCTGATCGCCTTGGGGTAGGGCTCGAGGAAGGTCTTCGCGAAGGGGGTCCCCGGAGAAGAGCAAATGCCCTCTGCCTCAGGGAGGAAGTCGAGCAATCGATCGTGGCGGGTCCCGGCGTCGAGGAGCTCTTCGCCTCGGAGCAAGTAGTCGCGGATCAAGGGGTCGAGGACGAGGAGTCCCCTGGCGCGCGACTCCAGGGTCACCTCGGCTTTCTGGAACATGGCAGGAGGTTTGAGCGCGACGGCGACCGCTTCGTCGGGGTCGGCTCGCAGGCGTTCCTCGGACTGCAGGAGCTCTCCCAAGAGGGGGCGCCGCGGATCGACGGCCCCTTCCAAGACGAGCAGCTTTTGGCTAAGTCTTTGGGCGACGTCTGTCGGCGGCGGGCCCTCTGTGAGCTGCGCTAGGATGGTGCTGACAAGGACCCCGATCCGAAGGCGCGTTATGAGATGAGTAAAGAGACTCGTTGGTTCTGCGAGCAGAAGGTGGACCTGAGCGAGGTGTTCGACCTCGAGCCAAGCTTGGGGGTGGTCGCCCGCTACAGAGGCACGCATGATTCGATCCCGGAGCTGATAGGAGAGCCCCGAGAGCGCCATGTAGCGATCCCAGTCCGGGTCGTCTTTCGAGGTCCACAAGGCTTGGCGAAGGCGTTGGCCTTGGATCACCTCCCAGTCCACGAGCGAGTCCAAAGAGACGTCCAGTGAAGCCGTCGCGGACTTCAGCGCTGCGATCGCCGCCAGGAGGGTCGGCGGATCCGCTGGAGAGTCCGGCTCATAGGTGATGTCCGCGTTCGGGTCGGCCGGGTCATTCAAGGCAGCCCGAACGTACGAGATCGGGCTGCCGCGCAGGCTGTGGAGAGCGTCTGAGATCTCGAGGCGCTCGCACTCGCTGGCAATGTCTAAGAGCTGAGCGACCTCGGGCTTCATGGCCGGCGTGTGGAGGTCGGGTCGATCCCACCGGGCCTGCAGCCGCGCGCGCACGAGGTCGGTCTCGGCGCGGGCCTCGCTCCGCCAGGTCGAGAAGGCGAGGCCTCCCACGACTAGGGGAAGGAGCAAGATCAGGAGGCAGCAGGCGCACCTCTGCTTGAGCTTCGAGCCTGGGCTCGCGGACGCCTCCTCTAGATCCTCACCTTCCATGCCTCCAGCCTGACGCCTGGCCTCGGCTCTGCAAGGGCTCTGCGGCTATCCCGCGGCATTTCGCGACCCCCCCGCGAGGCAGGGCCTCGCGGAGGGAACGAATCTCGGGGAAAGGGGGTGCGGGCTGACCCTACGAGGGACCGCTCGCGTGCCCCGACGCCGACATGGGCAGACGCGGCGTCGTTGCTTTGGGGCTCTGGCTGAGGCCCATGTCCTCGCGGTCGCTGACGATCACGCGCAAGAGCTCGCGGGCATCAGCGTCGAGGTAGAGGACTCGCTCGCCCTTGACGGGCTGGAGGGAACCAGAGGGGAGGTAGCGGCCTTCGACCGCCACCGAGTATTGACCGGCTTCGAGGGTCAGGGTCTGACCGCCGTCTGGGTCTTGGCTGGTGTCGAAGAGGATCGACTCCATCGTGCTGAGGGAGGTCACCTTGCCGCGGGCCGGGACGGGTCCGACGGACTCGAACACGACCACCAAGGTCAGCTCGCCGCTGGTCGCGGCGCTCTCGACGGGTGCCGGCTCGGGTGCGCTGGCGCAGCCTCCAAGAAAGGGAAGGGCGAGAGCACAAGCGAGGAGAGTAGAGCGCAGCACGGGAGGGACCTCGACCGTTCCCCATCGCAATCCGCCTGCCGGACCGAACCCCTTTCCTCCGGTCTAAACCTCCTCCAAAATTTTGAGAGGTGGTTAGAGATTGGGGTATGTACGGGTGCCGGCGGTGGCACCCAGGGGTCTCTCTCAGGCGCTGAGGGACTCGACCTGGGTGTCGGTCAGGTGCTGGAAGAGCGCGCTGACAGGCTGGGGCGGGCTCGGCGGGGAGAAGATCCAACCACGATCCTCGACCAAGGCGCGGTAGGCCTCGATCCGAGCCTCGTGGGCGGGAGAGAGCAGCTTGCGACGCCGACGACGCTTCTTGGGCTTCACGCCCGCCTCTACCTCGGCTTCGCCCTCTGGCTCGGACCCAGCCAGCGGCTCGGTCTGAGGCTCGATTTCGGCTTCCGCCTCAACGATCGCGAATTCTCGCTCTGGCACCAACTCCTCGAAATCCATGTCCACCTCCCACAGTACGGAGCTCTTCGTCTCTTAGAGAGGATCGAGAATCAGCGTCAGCGTTCAGTCACGAGGCCGTTTGGCCTCGGTCACGTTTTGCCGGCTAAGTCCTGCAGTTGCTGGGATACAGGCGCGAGAGCGCCACTTTCCGGCCCTGCCAAATCGCGAGGACAGGGGCCGGCCGAGCGGCTAGGATCCTCGCCATGAAGCGATACCTACCAGGCCCCTCCGAGATCTTGGACCGCTCTTGGAAGGTCTTCAGCGAGCACCTCGGCCCCATGCTCGGCGCCGTCCTGATCGGGATCGGGATCTTCATTGCCTTCTACATCGTGCTCTTGATCACGATGTTCGGGCTGATGTTCCTCTTTCGCGGAAATCAAATGGTGTTCCAGCTCGTGAACAACGCAGTCACTGGCGTGTTCACCGTCGCTGTCCTCTGGGCCTATATCGGCTACGCGCGCTTCAACCTAGAGATCATGCGGGGTGCAGAGCCGAACCTGATGACCCTCTTCAATCAGTATCGGCTGATCCCCAACTACTTCCTCACCAACGCGCTGGTGACCATGGTCTCGTTCTTGGCCTTCACCCCACTGGTGGCCTTGGCGGCCGGCCCCGTCGCTGCCCTCTGGGATCCGAACAACCCGCTTCCGGCCGTGGGTGTTGGAGTGCTGACCTTCCTGGTCGGGGTCGTGGTCCTTGTTCCGCTCTCCGCCGCCATGGTGATGTCCGCCCTCTTCACCATTGATCGCGAGCTGGACCCAGTCGCCAGCGTGATCGCAGGGCTCCGGACGGTTCGAGGGAACATCGGCTGGATCTACACCATGTTCTTCCTCCTCGTGGCCGCCTACCTCGCGAGCAGCGTCCTCATGTGTACGGGGATCGGAGCGCTCCTCGCGATTCCCTTCATGACCCTCATGGGCTTGCACTGCTACGAGGCCCTGGCCTCGAGCATCGAGGCAGAGTTGGTGGGTGAGGGACCCGCGCCAACGCCTGAGCCTGAGCCTCAGCCTGCGGAGGAGCCGAGCGCTCCCGAGCCCGCGCAGGAGGTGGGAGCCCCGGTCGGCGCCGTCGAGGACGCTGGCGACAATCCCTACGCACCGCCCAGCGCGAAGGTCGAGGGGCCGATCCAAACCAGAGGGAGCTCGCTCCTGGGGCGCCCTGCTCCCGAGCCGCTCCCGGTCGACGCACATCGCTACCGGCCCGAGGCCCCAGCCAAGGTGACCAAGGTCGCGATCGTGTGCCTGATCCCCTGGATCCTGGCGGGCGGCAACCCATTCTCCGGCGCCGTGATCGGGTTCACCCTCGGGCGAATGCTGGGCTTCCCGAGCTGGGCTGGAGCCGTGGCGGGCTTCGGCGGCCTGACCCTCTGCGGTGTCGCAGCGATCGTGGTCCTCCTCCTCGGACACCGTGGACGTCGCGAGGTGATCGTGGATCAAGCAGGGATCGCCGTCGACGGGAACACCTTCTGGACGGGCGTTCGCCTCCGCTGGGACGAGCTGCGCGGGTTCCGGATCTCACCTCGCGGCGTGGAGCTCTACCTCCAAGGCGCCTGGGGTTGGATCTGGCGGCCCGTGGTCCCGACCCGCGAGCGCGAGACCCACGACCTCGTCGAGAAGCTCGAAGGTCACGGGATCATGCGGATCGCCTAGCTCCGAGACCCCACTAGCTCGGCTGGTCCGTCGGCCGGAGCAGGAGGTCGTGGACCTGCACGTGAGGCGGGGCCCCGAGGAGGTAGACCAAGGCCTCTGCCACGTCGCTTGAGTCGAGGACCTTGAAGCGACCGTAGGTCTCGGCGCAGGCTGCCGGGTCGCGGTTGTAGACGCCCGCGAACTCGGTCTCGACGAAGCCCGGGCTGATCGCGCTGACGCGGATCGGGCTCTGGCGCTCGCGGAGCTCGAGGCGCAGGCCCTCGGTCAAGGAGCGGACCGCATACTTCGTGGCCGAGTAGACGCCGCTGCCTGCAGGCACGCGGTGGGCCGACATGCTCGAGACGTGGATCACGTGGCCGCGTCCCGCCCGGTCCATGTCGGCGAGGGCTTCGCGGGTGCAGATCAAGAGCGCCAGGACGTTGACCTCGAGCATCTCTCGCCAGTCGGCGGTCTCACCTGTCGTCAAGGGACTCTTTCGCCCGAGGCCGGCGTTGTTGACCAGGACCTCGACGCCGCCCCAGCGCTCTCGGACCTCGGCGAAGGCCGCCAGGATCTGGTCCTCTTGGCGGAGGTCCGCCACGAGGGGCAGGATCTGGTCGGGGTAGGCCTGGGCTAGCTCGTCGAGTCGATCGCGACGGCGCGCGAGGGCGGCGACGCGAAGCCCGTCCGCGGCCAGGCGCTCGGCGATCGCGCGCCCGATCCCGCTCGAGGCGCCGGTCACCAAGGCCACAGCACCCTTCCAGCGCTCGAGGCTCACGCCGTCTCCTGGGGAGTCGGTTCCTGGAGAGTCGGCTCCTGGGGAGCTGGTTCCTCGGAGAGGCGGGACTTGTGTCGCACGCGGACACGGTCTACGACGTAGTCGGCGTAGCGCTCGGCGGCGGCGACGCCCGTCGCGTCGCGGAGGCCGCGGAAGCCGCCGAAGGCCGTGACCTCGAACACGACGGGGCCCTCGGGGGTCTCGGCCACGTCCACGCTCGCGAAGTCGAGGCCGAAGATCGCCTGGGCTCGCCGGGCGAGCTCGATCACCTCGGGCCCGGGGTCCGCGGGGGCGTAGCGGCCGCCGGCTCGGATCGTGGTGTTCCAGGAGCCCTTGGCCGCGACTCGCGCGTAGGTCCCGAGGTGCTCGCCGCCGAGGAACACGATCCCGAGGTCGCGGCCCGGGTGCTGGACGTGCTGCTGGACGTAGGCCAGGGGGTGCTTGGCGCAATAGGCCCGGACCTCGGCCTTGAGGCCGGCGTCGTCGCGCTTGAGGAGCTTCATGCCTCGGGCTTTGGTCGAGTAGATCGGCTTGAGGACGGCCGCGCCGAAGCGCTTGATGGCGGCCACGATCTCGGCCGGGTCTTGGCTCACGACCGTGGCCGGGACCGGAAGGTCGGCCCCGCGGAGGGCCAGGGTCACGCTGAGTCGGTTCAGGTGGCGCAGGATCCGAGCCGGGCTCGAGAAGCAGGGGACGCCGCTCCGCTCGACGTAGCGGATCAGCTCGAGGCGATCCATGAGGAGGGTCCCGTGCAGCTTGCCGGCCTTCTTGATCGCGAGGCCGTCTAGTTGGCAGAGGTCCTGGTCGCCGCAGAGGACGGTCCCGAGCTCGGAGTCGAAGCGGACCTTGTCCATGTCGATCAAGAACCGGTAGCCGGTCCGGTCCTCTAAAGCGTCGCAAAGGGACTCTGTGGACCAGCCTCCGGGGACACCGACGACGCCGATCTTGAGGGGAGCTGTGGGATCAGTCACCGAGGACCTCTTCGGGAAGGTGGAAGGAGGTCGGGTCGGAGCTTTGAACCCGTTCAAGGAGGTAGCGCGAGCGCATGAAGAGCTCCTTGGCGAGGTCGGTCGCGAGGAGAAAGCGCGTCGAAGTCGCGAAGGAGCGAGCCAAGCCGAGGGCCAGGCGGATCTCGAAGGTCTCGTCGCCTTCTTCCTTGGCGAAGGCTCGACAGGCCGAGAGGAAGCGAATGCTGGCGCGAGACAGGCGCTGGCGGAGAGCCGTCGAGAGGATCCGGAGCCGCAGCGGTGAGACGAGGAACACCGAGACGTCTTGGACGTAGTCGCCGAGGCAGGAGCGGTGGAGGTCGAGGAAGTGGACCTGATCGCCTTCGCGGTTGTAGAGGACGTTGTCGAGGTTCAGGTCGCCGTGGATCAGGACCCCGAAGGGGGCTGGAACCTTGGCCTCCAGGGCAGCGACCTCTTTGAGGAGTTGGCTGAAGGTCGGCCAGCTCAAGCTGCCGATCTCTTGGGCGTCCTCGCGAAAGGTCGGGTGAACCGCGTGAACAGCGTCCAGGCGGTCTTCCAGCTGGCGGAGGTAGCCGGCTTGAGTGGGCTGCTTGAGCTTGGTCTCTCGCCAGACCCACTGCAGGCTCTCCGAGAGTCGGTCGAGGGCGCAGCGGACGTCGACTTCGTCTGCCTCCAGGAGGAGGTTCTCGAAGGTCTGACCGGGGAGGAACTCGTAGACGATCGCGCCTTGGTCGCCGAGGCGTTGGAACTCGTGGACCGCCGGCGCCAAGGCCGGGTTCAGGGAGCGCCAGCGCTCGGTGCAGGCCCGCTCGGCCTCGAGCTTCTCCAAACGTCCGTCCTTGACGATCACCGCGTCTTGTCCGCCGCTGCGGCGGACGCTTCGGATCGAGGACCCGGAGCGGGTCTCTGCGACTTGGTCGAGCCGGAGCGCCTCGAGGGGCAGGTCTTCGCCGAGGGCCTCGTCGAAGGCCCAGAGCCGATCGACCTTGATCGACTCGCCCAAGCAGGCCGAGAGGACGGCCTCTCCGGCTCGCAGGAGAATGTCTCCCATCTCCTCGAGGGAGCGGAAGAGGAAGAGGAGCGTGACCTGGGTCTGGGCGTGCTCGCCAGCCTCGAGGTCTTCAATGGCCTGGGCTAGGTCGCGCTCGAAGGCCTCGTCTAGGCGGCCCTCGGCTTGGCATACGCGCAGCGCCGCGCGGGGATCGAGGTCGAAGAGGGCGCCCTCGAGGCGACCGAGGGCTTCGAGGAGGGGGTCGAAGTAGGGTCCGAACTCGATCAGGAACAGGACCTCGTCGTTCTCCAGGTACGAGACCTGGTTCACGAGGCGCAGGCACTCGTCAGCGAGCTCCTCCACGGCGCTCGCCACGAGCTCCGCCGCGCGGAGGGTTCGAGCCGAGCGGGTGTCGGCGGCCGGCCGCCGGGGCGCGAAGCTCTTGCGCTGGATCGCCCGGCGGAGGTTGTTGATGTACGGCTCGCGGGCCGCGATGGTCTCGGCGAGGGCCTCGCTGGGCGTGTTGAGGTAGTCCCGGGTCCGCGCGATCTGGGTCCGACCCTCCAGGATCAGGAAGCGCAGGTTCTCGGCGATTCCCTCTGGGAGCAGCGAAGGGCTCACGCGCGCCTCAGGCTGGCGGCGGCGCTCGTCATTGCGCCTCGGGAGCGCTGATCTCGAGGGGGGCCTGGTCCGGCTCAGGGCTAGCGTCGCGCCAGGAGATCCGGAGGTCGAGGCGGGTTCGGTCGCGCTTGTGGACGGCGCGGATCCCAAGGGTCAGGAGCCCGTCAGGCTCGAGGGTCAGCTCCTCCCCGCCCTGCTTGATCTCGACGCGCCCCGAGCGGAGCCCGGCGGTGAGCGTCTCGAGGTAGGCCACGATCGACTCGCGGTCTTGAAGGGACTCGTGCTCGAAGGATTGCTTCTTACCCATGGCTGCATTGTGGCTCGCAGGAGGGGCTTCCTCAACGACGGTTGATGGCTCAGGGTTGGAGGTTCCGAGGGCGGAAGGGGGCTAGAATCGGTGCCCGGTGATTCGCCGAACGGAGCCCCTATGAGCAATGACGACGCTGACGACGCAGCCGAGGAAGCCAACGCGGCCACGGAGCCCAGCGAGGCCGAAGCTGGCGAAGGCGCCGAGGGGGCTGCCTCCGAGGAGGCTGAGCCCGCAGGCGAAGGTGGAATCCAGGCCTTGCGGGTGTCCTCGACTCGGGTCGAGGATGTCGCGATCGGCGGCCCGGTGCCCGAGGGCGAGGAGGCGAAGTTCGAGGAAATGCACGGGCTCCAGGCGACCTCGACGCGAACCGAGGGCGTCGAGACCGACGACACGCCCTTGATCGTGCTCGACGACGCCGACTCCCTCGACACCGAGAGCGACGAGCTCTCGGTCCCGGCGCTGGTCGGCGAGGTCAAGCGCCTCCGGAGCCACAACCAGATCCTCCGGACCGAGCGGACCTCCATAGCTGGGCGCAAGTACGCCCTCGAGGTCGTGATCGAGTCCCTCCGCGAGAAAATGGATCAGGCCGGCGAGGCCCTCGACGAGCTCGAGGAGGCGGGGCCGGACGCGGACGCCGAGACCGTCTCGGCCACGATCAAGGGTCTTCGTCTGATCCTCGAGGACGCGCGTCGGATCGCCGACACCAAAGCCGTCCTGGAGCGCGACCTCGCTGAAGAGCGTCGGCGCCACCTCGAGGAGCGCCAAGAGTTCGAGCAGAAGGCCTATGAGGCTCAGGAGACGATCCAGGGCCTCCGGCACGAACGGGACGCGCTCCGCGGGACCGTGACCCAGGGCGAGGCCGACAAGGTCGAGTGGATGGAGAAGCTGGCCGAGGTCCAAGAGCGCCTCGAGGACGAGGAGATCGCGCGCGGACATATCGAGGCTGAGGCCGCGACCCAGCTCGAGACCTACGCCGAGCGCACTCGCGAAGCGGAAGCCCAGGAGGCGGCGTCGAAGTCAGCGGCCGACGAGGCTCAGAGCCGAATCAAGGAGCTGGAGACCGAGCTGCAAGCCGCCCGCGAGGAGGCCGAGCAGGCCAAGGCCGGCGTCGAGGACGAGCGAGAGCGGGCCCAGGCCGAGTCCTCCTTGGGTGAGACCCTCCGGGCTGAGGTCAAGGCCCTCGAGGACGAGCGCGAGGCGCTCCGAAGCGAGCTCGAGGCCAAGCTCGGCGTCGTGGACATGCTCCGCGATAAGAAGAAGAGCTCGATCGCCGAGCGCGACGCGGCGATCGCCGAGCGCGACGCGCTCCAGGCGGAGTTCGACGCGGCCTCTAGTGAGCGGGACTCGCTGACCACGGAGCGCTACGCCCTCGAGGCCGAGCGCGACGAGCTGAAGGCCAAGCTGGAGTCGGCTGAGCAGGAGCAGAGCGCGGTCGCCGAGTCGAGCGCGGCTGGCGCGGCGCGCGTGGCTGACCTCGAGGCTCAGCTCGAGCGCGAGAAGTCCAAGGCAGAGCGAGCAGCCCAGCGAGTCGCTGAGGTCGAGGCCAAGGCCAAGAGCGACACCGAGGTCTACGGCGCGCTCCAGGTCCAGGTCGAGGAGCTGGAGGCCAAGCTCTCCGAGGCGACCACGACTCATGACGAACAGCGACAAGCCCTCCGCGACGTCAAACCTCTGGTCGAGGATTGGTCGCGTCTGGACAAAGAGTGCCAGCGCCTCTCGCGCTTGGTGGGTGAGGCTCGGACTCGCGGCCGCGTCGACGTCAACGAGCTGATCGCCCGAGCCGCCCTCCTCAAGCGCTTGGACAAGCTGACTAAGTAGGCGTGGCTCTCGACGACGAGCTGAGCGAGCGCCTCCTCGGGCTCGAAGCCCTTGACCAGCGCCCCTCTCGCTTCGGCGGCAAGGACGCCTTCTTCGTCGGCAAGCGCGAGATCGCTCACTTCGAAGGGCCGGGGGTCTTGGACCTCCGTCTGACTCGGGGCGAGATTAGGTCGCGCAAGGACGAGCTCTCCGCTGACAGGCGGGCGACGCTTCGCGGGAGCTCGGATTGGCTCGAGCTGGCCTGCCGAGAGCCGGAGGACTTGGACTGGGTGATCGCGTTGGTCGAGGTGGCGATCGCGGCCAACTGCTAGCCCTCGCTGGCTTGTGGAGCTCTGGTGAGCTTGCTCGAGGAGCGGCTACTCCCCCAGCTCCCAGATCAAGACCTCGCCTGAGAGGGTCCCGGCCGCGAGCTTGCTCCCGTCAGGGCTGAGGGCGACCGAGGTGAAGCTGTCCAGGGGCTCGCTCAAGCGATAGCTCGCGAGGGACTCGAGGGAGTCTGTCGTTCGCCAGGCGTGGAGGACTCCGCCTCGAGTCTGGTTTTGGGGACGCTTGTAGGTCTTTGGCTGTCCGCTGGCGACGAAGGCGAGAGGGCCCCAGGCAGTTCGGCCCTGGCTCCCGACCAGGGGCGGCAGCTCGTAGGGGCTGATCTCCTTGACGACCTGGGGGTCGTCGCTGTCGCTGAGGTCGATCAGGACCAGGCGGCCCCCGCTGCGGCCGACGAGGACTCGATCACCAGGGAGGGCCAGGATCGAGGCGGGCGCGTCCTCGTCTCCGAGAGAGAGACGGCTGACCTCTTGGAGCTCGGTCCCTTCCCGGCGCCAGCGCGCCAGGGAGCCTTCGTCTCCGCGCATGCCAGCCAGGCTCACGAGGTCTCCGCCCTCGAGGAAGGCGAGCCCCTGAATGTCGGTTCGCTCAGGATCGTGCCGCACGACCGAGAGGGCGCCGGTGGGGCCCTGAGGCCCGAGCTGGAGGAGGAGGACCTCGCCGCGCTCGGTGCCGGCGGCCAGCCAGCCTCCGTCGGGGCTGAGGTCCATGCAGAGCGCGCGGTCCGTCCCCGCGTCCACGCCCTCGGAGAAGCGACCGACCTTGACCCCCTGGGGTCCCATCCAGCCGAAGGCCGCCAGGCGTCGCGGGTCGCGGGGACCCTCCATGACGACCCCGCCCTTCCCGTCGGGGATCATGGCGGAGCCCGAGAAGTAGACCGTCTTCTGCTTGGGCAGGGAGCGGGCCATGGAGCTCATGGCCCACGAGAGACCTCGGAGGGCTTCGCTCCCCAGCGGCTCTTGGGGCGTCCCCTGGCTCAGGTCCCAGAGGCTGATCCGAACGCCGTCGGCCACGGCCAGGCGGGTGCCCTTCTCGTCGAGCCAGGACACATAGGTTCCGAAGAGCCACTGGCGCCGGAGGAGGTTCTCGCGCTCGAGCGGGCGGTTCAGGGACTGAGGCGTGGCCCGAAAGCGACGCGGCGAGAGCTCGAGGGCTACGGGGCCCTTGAGGTCGGTCGGAAGAGCCCGGTGCTCTTTCAGCCACCGGACGCTGAGGGTCGCCCTCGACGTGGGGGAGCTCGCCTTGCGCAGCTCCTCGAGGTCGGAGCGAGCCTGATTCAAGCGCTTGAGGAGCTCGGCCTCGGGGAAGTGGTGACGCGCGCTGGCGAGGGCCGTGGGGAAGCCCTCGCTCCCGACGAAGGGGAGCGCGGCGACGGCGGCCTGGAGCGTCGCGGGCTTGGGGCCATAGCTGGGAGCTGGGCTGGCGCTGGTCGGGGTCCGGCTCGCGGCTGGGCCGGCCTCAGGCGAAGGTGTCGTTGTTGGACGAGTCTGGTCGGGGCGCGTGCTCGAAGCGAGGCTCTGGGTCGGGTTCGGTGTCGGCGCTGCTGTGTCTTCGAGGACGAAAGCCGCTACGCCTCCTCCCAGGATCAAGAGCCCCAAGGCCCCGGTCAGGAGGGGCAGCCGGCGTCGCCAGTCTTGGGAGCGGAGGGCCGCGTCCGCGCTGGCTTGGCCGGAGTTGAGGTAGCGGTCGAGGTCGTCGCGGAGCTCCGCCACGCTCTGGTAGCGGTCGCGCGGGTCCTTGGTCATGGCGAGCTTGGTGATCGCCACCATGGCCTTGGGGATCCGCGAGTCTATGGGGGCGTGGACGACCGAGCTCGCGGCGCGCTCGGCGGCGCGGGCGTCCTGCTGTTCGAAGTTGCCGAGGTTGAAGGTCTGCGTCGGCACCCCGGGGGCCCCTCCAGGCTGGCTGCCGAAGCTCGTGGGCAGGGCACCGCCGGGCTGAGCGCCGAAGGTCGACATGCCGCCGGGCATTGTCCCGAAGGCTGCCGAGGGCGGGCCGTACTGGCTCCCAATCTGAGTTCCCGCGAGGTCGCCGCCAGGCGTGGTCCCGAACTGGCTGTGGCTGGCGTCGAGGTTGACGCCGGTGGGGTGGCTCCCGAACTGGCTGTGGCTGGCGTCGAGGTTGACGCCCGTGGGGTGCAGGCCGTGCTGGCTGTAGAGGGTCCCGTCGAGGTCGATCCGCGCGGTGGAGGGCTGCTGGCCAAACTGTCCGGTCGGGGCGCCTGGTTGGAGCCCGGGGACGCTCATGAGCGTTCCCTCGTCGGCGGGGATCGGCGTTCCAGGTGAGCTGAAGAAGGTCGGGTCTACTCCTGCTTGGGACGGAGGCTGCATGCCTGCGGCGCTCAGGATCGTGGCGTCCTCTTGGAAGTCCGTGCTCCCAGGGGGGCGGAGGGCGCCGGGGGGCGTCGAGGCGGCGACGTCGGTCTCAGCCAGGCCGCCAATCAGCGTTCGATCCTGGTGGAAGTCGTTCGAAGGGTGCTCGGCGGCGTTCCAGACCGTGGCGTCTTGGTTGAAGACCTCCGGCGCGGCCTTGGGCGCGGGCGTGATCGCGGCTTGGGCAGCCTCTCGCCGGAGCCTTTGGTCTTCTCGGTCGTCCCCTGTCGGCCACACGGGCTCTTCGAGGAGGACCTGTCGGAGGACCGCCATGGGCTGCTTGCCGCGGAAGGGCGGGCGCCCGCAGAGGAGGAAGAAGAGCGTCGCGCCGAGGCCGTAGACGTCGGTCCGGCCGTCGAGCTTCCCAGCGCCTTCCGCTTGCTCCGGCGCCATGTAGGAGGGGGTCCCGAGGATCGAGCCCGTCACGGTCAGGCGCTCCCCATCGAGGTCCTTGGCGAGGCCGAAGTCGAGGAGCATGGGCTCTCCGTCTTCAGAGAGCATGATGTTCTCGGGCTTGATATCGCGGTGGAGGATCTGGCGCTTGTGGAGCTCGCCCAAGGCGTCGCTCAGGTCGCGAATGATCCGCGCGGCCTGCTCTGGCTCCATGGGGTCGTCGCGGCAGAGCTCTCGGAGGGTCTTGCCCGCCACGAAGTCGCACACCAGATAGGGCTTCCCGTCAGGCGCCTGGTCGAAGTCAACGACCCCGATCACGTTGGGGTGCTTGATCATTCCCAGGACTTCGGCCTCGCGCTTGAAGCGGGCCAGGAGCTCTGCGGGTGGGTTATCAGTCAGGAGGAGCTTGAGCGCTAGGCGCCGCTGAGGTTGCTCAGGGTGGCGCACCTCGTAAACCACTCCCATACCACCTTGGCCCAGGATCCGAACGACCTGGTAGGGACCGACTTGCGAGGGGGGTTGGGGACTCACGGGGCACGGATCCTATCACTCCTCTACTGGGGGACGCTGCGCTCCCCCAGACCCCCTGAGCTTTGGGCCCGGGGCCCTAACGCAGCTTTCGTTGGACAGAGGGAGGGGGTTGGGTGCGTTGGAAGGCGAAAGCAGCTGGGGGCCCCTCTCTGCACGCCTCTACTGGGGGACGCTGCGCTCCCCAGACCCGACGCTGTGAACGAAGCCACAGATCGGCCAGAGCTGCCTGCACGACCCGCGGCCCTCTAGCGGAGCACACCAAGTTCCTCAGCCCTCAGAGCACCCATCCGACTTCGCAGTTCCACGCCGGGCGCTGGCCTTGGACCCCTCTATCGCGTCAAGCCGCCCGACAGCAGCGAGAGCCCCAGACCCGCTAGGCTCACGTCCTGGAGAGGTTTGCGGCCAATCCTGCCCATGGGAAGCGATGGGCAGCAGCCCGGCGATCCGGGCGCGCTCAATAAACCCGCGCTCTCACGCTGGCTAGGAGCGCGAGCCGACCTATAATCCTCCGCTTCCGCCTCAGCCCATCCTCTCGGGATGGCCTCGCGGACGCAAATTCATCGAGGAATCACGTGCCTACGATCAACCAGCTCATTCGAGCGCCGCGGAAGTCCAAGCCGCGGAAGTCGAAGACTCCCAACCTGCAGGGCTGCCCGCAAAAGCGCGGCGTTTGCCTCCAGGTCAAGACCATGACCCCCAAGAAGCCGAACTCCGCGCTCCGCAAGATTGCGCGTATTCGGCTCAGCAACGGGCGCGAGGTCACCGCTTACATTCCCGGAGAGGGCCACAACCTCCAGGAGCACTCCATCGTGCTCGTGCGTGGTGGCCGTGTCCGCGACCTCCCCGGTGTTCGCTACCACATCATCCGCGGCACGCTTGACGCGCTGGGTGTCGAGGGCCGTAAGCAGGGCCGCTCGAAGTACGGCGCTAAGAAGCCGAAGGCTTAGGAGAGCAGCATGCCCCGCAACTACCGCTCGACGATCCGCTACATCAAGCCGGACGCTCGCTACGACAGCCTGCTGGTGACGAAGTTCGTCAACTGCATGATGAAGGACGGCAAGAAGCGCGTCGCCTACGAGATCTTCTATCGCGCGATGGACGAGATCACGGAGCGCCTTCAGGACAAGGACGCCCTCGAGGTGTTCACGACCGCCCTCCAAAACGTCAAGCCCCTGATTCAGGTTCGCTCGCGTCGCGTCGGCGGCACGACCTACCAGGTCCCCATGCCCGTCAAGCGCAAGCGCGCCACGATGCTCGGCATGCGCTGGGTCCTCGACGCTGCCCGCAAGAAGAAGGGTCGCCCGATGCACAAGCGTCTGGCGGACGAGCTGATCATGGCCTACCGCAAGGAAGGCGCGGCGATGTCGACCCGCGATCAGATCCACAAGATGGCCGAAGCCAACAAGGCCTTCGCCCATCTGTCCTGGTAGTCGGCGCTCTCGCCGACCTATCCTTCGCTCTCTCGAGCGAGACAATCGTGATTCACTCTGCAAACGCCGCCCCGGGTTCGACCCAGGCGGCGTTCTGCATATCTACTCGGCCCGGGCGCGTGCTCAGGCAAGATCGGAGCCGCTGAGGTGGCCAAGAAGAAGGTCAAGACCGAGGTCTACCCGCTGGAGCGGGTGCGGAACATCGGCATCATTGCGCACATCGACGCCGGCAAGACGACGACGACCGAGCAGATCCTCTACTACACGGGCAAGGAGCACCGGATCGGGTCCGTGGACGAGGGCAACACCACCACGGACTGGCGTCCGGACGAGCAAGAGCGCGGAATCACGATCGTGTCCGCAGCGGTCACGACCCACTGGGAGGCCCGCGAGCTCGAGCACCGGATCAACATCATTGACACCCCGGGACATATTGACTTCACCGCCGAGGTCGAGCGCGCGCTCTCGGTCCTCGACGGCGCGATCGCGGTCTACTGCGGCGTCGGCGGTGTCCAGGCCCAGTCCGAGACGGTTTGGCGCCAGGCCAACAACTACAAGGTCCCCCGGATCGCCTACGTCAACAAAATGGACCGGGCAGGAGCCGACTTCGAGCTGGCCTTCAAGGACCTCAAAGAGCGGCTCCATGACGGGCCGACGCCCGTCGCTATCCAGTGGCCCCTTGGCGAGGAGAAGGGCTTTTACGGCGTCGTCGACCTCATCGAGAACAAGGCCTACACCTGGGGCGAGGCCGATCCACCGCCTCCGCCCGAGGTCGTTGAGGTCCCTGAAGAGGTGGCTGACGCGGTCGAGTGCTATCGCGCGGATCTCATGACCGCCATCAGCGACCTCGACGACGAGTTCGGCATGGCCTACCTCGAGGACGAGGACTCGATCACGCCGGACATGGTCCGCGCGGCCCTGCGCAAGCTGACCCTCGAGCGGAAGCTCTGCCCGGTCCTCTGTGGCTCTTCCTTCAAGCACAAGGGAGTGCAGCCCCTCCTGGACGCGGTCTGCGATTACCTCCCCGCGCCCAATGATCGCGAGCCGATCGTGGGCAAGCAGCCCAAGAGCATTCGCCGCGCCGGCGACGCTGACACCGACGACTGGAAGGACGTCGAGCGCGCGCCCGATGCCAAGGCGCCCTTCGCGGCGCTGGCCTTCAAGACCCTCAGCCAGAAGACCGGTGACCTGGTCTACCTCCGCGTCTACTCCGGCTCGGTCACCGACAAGGATCAGCTGATCAACATCAACAAGGGCAAGAAGGAGCGTCTGGGTCGGATTCATATCCTCCACGCCAACCGCAAGGAAGAGACCGTCTCGTCAACGTCCGTGGGAGACATTGTCGGCGTGATCGGTCTCCGCTACACGGTCACGGGCGACACGCTCTGCGATATCTCCCACCCGGTCCAGTTGGGCACGATCAAGTTCCCCCTGCCTGTCGTCTCGCGCGCCGTCGAGCCGCGCTCGACGGCTGACAAGGACAAGCTGGCCGACGCCCTGGCGTCCATGGCCAAGGACGATCCGACCTTCAAGGTCACCATGAACGTGGACACGGGCCAGACCCTGATCTCGGGCATGGGCGAGCTGCACCTCGAGATCATCGCCGACACCCTGGTGCGCGACTGGAAGGTCGAGGCCAAGGTCGGCAAGCCGCGGGTCAGCTACAAGGCCACGGCGGCCAAGGACGGCAAGGGTCGCGGGAGCTACGAGCTCGAGATCGGCGACAAGCGCCAGTTCGGCGCCGTGAGCCTCGAGGTCTTGCGCAAGCCAGGTCAAGGCGAGGTCGAGGTCGAGTTCGCGGTCCCAGAGGACGTGATCCCTGAGCAGTTCCACGCCGCCATCGAAGACGGCATCAAGACCAAGTGCTACAGCGTCGGCGACTACGGCGATCCCTTGATCGACGTCACCGTCCGCGTGGTCGGTGGCGAGTTCGACGAGGACGACTCGACCGAGGCGGCCTATACGGCTGCCGCGGGGCGGGCGATCGACGACGGCCTGGAGTCGGCCGGGATCTCGTTCCTGGAGCCGATCATGACCCTGACCGTCGACGTCCCCGAGGAGTTCTTCGGGAACATCATGCAGGACCTCCAGTCCCGCCGAGCCACGGTCGAGGAGAGCCTGATCCTCCGTGACATGCGCCGGGTCGTGGCCGCAGTCCCGCTGGCCGAAATGTTCGGCTACGCCTCGGATATCCGGAGCAAGAGCCAGGGCCGCGCGACGCCGATCCTCGAGCCGCGGGAATACGCGGAGATGTCCGCCAGCCAGCGACCGAAGCTCTTCTAGGCCCGGGGATACCGTTACCGGTTCGAGGTAAGCCTGGGGGCGGGGGTAAACCCCGCCTCTACGCTTGGGAAGGCGCCCTGTCTTCCTCCTGGGTAAGGCCGTATCGACGGGGTTCACTCCTCCCACGGTCGGAACACCGGATTGCGGTCAGGCTCAGTCTTCCTGTCTGGTCGTGAAGACCGCTCTCGAGGCCGTAGAGGCGGGGTTTACCGGCTTACCCCCGCCCCACGGTCGGAAGGGCGGATACGAGGCCGAGGGAGCCTGCAGGAGAGGGTGTCGTGTGAGGACAGGGTAGAGACGCAGGCTCCCTCGACCTCGCTCCCGAGGGCACCTCTCGGGAGCCACTGCCGTAGCCGCGGGGTTTACCCCCGCGAGAGGTAGACGCAGAGATCCCAGGCAGGCCGCTGCTGCCGTAGCCGCGGGGTTTACCCCCGCGAGAGGTAGACGCAGAGATCCCAGGCAGGCCGCTGCTGCCGTAGCCGCGGGGTTTACCCCCGCGAGAGGTAGACGCAGTGATCTCAGGCAGGCCGCTGCTGCCGTAGCCGCGGGGTTTACCCCCGCGAGAGGTAGACGCAGTGATCTCA
>Ga0316204_10006052_pt1 | contig 19091 bp, 11 predicted proteins | sample 6monrhotite_MG_2_FD_205661 | JGI IMG/M metagenome (GOLD analysis project Ga0316204, IMG submission 205661) | Microbial mat bacterial communities from mineral coupon in-situ incubated in ocean water Damariscotta River, Maine, United States -... | ecosystem: Environmental > Aquatic > Marine >...
AACTATCCTACCCAGAATCATTAAAAAGAACCTCTGAATTTTTACAACATAGCGTCTTTAATACTCATCATTCTGAAACAGAAATGTTGCGCTATTTAAAACATTTAGAAAATAAAGATCTTTCATTGACCCATTCGATGATCGCTTTAGGTAGCTGCACCATGAAATTAAATGCAACTTCAGAAATGCTTCCGATCAGCTGGCCAGAGTTCGCAAACATTCATCCATTTTCGCCAAGCTCTCAAACAAAAGGTTATCAAAAACTAACTTCTGATCTAGAAGCTTGGTTAGCAGAAATAACAGGCTACGATGCGGTGTCTTTGCAGCCAAATTCTGGTGCACAAGGTGAGTATGCGGGATTGGTTGCGATCCAAAAATATCATCAATCAAGAAATGAAAATCATAGAAATATTTGTCTAATTCCAAGTTCAGCACACGGTACTAATCCAGCCAGTGCGCAAATGGCAAATATGAAAGTGGTGATTGTTAAATGTGATGATAATGGTAATGTTGATTTTGATGATCTAAAAAATAAAGCAGAAGAAGTATCAGAGAATTTATCTTGTTTAATGATTACTTATCCTTCAACTCACGGTGTATTCGAAGAATCAATCAAAGATATTTGTGCCGTTATTCATAAGCACGGCGGTCAAGTTTATATGGACGGCGCTAATATGAATGCACAAGTAGGAGTTACATCGCCAGGTTTAATGGGCTCAGATGTTTCTCATTTAAATTTACATAAGACTTTTGCTATTCCACATGGTGGCGGTGGTCCAGGTGTTGGTCCGATAGGTGTCAAGGCTCATTTAAAAGCCTTTTTACCAAATCATTCAGTGGCTAAAATTCCGGGTGTTAATGAAGACAACGGCGCGGTATCTGCCGCACCTTTTGGAAGTGCAGGTGTATTACCAATTACTTGGATGTATTTAGCTATGCTTGGTAAAGAAGGAGCAACGGACTCGACTAAAGTTGCTCTATTAAATGCAAATTATTTGACAAAAAAACTAAGCGAACATTATCCGATTTTATATCGCGGACGAAATGACAAAGTCGCTCATGAATGTATTATTGATCTCCGTCCGATAAAAGCTGAAACGGGTATTACAGAAGTCGATTTTGCTAAACGATTAATGGACTACGGTTTTCATGCGCCGACCATGTCATTTCCAGTTGCCGGAACTTTTATGATCGAGCCAACAGAAAGTGAGTCGCTCGCAGAAATTAATCGTTTTATCAACGCGATGATTGCAATTAAAGCAGAAACAGAAAAAGTTAAATCAGGTGAGTGGGAAGCAGATAATAATCCGCTAACCAATGCGCCACATACCCAAGTTGATCTATTAGATTGGAATAAACCCTATTCAATTAAAGATGGGGTTTTTCCAGTGACTGGTCAAGAGAATCATAAGTTTTGGCCAAGTGTTAATCGGATAGATGATGTGTATGGTGATAGGAATTTGATCTGTAGTTGTCCTGCGCCGGATGAGTATGTTTAGTTGTGGTTTAATGCTATGGTTGAAAATAACTAGTAAAAACTCAGCATAAACGGTTAGAAGAATCCTATGATTTACGCATGTTAAAGTGGGCAACTCGATTAAGGCTATTTATCACATACGCAGACAGGTAAGCGGAAAGCTACGCTTTAACTATGTGATTTGGTGAGGTAGAATAACTTATCAAAGAAGCGTTGAACTAAACGTTTTTCATTTGTAATTATTTTTGCTGAACCAATCATATTAGGTATAAATTTAAGTTTTTTGTTATGAGTTGTTGTTATACCATTCTTCCCTTCAAGTTGAATATCAATTACATACCCTTCTTGATTTGGAACTAGGGAAATAGCAGATACTTTTCCTATCACTTTTCCAAATTCAACTGCAGGAAAGCTATCAAGTTCAATATCAACTCGCTGGCCAATTTTTATTTTTCCAGCACCAGTCTGCTTTACCAATAATTTTCCCAGCTTGATACTGTTTTCATTCACAATTGTTAGTGTCTCTTCTCCGTATTTGATGTGTTGATTAACACTCCAAAAATGACTGAAGGAAACCCTACCTGCTATAGGGGCTTGGAAAAGGTATTTTTGTTTCCATTGATGAAGCTCACTTATAAAATATGAATATTGAGTTTTTATAGCTGCAAATAATCTTTGCTTTTTCTCTTGTTGTTGAATGCTAAGTTCAAAGCTCATTCGTTTCAACTCGAGAAGCTTAATATTATAAAGTTCCATTTGAACATTAAGATCGTCGAAAGAAAGTTGCTGGCTTAAATTGCGGCTTTCCAAGGGTTCTAAATCTACATCAGCCAGTAATCTGAGTTTGTTTAGATTCTTATTCTTCGTCAGTCGGCTATTTTCGATTTGTATTTTCTTTGTCCAGGTCTGCTGTTTCTTGAGTAGGTGTTGTTTTAAGGCTATATACCTTTCTTTCAACAATTCGTTACTTTCGAGCTGCATTGTCAATTGAATGGATTGTGAAAATTGGTTATATTCTTGAATAGCAGAAGCTAGCTGATTTGATGGTTTCTGCAGGATACCAAGTTCACTTTCTTCAAATTTACTTGAATCAATACTTTTTGGCCGCAAGTCGTCTATTTGCCTTTTCAACTGTTTAAGTGCTTTTTCAATAATAATTAACTGTGAATATTCAACATCACTTTCTAATAAAAGAAGAGGCTGGCCTATGTTGACGGATTGTCCGTCAGAGACGAATAATTTGATGATCCTTCCATCAGATTTTGAGACTAATATACTAGGTACTTCTGTTGTGGTTAGGACAACCCTTGAATAAATAACATCGGGATAACGTATAAACCAAGTCAAAATAAGTAGAACAACCACAATACTGAAAAGAAGTCCGATTCCGCTTGTAACTAGCCAGGAAGGAGACCTGCCCACTATATTGGTAACAGGTTGCTGTTCAAGTATGGCCAAGTTAGGCATATCAGTTGCCAAGCTCCAATTGGTTCTTCACCAAGCTATAGTAATATCCTCGCTTATTTGTCAATTTTTCATGATTACCAGACTCAACTATTCGACCCTTGTCCAAAACAATAATTTGATCGGCATGCCTTACAGTGCTTAATCTGTGAGCAATAACTATCACCGTTTTTCCTTTAAAAAAATACTGTAGGTTTTCCTGAATTTGTTTTTCGTTGTTGGTATCCAGCGCAGATGTAGCCTCGTCAAAAAATAGATACTTTGGTTTTTTGTAAATGGCACGAGCAATCAGTATTCTTTGTTTTTGTCCTCCGCTTAAACCGACACCTTCAACGCCAATTTTTGAATAATAACCTTGTGGAAGTTTTTCTATTTCATCATGAATATTTGCGCTTTTTGCGGCATGTATCAAGTGTTGAAAATCAACTTTCTCATTGCTCATGACAATGTTTTTAGCAACGCTGTCATTAAAAATGTAACCATCTTGCATCACAACACCACATTGCTCTCGCCAGACATCTGGGCAGATAAATTTCAGATCTTGCCCACCGACAGCAATATGCCCTTCATTTGTCGGATAAAATTTCAGAAGCAATTTCATCAGAGTCGTTTTCCCACTACCACTTGCACCGACAATGGCCGTGGTCTTTTGATAGGGAATACTAATATCCAGTTGGTTTAGCGCTGGATGGTCATCATGACGAGAATATTTGAAACTTAGCCCACTTAACTTTATATCACCCAAGTTAATAGTTTGTGAGAGTTCACTTCCAAGCTCATCCTTTTCATCTTTTAAATCCTGTATTTCTCCGAGTCGTTCCATGCTGATTTTTGCATCCTGTGAAAGGCGAATAAAATTCAATAATTGCTCTATAGGAGCATTCATTTGCCCCAATATATAAATGATAGCCATCATCATGCCCAATGTGAGCTGACCATTGATCACTTGTTGTGCGGCTATAAAAGTAATCAGTATATTTTTGCCTTCATTGAGGAATAGGGTGCCGGCTTGTTGATATTGTTCTACCGCCAGCGCGTTAAGGCGAACATTAAATAATTTTCCTTGAATTGTTTCCCATTCCCAGCGACGACTGGCTTCACATCGATTGAGTTTGATTTCTGGCATACCATTAACCAACTGAACAATAGCATTTTGATTGGCACTCATTTGGTTGAATTGCTGGTAATCTAAAAGTTTACGTTTATTTAGAAAAAGAGAGATCCAGCCTATAGAAAATAAACTACCAAAAAGAAAAATGCTGAAGATAAATCCACTATAAACCGCCATCACGATAGAAAATATGATCATGTTAAACAATGAAAAAATAATACTGATAGAATGAGAGGTTAGAAAGACTTCTATTTTTTTATGATCAGCAACACGTTGTAATACATCACCAAGGTTTCGTTGACTGAAATATGATAGAGGTAATCTCATCAGTTTCATCAAGAATTCAGAAAGTATGGCAATATTGATTCGTGCTCCCATATGTACCAATATCCAGCCGCGAATGAATTCTGTAGCCGTTCGACTCAAAAATAAGACAAGTTGTGCTATGACAATCGTATAGACAAAGTTAATATCGCGATTACCAATTCCATGGTCGACCAATGCTTGGGTAAGAAATGGAAAAATAAGATTTAACAGTGCCCCCAATAAGGCGCCTATCCCGAGTTGTCGAAGAAAACTTTTAAATCGAACTATATGCGAGAATAATCGTTTAATCCCATTATTTGTTCGTTTCTCGCAACTATCCTGTTGATAGAATTTGTCGGTTGTTTCAAGAAAAAGAGCAACACCATTTTCGTTATCCTGACTCCAGAATTGTTTAAACTGTTCGACTGTTAACTGAAGTTTTCCTGCACCAGGATCGGCGATATAGATTTTGTTATGACTAATTTTATATACAACCACATAGTGATTGTTTTTCCAATGCACTAAACAAGGTAGTTGGGCTTGTTTTACAAATAAATCTACATTAAGTTTTAACGGCATAGTTTTAAAACCTAATTCTTCTGCTGTTCGACTAATACCTAACAGTGTTACTCCTTGCTGACCTTTATCGCATAATTGCCTTAAGTGGTCTAGACTAAGTTTTTTGCCATGAAACTGGACGACCATCATCAAACAGGTTGGCCCACAATCCATTACATCAAGTTGGCGAATTATTTTGAACTTGCTTTTTAACATAGAAGTAGTATGTGCTTTTGCTCTCTGTATAGTTAATGGCCCAAAGGCCACTAACTGAAACTAAAAATTATCTCATTTGGTAGCATGGGTTAATTTGGCCTTCACCAGGAGAAACATAACCATCACCATTCGTATCAGCAGGAATTATTTGCTGGTGCCCACCTGTCGCTCCCCCGCCTGTAACCATTTTCAACTCATCATCCTTAAGTTGTTGCATGTCTTTCAAACTAATTTCTAGTTCTTTTTGAGCTTCAATTTTATTATTCATATTAAATTTCCTTTAATTAAATGGATTGGATAGTTAATGAACCACATCTTCTCCAATCCGATAGAAGATGTGGTTTTACATCACTTAGTCGGTGGTTGCAACATTAACAAGCTTGGCAACCTTTCCGGTAAAGTAAATTTGAGAAGTTGATAGCCAACTCCAGATAATCCTGTCATTAACCCCACTGATTCAAAGTGTTTTGAGTCTCTTGAAAATCCGCTTTCATTAAGTTGGTTAATATATTGATTAATATTTATAATGAAATCTTCTCGGCAGCCTTTGTTTGATTGTTCACTAATTATTAGTTGATGAATAAATTCTTGATTTCCGAAATGACCGTGACAGAGACAATGATTTTTTATTTCCATTTTTGTCATGGTATTTAACTTCGCTTTATCGATATCCTGATTAAAACTATCGTCGTGCTTAAAATTCTCCAAATCCCGCATTAGCAAACGACTGTAACCAATTCCCATAGCACCGTTGCACCATGCTGACATCGCCTGTTTTTTTTGCTCTTCGAGTTCAGAAAACCGTCGGTCAAGCCAGTTTCCTACCTCCGAACAATAAGTTGATTGTTCGTAGATAATGGATTTTAGCGCTACTATTTTGTAGACTGATTTAGAGTTAAACTGATATAAGTTCATTAACGAATAGGCAATACCAGCGATTCCGTGAGCAAAACCAGTGAATATCTTATTTTGCTCATTACCCCAACCACTGCCATTCGGAGTTTCAATGAAGTTGCTTACTAGATGATCGCCAAAAGACGAAGCGACAATGAGAGAGTATTGATCTTTTGTTGTTTGATAGTATGATAATAAAGCTAAAATCGCACCGGCACTACCGGTCATGATATCGTATTTTTTATCGCTATTGACCAGCTTCGCTATCTTGCTAATAAATTGTTTAGCGTAAGTTCGAAGCCAGCTTTCATTCCATAATCTATCCAAATGTGAAATCACATATATAATTCCACCAAGACCTTCAAAGGCTCCACAACCATCTTCTTCAAAATGGTGATTGAGTAATGATGTTAATACCCTTTTGCATTCTTGTTTTAAAAATAACAACCTACTTGTATCAGGACTTATTTCATTTAAATAAGCGAGATAAAGAACTATTCCAAGAACTCCGTCGTACAATTTATAATTTGTAGAATCTAAGCAATATTGACCATTGTGATCTGGTTTATAAACGTTCCAAAACACTCCAGATTCATTTATAGCCGCTTGTTCGATGATGGCATTTGCAATAATTTGGCTATGCTTTACCCAGTGGGCATCACTAGAATAGTCGCTTACTGGCAGCTTCTGCTTAATCACGGAAGGCTTATCGATTCTTCCAAGCTTCAAACTGCGTTTTATGATCTTGATTTGTGCAGAACAATCTTGTTGAGATAGAGAGTCAAGTTTTGCAAGCACCAAACTAAAACTATCTTGACGAAAATAATCTTTGCATTGAAGCTCTCTGTCAAAACTCAGGTTTTTACTACCAATGAGGTTAGTAAATAATGGAACATCACCGTGTAATAATGCTATTTTTTCAGCATTAATTATTTTTATTAAATGGGGTCGCCTTTTTACATCGAGCCAAAGTTTTTCATAATAAAGCTCTAATTTTAATCCAGATTGAAGGTAATAAGGCTGGTAGGAAAATTGCGATAAACGATTATAAATCCTAGTTGGTCTGGCGACATAACGCGCTTGTAATCCCATAAATCGCTCAAGTTGAATTCTTATTTCTGGCTGTAATTTAATCAATTCCTGGTAACCCAACTCAAAGCCTTTGATGAAGGTTTCAAGATGATCATTTGCAGGAATAGATTGACCTGTCAGAGTCGGTAGGCTAGTTCGCTTTGGACTGCTTTGTTTTTCTGGAACGGAGATAATCGCCGCAATTTCTTGTTCTGGTGTTGCGAATTCATATTGTGGAACAAAATGCGTTTTAAGGACTGTGTGTTCTACGCTATTAGCTTCATTTGATATAATGCTGTCATCGCGCAGATGAAATAAAGTTTCAAGGTCAACAATAACAGGACAATCCTGACGTGCGATAATATTTTCAAGGTGTATATCCTCAGCTTCTAACAGATATAAAATGCTAAGCAAACAACCTGAACGATGGTAATAATCAGACACTTCTTTCTTATGTTGACAAGGCAAAGTTTCTATATATTCCATCCATCCATAGTTATCGCGTATTAAAAACTTAGGTAGGTAGAATTGCGACATATTAGATTCTTTAGTCAGAAAATCCAAAAAACTATAGAACTGCTTATCTAGCTTAAGGTTACGAGGTTTATAGGCTAGTTTTTGACCACAGCTGAATTGGCAAATAAAAGCAAAACGTCCCTGATTATGAGAATCACCTAGCTCTCCTATGATTGATTGAAGTGTACCCAGCTGCTTTCCGTTAAAAAATATTGTCGTCAATTCATCGAAATCTGTGGAGATATTTTGAGAGAACTCGGTAATGTATTGAAGCCAATGGCTGATCATTTGATTCACTTGCCTTAACAAAGCTGGAAATTGATTAAAAAGTCTACCTCTACAGTCTTCTTGCTCACTCAAATTCAAAACACATTTTTTGTTGACATAATCTGTTGTACTTTTGCAAAGGATTGACAAGCGTTTTATAAGATGAGGTAAAAAAGCACTGAGCATGGCATTAATATCAAAGACGTTTTGAGTTGATGTCTTTTTTATAGCCTTTAACCTATCGGCGGCAACGCTAAGCGCAGTACTGATTTCAGGTTTTATGAATATCAATTCGCCCAACTCTGCTTTTGATAATAATGAACAATTTTTTTGGCTTGATATATAACCTGTTTCTTGCCTTGGGCGTTTATAAAGTTCTGATTGTTTCAGCCATCGGTTGTTATGTAGCAAGGCTAATTTAGTTTGATCTAAGCTATAGTGTTGGTACCATTTTTGTAATAAATGTGAGTCATTAAAAGGCGATTGAGTAATGAACGCGTCAACATCATTATGATGTTTATCATTTATAGACGGCACTATTGGGTGAATCAGCTTAAGCTTTTCTGTTAGCGTGAGCATATTCATAGTGGACTCTTTTGTAAGAAGACTTAGACCCTCACTAAAGAAACTCGATGGTTGAGTCCATTTGTAGTTTGAGCCACTTTCATGAATGTTCTGTTCCTTAAATAAAGTCTGTAACATTGCTATCATCACTTAGAGACAATGTTAAAAACTAGTAGGATCTTGTTACTAGCATTAATCATTGATTTTTTTGTTAACTCTTGCATAAATTAACTCCTGTAAATTGTGCTCTTTGTAATTAAGAAAATTCACATCAATTCGACAAGGAACATGTTAATGGTTTTAGAGCTGACTAAACTAGCAGCTGACGGACATGGATTGCTAAAGACAAGACAGAGCCGTTAATTTTTTTAATATCAATAGGTTGGAACCAAATTGATCTGCTAAGAAATGAATGATGGCTGTGTATTACCAATAATTGTCCGAATATTCATATGAAAATTCAACAATGCGCTAGTACAAAAGAGTAAAGTGTCTTTTGTAGTTATACCGCAAAACGATTTTGAACTATTATAAGGAATAAAATCTAATAATGGTGAAGAGTAGAACTTCGATCAGTTTAAATCTTCTTTTATAAGGTTAACTAACTATAAAACAATGATGACTTCGTGTATTTTATTAATCTTGTTTTATAGACAAGAAATGTTTGAACAATTGAATTACATAAGGAAACAACAATGAAATATTTATTATTATCGGTACTAGCTGCCGGCTCAATATATTCAGTTTACTCGGCACCTGTTGAAACTTCCGGTTACATCAACTGCACTTACACGCACAACGGTGACTTTTATGCTTACTTAACTGTACCTGGTAACCAATGCCCTGCAGCACCGGAGCCGCCAGCTCATGATTATGACAGTGCTCGCAGTGGTTTGAATAGCCCAAAAAAGCATGACCCAAGTTGTATTATTGATGTGATAAGCTTCACTGAACCAGGATTATAATCAGTCTTGTATATCCACCGCCTAAGGCGGTGGCTTGGACAAAGGCTAAGCCGTTGTTTTAAGAATCTACCCATGATAAATTTTGTTGAGTTATCCCCATAACGTCAACGAGGGGAATATCATAAGTAGATTTAAAAACCACCTTATTAGAAGGTAGATGTTTTTTAGTTAATTGACCTTTATATGTCATATGATTTATAAATGAGCAGCGTTTATCAGTAAGGTGTTTTTTGAAAAAACAAATTATATTTGGTTGGCTATTGTTCTTATTTTGCGGAATAAGTCATAGCCAAACTATCGCTAAATTTAATCACATATGGGTTGATAAGGGATTGCCTAGCCGGACAGTTTGGTCGATTCTTCAAGATAAAGATGGTTTTCTATGGTTTGCAACGAGCAACGGTGTAGTCAAGTATAATGGGTATGATTTTAAATTAATTAACCCCCCAAATACCGATAATTATATGTCGGGTATAGAAGCTAGAGCATTAGTCGAAGATCAATCAGGCGGAATCTGGATTGGTACAAAAAGAAAAGGATTAATCTATTACAACAAGCAGCACAATAGTCTCAAGCTATTTAAGCATCAACCTAATAATCCCAATAGCATTGTTTCTAATGATATACAGTCGTTAGCAAGCGACGAGCAATTCAACCTTTGGATTGGTACCAATAAAGGTCTTAATAAACTTAACATTAAAAATGGTGAAATTACTCACTTTCACACTCAGCAAAATAACCTTAATAGCATTCTTAGTAACCGAATAAAGTCGTTATTGTTATCTAAAAATATACTTTGGATAGGCACTGACAAGGGTCTCGTACGCCTTAATCCAAAAACACAAAAAATTCTGAGGGTAGAAGTCAGCGATGCACAGCCGCGTCTTGTTTTTAATATTTTCGAAACTTCAAATCAGGAAATTCTAATAGGGACTATAGATGGCTTGTTCAAGTTTGATAGAAAACAAAAAACTCTAGTCAATTATCATCCCTCTTTATCGGATAAAGTCATTATTTCAATCAAAGAAGATAAAGAAAATAACTTGTGGGTTGGCGTATTGAGAGATGGAATATATAAGCTCTTCAATGAAAGTATTGTTAATCATTACCAGTATGATAAAGGGAACCCCTACTCTATAGGTGACAATAGTGTTTTGTCATTATTAATTGATGATAGCGACACCCTCTGGGTCGGTACTTTTAATGCGGGTATAGATTGGCTTGATCTAAAGAGCCTTCAATTTGAATTTTATGACGATAGTAAAGAAAGCCTTACTTGTTTAAACACTCCCGTTGTTTATACCATTTTAAAACACTCAAATGAACAGTTATGGGTTGGAACAGAGAAGGGATTGGCCAGAGTAGATCTAGATAGCGGTTATTGTAGACTATATAAAAATCAGGTCGGCAATAACAGTTCACTCGTGAGCAATGAAGTGCTTTCGCTTTTTGAAGATAACAACAAAAATATTTGGGTCGGCACAGTTAGAGGAACCAATATTCTCCCAAATGGTAAAAATGATTTTCAGGCCGCTCATAAAAGCCTTCCTAAAATCCCTGCTTACGATTACTTGGAAGATTCAAACAAAAACTTATACATTGCTACCTCTCAAGGGCTTTTTTTTCGAGTAAATGGTACGCAAAAGTTTAAACCTATTAAGTCTCACGATAAGACATTAGAAAATATATATGTGTCACAAGTGGAACATGATTCAAACGGTCAAGTCTGGCTAGCAACAGATAAAGGCTTGTTAACGGTTGATCAATCTTTAAATATTAAGCGTCCTGACTTTAATATTATATATGATATTGGTGCGCCGCTAAAAGCACTCTTTATTGATAAAAACAATCGGTTTTGGCTCGGCCTTGAAAATATTGGCCTAGTAATTTTAGATGAAAGTGGTTCTTTAGTTAAAATTTATAATGATGCTTCGACTATGAAGGCAACGCAAGGGTTTAGCTCTATTGCAGAATCAACAAGTGGGGACATCTGGATTTCTAGTATTAACGGATTAGAAAAAGTTAACCCTGAGACTTGGCAGGTAACTTCATTCAATGAAGCAGATGGGTTGCAGAGCCAAGTTTTTACTCGTGGCGCTGTTTTTGTGGATAATAAAAAAAACATTTTCTTAGGTGGTCGCAAAGGGTTGACACGTTTTAATCCCGATAATATATCAACCAATATTATTAAACCTAGAGTAAGTTTAACTGAATTCCTTTATTTCAATGAAGTTTTGGAACATGGAAGTACTGGCAAAAATTTCTCCTTGGATAGTTCTATTTCTCAGATAAAAACCCTCGAACTCGGACATAATAATTATGAATTTGGATTTGAATTCAGTGCACTACATTATGCCGATCCAAGTCGAAACGAATATGCTTTTAAGATGGAAAATTGGGATGATGACTGGAATTTCACGACGGCGAAACATCGAAGGGCAGCGTACAATAATCTACCAGCTGGAGACTATATTTTCAAAGTTAAAGCTTCCAACAACCATGGCCTATGGAATGAAAAACCGCTCGAATTGAATGTTCGTATTACTCCCCCGCCTTGGAAAACTGTTTGGGCGTACGCTTTATATTTTGTATTTTCTATTTTACTAATTTTGTATGTAGTTCGATACAGAACTCGTTCCCTTCAAGCTAGGGCAGTGATATTAGAAAAATCTATAGCCCAAAGAACCCAAGAACTGACCACAGAAAAGCAAAAAGTAGAGAAACTACTTTCTCGAAAGAATGAAGAATTCGCTAACGTTTCACATGAATTCAGAACCCCTCTAACTTTAATTTTAGGTCCAACAGAGCAATTATTAAAAAACCATTTAAAAGACCCGTATAAAAAACTTCAAATTATCCAGAGAAATGCTTATCGGCTGTTACGGATGGTAGATCAGTTACTAAATATGGAAAGTTTCCGGGTCAAATCGATTACTCAGAAAAGCGTTGTACCCAGCCATCAGACTATTCGGTTGATTGCCGAGGCATTTAAAGATTTGGCAAAAGAGAAAAATATAACACTAACTATTACTCATCTTGAGCCAATTAATCTGGAAATGGTGCCTGATGCATTGGAAAAAATAGTTTTAAATTTGCTTTCTAATGCGGTGAAATATACACCAGAGGGTGGAGGCATTACTGTGAACAGTTTCCGCACTGATTCTAACCAGTTACATGTACAGGTAACCGATACAGGAATAGGTATTCCTGAAAATAATCAATCACGAATTTTCGATCGCTTTCAACGCATTCTCAATCAGCATAGTGAGCAAATAACAGGGGCTGGTATTGGTTTAGCTTTGGTTAAATCACTCGTGGAAAATCATCAAGGCAGCATAGAGCTGAATAGTCAGCCAAACTTGGGAACTGAGTTTAATATTTTTATTCCTATTAAGGGAGAGCTCTCTGGCAATTTTGATGTGCATACCAATAGTGAATTAGTGGCTGTGGAATTGATGAGTATTAGTAGCCAGCATCCAACGCATACCACACCAGAACAAGAAGCGATGGCCGATGGTAGTAACAAACCTCATCTTCTGCTGGTAGAAGATAACCTCGATATGCAAAATTATATTCTTGAGTGCTTAACTGAGTTTTATCGAATTTCAGTTGCGAGCAATGGAAAACAAGGTCTGGAGCTTGCTGAAGCTGAAGTTCCAGATCTTATCATCAGTGATATCATGATGCCGGAAATGGACGGCTATCAATTCACTCAAGCAATTAGAAGTCATGATATGACTAACCATATTCCATTGATTTTGCTTACGGCTAGAAGTGATCGAGAGAGTAAGTTAAAAGGTTGGGAAGAAAAAGCTGACGAGTATCTTACCAAACCTTTTGATGTTGATGAATTGCTGATAAGGATTAATAACCTACTTGAAATTCGAGAATTACTTAGAAGTCGCTTTGCGCAGACGTTATTTGGCAAGCCATTCGATAGCCCAATAAAAACAATATTAACACCAAAACCGACAACAAAAAAATCTGTACAAGAACAAAAACAGCAACAATTTCTAGCTTCTTTGGATCAGGTACTAAAAAAGTGCTATGGTAACCAAGATGTAGCAATGAAACAAATTGCTAAGGATGTTGCTATGAGTGAACGGCAGCTATACCGCAAATTGCAAGCGATTGTTAATATGTCACTCAGTGAGTATCTGAAGCGTTTCCGATTGGAGAAAGCTTGCCAGTTTCTGTCTGAGGGAAAAGCTGCAAGCTTCGTTTCGCTTGAAGTGGGCTTCTCATCACACAGCTATTTTGGAAAGTGTTTTAAGGCTCAGTATGGCTGCACTCCATCTGAATATTTAGGATAAACTCATCTCTCGCTGTATGAACGGAAGCTAACTATACCGCAACAATCACTCGAACAACTTCTAGCTGTAACTAACGGACACTCATAGGTAGGATCTTAAGGTATTGAAAAGAAGCCAATTTGATGATCAAATGATTGTTACCAAGCAGTCAAATTTTCTTCAAAAAGGCTTCAAATGAAAATTAGCACAATCCAAAAGAAACTGAAACTTATATTAAGTGAAAATAAACTCAACAAGTTGGGACGAGCGACAGGTTTTACCCAAAGAGAGAGAAATATAACAGCATTTCAATTAGTTATAAATCAATGGGGTCAGTGTAATTGATTTCGTTGGGAATACCGATCAAACTGGTTACCCCGCAAGATGTTTATCAATCCTTGGCCAAAACGGATAAAACACGACAAAAAAGATACTTAGCCTTGTTTGAACAAACGCTATCGGATTACACGTTAGAAGCAATCAGAGAGTCTGTTAACCGTAGTTGGGTATTAGGCAGTACTAAGTTTGAAAACCATGCAATTTATTGGCAATTCACATTTTATAAACCAAAAGATAAATGGTTGGTAAACGGAGTTCAGTTTTTAGATAGTCTTGATATTTTATATGAGACTGTAAAATAGGGGATTAATAACCTTATTCTCAGCTCGTATGGAAATAACTTTAATTCGACATGGAAAACCCACTTCGGCAGACAACCCCGTTCTGACTGCTTCAGAATATACTCAATGGATTCGGAGTTATAACGCGTCGGATGTATCTGATAAAAGTCGACCAGAGAATAAGTATGAAGGATATAACTCTAGTTTTGTTATATCTAGCGATCTTAAGCGGGCGATTCATTCAACCCAGATCTATACTGATGCATTACCAGAAGCGAGCTTTTCATTGTTTAGAGAAATGGAAATTCCTCGATACAAATTTCCATTTCGATTAAAAGCTTGGACTTGGGTTTATCTTTGCCGAGCTTGTTGGATGTTAGGTCTAAAAGGGTCTTTCGAGTCTTATAAAGAAGCCAGAATCCGATCTGAATTAGCCGCTGAAAAGCTAACTGAATTAGCCAAAGAGAAAGGAAAGGTGGTTTTATTTGGTCATCGTTATATGAATCTTCATATAAGAAAAGTGCTGGCTAAAAACGGCTGGAAAATTAAGTATAAAAGTAGTGAGTTTTGGGGTGTGACTAGCTTGACCCAGGATTAGTGGAACTAAAAATAGAAAATAAACGGTCCCAATTTATGAGGCAATTAACCTGCCGTAATCGAAATAATGGTCTAAACTAAATTGATTACTTACTGTTCTAGGGACAGATATTATTTGGGAAGGTAATTAATAACTCTCATTCTATAGGTAGATTAGACTAATAATTGGATTATCATGATAAAAAAGGTACCTGATTGATAGTATGAAAAATTTGTTTGATATTCGAACAATTCCAAATTCAGTATTTTCCTTGTTCTTGCTAATGATGAGTTTCTCTAGTAATGGAGGTATTCAGAGCGATTTTGAGCAGAGCAAAGAGCAGTATTATCAGAACCTATATGATCTAGAGCTATCCCTTTCCGAAAAGAAGCAAGGGTGGCAAGTATTATATTCTAGGATAAAAGACAGTAGTTTTTTCAATATCAAAGCACTTACGCTCTATCAGCTTACAAGTGTTAATGCGAGGTTGAGAGATGAGCGGGAATACCGGCTCTGGTATAATCTATTACAAGAGCTTAATCAGGTAAAACAAGATAAGGTTGTCATTTATTTACTCTATAAAGTTCAAGCAGAACAGTTGTTTATTCAAAACGACTTTCATCAGGTAATCTATGTTGGAGAGAAGTTGTCAAATGCTCAGAAATTTGTTGTTGTGGATAACCGCCAGATGGATTTTAACAAAACATTGACTCTACCCCCTGTGGAAGTAGCCAGTACTAGCAATATTCTCGGAAAAGCTCATTATTTAATTGGTGAATATATTCAAGCACAAAAGTATTTTTTAAAGGCGCTGAGTGGTTTTGAGGCTCTTGATGATTTAAAAAATGTATCTCGGATATTAAACAACCTTTCGGTAATTGCTTGGACGCAAAAAGACGTTAACAAAGCTATTGAATATTTGGATCGTGGCTTGGTAATATCAGAAGAGCTAAATGATGCACGTTCGATCATTTCGAAACTATCTAATAAAGGTTTGTATTTAAATGCTCTTGAAGAACTGCAAAGAGCCGAGAATAGCTTTCTTTTGGCCTTGAACTACCCTCAAATAAAAGAGCTGCCTAAGCTTCATATTAATACTCAGCTTGGGCTATCAGAAGTTTATAGCAAACAAAAGTTTTATCAGAAAAGCGAAAACTTAATTTCATCCGCGCTAGAGCTCAGCAAACAAACGAATCTTGAATATAGTCAATTTAATGCGATAACAGCATTGGCAGGTTTGCGAAATTTGACGCAGGATTACCATGCAGCGATTTCTCTTTATCTTGAGGCATTATATTTTTATCGAGAGAAGAACTTTAAGAAGGAAGAGTCAACAGTCCTATTAAACTTGAGCCACAGTCACCGAGAGCTCGGAGACTCAGCGCAAGCACTTGAGTATTACATTCTCTACCATGAGCTAGACGATAAGCTAAAGAGTAACGTTCGTCAGAAATCTCTGACACAATTACAAGCTAAATATGAAAATAGTGAACGGCTTAAGCAGATAAAAATGTTACAACAGGAGAATACTTTAACAGCCATAAAACTAAAGTCAGCCGATACGAAAAGACTTAACTTGATTATTTATGGGATTGCGTTTTTTCTTATAATATTATTACTTTATAGTCGTTTTAATAGTATTAAAGAGGCCAAAAAATTAAAGCTATATACCAAAGAAATCGAATCACGTGAGAAACAATTGCTGTTACTATCGATAGCATTTAAAAGTACGTCCGATGCAGTATGGATTACCGATCAAAATTTTATTATCGAAGCGTTTAATAAAGCTTTTACGGATCTAACCGAGCGAGATGATTCGGTTGGTCAAAAAATGGCTTTCGCTAATGTTAATGGTCAAGATCAAAGACTAACAGATTCACTCTTATCACTAATTGAAAGTAAAGGTAGTTGGCAGGGAGAGGCGTATGATAGAAAGTCGTCTGGCGAAATATATCCTATCGAAATAAAAATAAAATCAATTAAAAATGATCAAGGAGAGGTTATTCATTATCTAGGAGTGTTTCGAGATATCTCAGAGCGAAGACGAGCAGAAGCAGAAATAATAAAGCATGCAACACAAGATGACCTGACGGGATTGCCTAATCGAGTTTTGTTAAAAGAACTGATACAACGCTCATTTGTGGATGTTGAAAGTGAAGGTGTTATTCCCGCATTATTTTTCGTTAATGTTGATGGGTTTAAAAAGCTTAACGATTCACTAGGGTATGAGACAGGCGATAAATTTATTTGTGCGATTGCTCAACGCTTAACGGAAGCCGTTCGTAGCAAAGATGTTGTTTCACGCTTAGGTGGAGATGAGTTTGGTTTATTGGTAGAGCTCACGGGAAAGAAAACAGAAGCAGGTTCGTTCGCTAAAAAAATACTTAAAGCTTTCGATAAACCATTTGAACTCGATGGTCGGAGTTTTAAAATTACGGTTAGCCTTGGTATTGCGATATTTAGTGGCAAATCAGATACTGCGGAGGAGTTAATACGTAGTGCGGATATTGCAATGAACGTCGCGAAACAGAATGGAAAGAATACTTTTCATTTTTTCGAGAAACATATGAATGATGAAGTTGTGGCTATTCTCGATATGGAGCAAAGGCTTGTCAACGCAATTGATAATCAATATTTCGAGTTCTATTACCAACCTATTGTTGATATTAAAACGCAAGCGATTGTTGGAGCTGAAGCACTAATTCGTTGTCGAGAACCGAGTGGAGATATGTTGTTTCCAGACCACTTTATTCCGCTGGTAGAAAAATTAGGTCTGATAGAGAAACTCGATGAGTTGGTTATCGACAAAGTCTTTTCACAGGCCAACATTTGGCACTCTCAATCACTTTCGCTTAAAAATATTTCAATTAACCTCTCCCCAAAGATTTTTGAAAATGCTGATTATTTGATTCAGCTTTTACAAGAAAAACTAGCAACCTATCAAATTTCAGCATCTTTGATAAAAATTGAAATTACCGAAGGTATGCTGGTATCTAATATTGAGAATGTTATCGGCACTATGCACAGATTGAAGTCGCAAGGATTTATTCTAGCGATTGATGATTTTGGAGCTGGTTTTTCATCACTTAATTACTTAAAACAGTTTCCTATTGACGTACTAAAAATTGATCGCTCGTTTATCATGGATATGCACGACTCTAACAGGAATAAAAGTATTGTTAAGTCGATCATCGATTTAGCTCATAATTTAGATTTTAGAGTGATTGCTGAGGGTGTTGAACAAGTAGAGCATGTTGATGAATTATCGATGATGGGTTGTGAAGAGTACCAAGGTTACTATTTTAGTAAGCCGCTACCAGTTACTCAGTTTGAATGTTTGATCGAAAAGAATTGAACCCCAGTATTCTGTGTGTTTCTTTATGCTGTAGTGGTTCCCTTTTTAGAGATAAATAATACACATCTATTCAACCCTGATTGGACGCTACACGTTCGCATTCATGAGGTTTGGCAGTTAATTACTAATTCGAGTATCGGTTTATTATGTATGTGGTTTGTCTGGTTTAAAAATCGAATAGTGTTGGCATCTCTACTTTGCTTGCTAATATCGGCGTTGTCGGGCTTGGCCTTTATTTTACTTCTGCTATCCATTTTCCTTGAAAAAAGGAACAGCAAAACAGCTTAACTATCTAAATCTCGAACAAATACACCTTAATTGTTCTCTTTAAAAGAATTATTACTTGATAATACACCTGTTTATCGCCTTAATCTCAACAAGTAAACTTCGTTCATCCTGTCAGATATTAGAATTTTTCTGGCATTTTATTATTTATTAACAATTTTACTGAGGAACGAACAAATGAATAAATTACAAACTATAGCTGCACCTGTTGGACGATTATTTCTAGCAGCGATTTTCGTGATTGCAGGGTTACAAAAAATCCCCGCCTATGCTGGAACCCAGGGCTATATGGAGGCTATGGGTGTGCCGGGAGCGTTATTGTCATTGGTGATCATACTGGAAGTGGTTGGTGGTTTAATGATTATTTTGGGTTGGAAAACTCGGCTAGCGGCTCTTGCCTTAGCGGGATTTAGTATTATGTCCGCATTGTTGTTCCATGCTGATTTTGCTGATCAAATGCATCAGATTATGTTTATGAAAAACTTTGCTTTAGCTGGCGCTTTTTTACTAGTGTTTGCACAAGGCTCTGGATCATACTCGCTAGATAACCGTA
>Ga0316204_10006054_pt1 | contig 19087 bp, 24 predicted proteins | sample 6monrhotite_MG_2_FD_205661 | JGI IMG/M metagenome (GOLD analysis project Ga0316204, IMG submission 205661) | Microbial mat bacterial communities from mineral coupon in-situ incubated in ocean water Damariscotta River, Maine, United States -... | ecosystem: Environmental > Aquatic > Marine >...
ATATGCGTTCATTACCACATTAATTAATTAGTGGTGTGGGTTTGGGCATCGGCCCAAACCCACTTTCATGATAGATAATTTTAGGAGAACAGTTATGAGCAAGAAGAGTAAATCAACTCACGTAGTGCCAAGCAATGATGGTGGTTGGGATATCAAGCAAAGTGGAGCCCAGCGATCTTCAGGTCATCATGACAAAAAAACTGATGCTGTAAGTCGGGCTCGGGAAATTAGCAAGAACCAAGGTACTGAGCTATATGTCCACAACAAGGATGGAAAGATAGCTAGCAAAGATAGTCATGGTAAAGACCCGTATCCTCCTAGAGGGTAATTAAATTAGCTAGGGGTGGGTTACCACCCCTAAGTTATTATTTAATTATAAATTTATCGGAAGAATTATTTTATGAATGTATTTGATTATTATGCATCTTATTTCCTATCTACAGATGATAAGGCAGCAAATTTTTTTGAGATAGACCAGTCTCCAAATACCTCTCCGTTCTTAAATGGTATTCATGTTTTTGATAGCGGCAAAGAAAAGATAAATATTATTGATCAATTTAGTGGGAAAATACCATACCTTTTTAATTATGATTTTTGTGTCTCGAGACAAAATTTAAATCTGGAATATGTTCCGATAATTATCCTAGATTCGCATATTGTAAATAATTTACATCGATATATTGCAACGCCAGATAAAATGCGACCAGCAACTATAGAAATGTTTAAAGAATTTGTTATATTTGTTACAACAAAAGGTTTTGATTATAGCCCTGTTTTTTATCTAACAGAGAGTTATGCAAAATCAACATATGAAAATTATATGAAGTATGTTCCAGAAGTGCTCCATACTTTACTGCGGCTACATTCTATGGATGACAATTGGTTTCTGGAAACGGGGAAAATAGAGCCTAATAATAAAGCAATTGATCATTATCTCAATAAATATAACTGTAGAAGTATAAAAGAGTGCGCTGAGGAATGGGCGAAGGAGTTTGCAGAAGGGCATGATGTTCATCTATATATAAACGAATTGAATTTTAGTTATGCTGTGTTGTTGAAGATGGTTTTAATAAATCATGCGTCAAAAAAGCCACTTCTTGACAAATTAGATGAGCTTTATAATTTTATGACAGATGTAATAGGTGTTGTTTTAGCAAGAGAGAAGCTATTGTCGATTTGTTATTTTCTGGGCATCGCATCTAAGCTGGTGAATGCACAAGCAAATATGAGCCATAAAAAGGCAAAACATAATCTTATGTCAACGGCATGGGATTTATTGCTTTTACGGCTACCTGAATATTTGTTAAATGTTAATTATTATCCTGAGTTAACTATAGGCTATGTATGTACTTCTGAAAAGCACTTAGCAAAAGTTGGTAAATGGTATACTATAGAAAAATTAGCGTATCGTTCAGATGACGGCCAAATTAAACCAGGTATAAGTTTTAATTTTGATGTGATTGAAAAACAATTTGGAAATGATGTTGTAAGTAAGATAAAAGAATATATTTCTGATGCACATTCTAATCGGATGTTAAATGAAAAACGAAAAGCATTGAACGAGTATGAGCTTAGATGTTTGATTGAAGATTTGGAAGTGCAGTTGTCATATTTTTGTCGTGGGTAAGAAAAAAATGGGTAAGAGATTGACCGATCATAGATATTTAGGGCTAGAGTAAAAACTCTATACTTACGATTATTTTCAACATGACGATTTAAAATTTACCGATAATGAATTCCTGCTATGGCTGTTTTAATATTTAAACTCAGATACGTTCCGGACGATGAGGTGCAGGAAGTTCGCGACTTGCTCAGCGAAAACGCTATCGATTATTACGAAACCTCTGCAGGTGTGCTTGGCATTTCGATGCCGGGCCTCTGGATAAAAAACAAAGATCAAACAGAGAAGGCCAGGCAACTGATTGATGAATATCAGCAGTGTCGACAAAACACGGCGCGAGAAGAATATCGATTAAAGCAAAGAACGTTCATGGATTTGTTCAAGGAAAACCCTGTCCGCTATTTAAGTATTATTTTGGTCGTTTCCCTAATAGCGTATATTATGGTTTTTTCTTTTTTTAAATTTTAATTAAAGGGATTATTGTTTTCCGAAACATTGTCTATTGGAATCCGTGATCAACAAAGTAAGACAGCATTGAAACCTTAGATATATCAATCTATATTGTTAAGCTAGAATTTCAGGGAGGAGTCATGACAGAACAATATGTTGTATTGCTTTCCAACGTGATGGTAATGGCGATGAAGATTACCATTTTTGTTGTTGGGTACCTCACGGTTCGTTTAGGCTATAATCTTTTGCTTGCAGGTGTAAAGGGAGAGTTTAAGTTCTCGGCAAAAATTGGTGGGAGCAAGGCCGACCTTGTAAGTGTATCACCAGGATTGCTCTTTGTGCTTTTGGGTGTGCTCCTCGTCGGTTACGCACTAACTGTTGATAAAGAATACTACATGAAAAAAAGCATACCTGTAGTGGATCGTATTCCAGCAGAAATGATACCCGATGCACCGGTCTCACTTGATGATCTCATATCTTCATCAGATTCTGATAGCAACATAACGGGTAAACAATAAATATTTCTAATCCGTATCTATTAAGAGCATTAGTAAAAGGAATAAAGTTTTGAATGGAATCATAAAAGTAGTCATGCTTGCGGTTTTGTTTGTTTCGCCATTGTGTGCAGCAAAAACGCTATCTGAAAGAGATAAACTGGAAGCTAAGCAGGCACTGAAACAGGCGATAGAATACCGTGATAAAGGTTATTACGCAGATGCCGCTGGAGAATGGGATTATCTTTATAAGCTTACACGCAAAGAGAATGTGAAATATAATTATTTCAAGGCATTGTATTTAGCCCATGAATACGACAGGGTATTTAATCACGGCACACATTATTTATCACAGTCACCCAAACTGGCACATCGCTACAAATCTAAACTACGAGAATTAGTAAGAGATAGTGAACCAAGAGTGACGAGTAAATTTGGCGGATCATTACGTAGTGCGGGCCCATCAACGTCAACTTACCGTTCAAAATCCAAGCCACAAAAACCACCGTTGACTAATATTCCCGATGCCCCTGTGACAATCTATGATCAAGATCATGCAGAAGAGCAACGACTAAAACGTCAAGAACAGGCTAAACAAGCTCGAATAAAGCGTGCCGAACAGGCACGACAAAGACAGGCTGGCCAAGCAAAGCAGGCACAAGAAAGACAGGCCAGGCAAGCCGAGCAGGCACGCCAAAGTCAGGCTAGCCAAGCAAAGCAGGCACAGGAAAGACAGGCCAGGCAAGTCGAACAGGCACGTAGAGAACAGGAGCAACACCGAGCCGATCAGCAAAGACATGCGCGGAATCATCATGATCGAATCGAAAGCGCACGAGCAATGCAGGGTAAAATAAAGGGCTGGGATGTAACAGAAGTGCACTACTCATATGAGCAGCGCAATGGTAATTATATATCAGGGACCTTTAAACATACTGACGAACATAGTTGGATTGAATACGGTAGACATCTTCCTGAAACAATTTATTATACCGAAGAGGGGCGTGACGAATGGTCGGTATATTTATATAGTCGGCAAGGCGATATTTCGATGCAGCTTGATTTGCATGATGGAGCTGTCATGTACAGTGAGGGTAGGGGAAAAAAATCGTTTATGTACTACATTGATCAAGCTGCCGCGGGTCACTAAAGATTAAAAAATATTGGCTAATTAATGGGGTTGAGCCCTTTCAATGAAAAACACTGATGCCGGTCACCAGCATATGCCGGTTTTTCCATTGGCTGTTAAATTTTTGTGATTGTAATCGGTAGGCCAGTTTCCATTTGATGCGGCGTTGTTGCTTCTTCGTCCAGAATTTAGAGATTCCCAGGGTGACCCAGTTGATATTCAGTTCACTATCGGTGATATCGTAAAAAAATTCTTCTTCAATGAAAGGTGTCAGTTGATAGTCGGTAATGGTATGTGATGATGTCCAGACCGATTCATTACGGTAGCGTATACGGTCTTTGGCGTTACCTTCGAAATATCGCCACTCAATACGGTGACGGTTAGAAAATTTACCCCCGCCAAGCTTGCCTCGCCAGTTGAGGGAGAGCATGGGTCGATACTCCTCTCGCCAGCCATGACTCAGCTCAAGAAAGGCATGACGATATCCTACTTCAAACGACCAGGGCCCCGTTAGCGCATAACGGTAGTTACCATCAACATAGCCGAAGAAGGTATCCGAAAAGCCATCGCGTGTTACGAGGTTGGCACGACCAACAAAAAAGGATTTGTCCGATAGTTTATTAATATAAAACAAGTTATGGCTGGAACCAGTCTCGGCAGTGGGTGCTGTTGATGGCAGGAATATCGTCGCGAAGAATACGTATAACAATAGAGCGCGGTGTGAGGAAATGATTTTCATCCGTGTATGGTAAAGTATGGCGCAGCCTGATAAAAGAAGTATCATGGAGGACACTTCTTGTTGAAATAGAAAGATTTAAATATCGTCATTTTTCTCTCTCATGTGATGTTTGTGGCTACGACTGCATGGACGCAGGAGGTAGGGCGATGCAGGAAGCCAAAGCCGAGACTAAAAAAACTTTGAATATGACACTTAACTTAAGCACATGATTATTCCTTACCACGAATTATCTGAAGACGCATTACAATCCTTGATGGAGGATTTCGTCACCCGTGACGGTACGGATTACGGGTTGGTTGAAATGAGCATGCAAGAGAAATCGGAGCATTTGCTAGCCTTGCTGAAAAAGGGCGAACTGTTGATAAGTTATAATGATGAATTACAAAGCTGTGGTCTTGTGACGAAGGAAGAAGTGAGAAAGTCATCATTTGATGAATAACAGGGGCAGGTCTTGATTTAATCCCGTATAGCAAATATCAGAAGCAACATATAAAGAGAATTCAGTATCAAAACCTTGTAAAATCTCGTCATTGCGAAGCCACAAAGTGGCTGAAACAATCTGAACGTACGAGCTTGCCACGTCAAGGCTGAAAAACAGGTATTTATCAGCCTACCCTCGCAAAGACGACAATGTACAATAATTTGGAAAAACTGACAATGAAACTGGTACAAAAACGCTTTTTAAAAGGCTCAAGAGAATTTGAAATCAGCGATGACGATGATGCCGTCTATGTGCGGATTAAAGGTTTGCTAAAAGAAGAGAAACTGACGGTGAGCCTGTCCATGCTAAATCCCGAGCCGGTGGTGAATGGAGAAGCGCTGGAGTTTTATAGTAACTATAAAGGCCATCCGGTTTTATCACTGTTATTGAATAACCCGAATGCAGAAAAATTTAACGCGTTTATTGACACCTTGAAGCAAAAAATATCGGGTCATGATAATGCCTCTGCAAGTGTTGAAGTTGAACTCTCTGAATCTACACGCGCCGAGGCCCTTGCCCGGAACATGCATGAGGAACCACCGGAGTTCGTGGAATCTGAGACACGAGAAAAAGTTAGCTACCAGCCTGTCAATCCAGAAAGACTGGCTGAGGACATCGCCATGCTGAAAACCTATCTGGATGAGAATGAGATCAAGCCTCTGCTCGATACTCTTGCAATACTTCAAGCAGAACCTCACAACGAGGCGGCCTATCAGAAAGTGCTGGATACCTTTAATGAACTGGGTATCACACAAGGCGCGGTAATCACCTATGCGACTTATCTCAAAGTTTTGCTGTCTAATTCGATGAGATAATAAATAAAAAAGACATTGGAGGGCGGAGCCTGAGCTATCTCGAGAAAATAGTGATCAAAAACAAATCGTAACTGGAATATGGACCTAAACATCATGCAATAAGCTCGTCATTGCGAAGGATGCCTTGACCCAAAAAGAAAATAAATTTCCAGCCTTTGCAAAGTCTTTTACACCGTTTGAATAATTTTAATTAATTAATTCATCGCCACTCAAGTGAATACCAGCTTCAAGAAGTATTTCAGGGAATGATGCTGGCGCATATGTAAGTAAAACAATAATAAGTAATCGCGGCATAAAAGATCCAGTCATTATTTTTATCAACATGAAGGGTTAATTGTAAAAGTATAATATATTCAGAGGCAGAGAAAATACTTCTTAAGTGAGTAGTGACTGCCAGGTGTAGTGAATATGTCAGCTTCCCTGTATTATCGAACGTATGCAGGCATTGGCTACATTTCTAATCGGCTACTCCATCTTCAGCGCGTTAGTGATCGCACTTACGCATTTTCGCCTCGTTAATTATTCCGGTCTGCGAGTTGCGCAAGTTGCTGGCGTCGCGTTACTACTGATCCTGGCGGTCATGCAATTGGGACATTTCGCCTACCTTCAGTACGATGCCGGTTATATTCATAGTGTGGTCTATCGCATGCTGCTGTTTGCCGTGGCACCGATGTTTTATTTGTTCAGCAAGCCATTGTTGCAGGCGCAAACTCGTTTTCAGCCGCAGTATGTTCTACATTTTCTACCAGCCGTTGTTGCGCTCTGGATACCATATTCCTTGGCCCTGCCATTGGCCTTTGCCATTGGTGCCATGTACCTACTGTGGCTGGTACATACTATCTATAGATTACGGGCACAGCGCAGCCGGTTTCGGCTGGAACTGGTGATCCTGAGCGTGGTATTTGTGATTGCCATTGCCGTGTCGGCATTGGGGCTGGGTCTGTCGTGGCTCGGTGAACAGACTTTTTATCTGTTGTATGCCAATGCTATCGGGTGCGGGTTTTTATTGGTCAGTCTGGCACTGGGGATGACGCCGCAACTAGCCCGCGAAGTGGGTGAAGTGGCGCAGGAAACCTATGCCGTTTCCACGTTAAAGAATATTGACTGCCCGGCCACCTTAGCTCGACTCGAATCCCTGATGAAGCAAGAAAAACTCTACCAACAAGCAACGCTCGATCTGGCGACCTTAGCCGGAGAGGTGGCGCTGACGAGCCATCAACTTTCTGAGTTAATCAATGCACGACTTGGCAAGACCTTTTCGCGCTATCTGCGCGAGTACCGTGTGGAAGCGGCAAGACTGATGCTGCTGGCAGAGCCTACTGCGTCGGTTTTGTCAGTAGGGTTGAGCGTGGGCTTTACTTCCCAGTCCAATTTTTATGAGGCCTTTCGGGAAATTACAGGCATGACCCCGGGCAAGTTCCGCAAGCTCCACTCCGCAACGATTCCGGAATGATAATTCTGCCATAACAACCTGCTCCGTTTTTATCAAACCGGAGGTTTTACCGCACTGTGCCCACTATATTTTCCCTGATACTAAGCATCAGGAGATTATCATGAAGATATTACTTACTGGGGCCAGTGGGTTTATCGGCCGAAACATCGCGTTAGCGCTACAAACTGATGGCCACGAGGTCGTGGCAATTAGCCGAAGTGTGGGAATAGATTTCAATCGCCTGTGTGCTCCTGCCGACTGGCGACCGTATTTGCAGGATATCGATGCTGTGATTAACTCTGTCGGTATTATTGCTGAGCGCCCTGATCAATCATTTTCGACTTTGCACTATCAGGCGCCGACGGCTTTGTTTCGTGCCTGTGTAGAGGCCGGTGTGAAACGGGTTATTCAGATCTCTGCATTGGGTGCAGACGAACTGGCTTTTACACCCTATCAATTAAGTAAAAAAGCAGCGGATGATGTATTACGCAGCTTGCCTCTTGCATGGTTTGTGTTGCGTCCTTCTCTGGTATACGGAGAGGGTGGTAAGAGCACGTCGTTGTTTCGATGGCTGGCAAGCTTGCCGTTGATCCCGATGGTAGCGCGCGGTAAACAATGGATCCAGCCAGTGCACGTCGATGACCTTGTGGATGCAATATTGATATGCCTTACTGCTACACCGGCACGGCGAACGATTGATGTGGTTGGTCCCAATGCTATGACGCTAGCTGATTGGTTACAACAATTACGCTTACATAGTGGCAAATCGGTTGCGACTATAGTGTCGGTTCCTTTTCGAATGGCATTGTTTAGCTCTCTGCTGATGAGACATTTCGTGCCATTGTTTTCGCCGGATAATCTGCGGATGTTACAACAGGGTAATACCGCCGACGTGCAACCGTTGGTAGATTTGCTGGGGAGGTTGCCGCGTGATTTACCTTAGCCTGAAGACTGTGCACCTGATCAGCATGGTGTTGTTATTTGGTACCGGCCTGGGCAGCGCCTGGTACAAATGGATGGCCGACCGCAGTGGCGATGTGGTACACATTGCCGTGACTAATCGGCAGGTGGTGCTAGCAGACTGGCTGTTTACAACACCAACGATTGTCATACAACCATTGACGGGAATTGCAATGGTGTTGCTAATGGAGATTCCATTGACGACACCATGGGTAATGTTAAGTCTTGTTTTATACAGCATTGCGGGTGTGTGCTGGATACCAGTGGTGTGGCTACAAATACAAATGCGTAAGTTATCAGAAGTGGCCAGGTTAACCAATAGTGAGTTGAGTGAACAGTATTGGCGCTATGCTAAAAGATGGTTCTGGTTAGGGATCCCTGCATTTATATCAATGATCCTTATCGTAGTACTAATGGTATTTAAGTTTGGATAGAGGAAAGAAAATGGTTGAGCATAATATTATGCAGCAGGCACTTGGTGAGCAGTGGCATGCCTTACCATGTGTTTTGCAGGCACACTATCAGGTTAAAGATAATACGGATATTGGAACGCTTGATATAGAGTATCCCAGTTGGATGCAATTACTTCTAAACTTATTGCATTATGCTGGTGCATTATTAAATCGTAAGGGACGCAATATTCCCACCACGGTTGAAAAAGTCATGCAAGGCGATGAGCAGTACTGGAAGAGGACTTTAACATTTAATGATGGAACAAAAGTCTACTTTAAAAGTCGTTGGCATTATGCAAGTGGAAACAAACTAATTGAATATGTGAACCCGATGTTAGGTTTATGTATGTCGGTAGAGGTAAGAGATAAAACACTTTATTACTATGGAGAGTGTTATATATTAAAAATTGGAAGAGTAAATATTCCAATACCAGAATGGTTGCTACTTGGCCATACGACGATTGTTGAGAAGAGTCTTGATGAAAATCACTTTACTATGGACTTCAAACTAAGACATCCACTGTTTGGTCAGATTTATCGTTATTCTGGAAAATTTACTACTGTTAACACTTGAGTATATTTGGGGTCAAAGTCTGAGGTATCCCCAGACAATAGTGATCAAAAATAAATCGTTACTGGAATATGGACCTAAACATCATGCAATAAGCTCGTCATTGCGAAGGATGCCTTGACCCGGAAGGTAAGGTTGCCCTGACACTGAAAGTGTAGGGTACTCATAACGAAAAACGGGGTCAGGAAACAGTTTTCGCTAATATAGAAACAATTTATATCCTTCCTGCCCCAAGTCTGAGAGCAATAATTTCTAAAATTAAGTGGTTTTGAATCTCACCATTAATTTCTTTCTAAGCCTAATTTTTTTAATTACTTTACTATAATAATTATTAATAGTACCTTAAATAATTATTAATGGTACCTGATTTCGTGTTTTATGTTTTTTTCCACGTGGGTACGAGTCTGACATCTGAAAAATTCTGTCGCCCTTACAATATTCGAATATGGAGGTGTGGTATGAAAACACTAGATACACTTGAGAATGACCCCTCACGCTACGCACCTTGCCGCAGGCTTACACTCACTGCCCCTCTTGGGTGGCTAAAAAGCGGCTGGCAAGATTTCCGGCGTGCGCCCTGGCACAGCCTGGTCTATGGTGTGATATTCGCTGCTATTGGCTGGTTGCTTGTTTATTTTTCATGGACCAATGAGAGTTATTTACTGCTCGGGCTCTTTATCAGCGTACTAATCATAGGACCAGCCCTCGCTTTCGGCCTTTACGATACAAGCCGACAACTCGAACTAAATCACAAGCCGAGCTTTAGCCATGAGCGAAGGAAGGCGTTCCATGAAATGGGGCACGAGCTAATGCTTTCGCTGATATTGAGCATGGTGTTCCTGGTTATGCTCCTCCTTACATCGACGGTGACGGATCTTGTTGCGCCCGGGCCTACTTTTGTTGCAGCTGCGGTGCCCATGGCTGATACAACTTTCTTTTACGTTGCCCTTATATTCGCAGGATTGCTGTATTGCGCCAACGCATTCGCATTACCGATGATTCTGGACCAGGATGCCGATGCAGCGACAGCGATTACAACAAGCCTTAATGCGGTGTGGCGAAACAAGTCAGTAATGGCGCTCTGGGCATTGCTTATCCTGGCACTCACGGCGGTAGGTTTTGCGACTGCATTGATAGGTTTCGTGTTCATCGTGCCAGTGCTCGGTTATGCTACCTGGCATGCATACCGTGAAACGATCATTACATCGTAAAGGGCTAAAAGGACTCTGATCCTATAAGCAGTGGGCATCTAACGTGTAGAAATGATGTCGTTGTCGTCGGGGAGCACAATCTCCACGCGACGGTTCATGTGTCGGCCCGCGGCAGTAGCATTGTGGACATTTACGTGATGCGCCACGGCCAAACCAATGACAACGGCTTTGGTTTGTGTAATGACGACCCCGATGTCGATGTGCATTTGAACGATGTTGGAAAACAGCAGGCCCACGTTATTGCAGAACAACGGCGTGATATCACGTTTGATCGAATTATCGTCTCCCCATGCCCCCAACGACCACATTCGTTATAATTTAAAGACACCGTACCATGACGGCACGACACACCTTATCTTTGAACCATAGGATTTCGCCGCACGGGTGCCCAAACCGCGTGTGGACCTCACGCGTTACCACCTATTGATCCGTGTCAAATTTCACAGCAGCGGTTTATGGTATTAAACTAGTAGTATGCAAATCATCGAGTGACATTTGCCAAGGAGGTGACGATGGTGGAGCAAGTACCAGCCGCCGATCTACCGGAACACAGTGCCGACATTCGCATTGGCACAGAATTGTTGCAGGCCACCAAACCCTTTATTGAAGCATCCACGCTGAAAAGCGGTCTGTTGGTGACGCTCACGTTCATCCTGATGATCGCTGCCCTGGTAGGTGCGGGCATGGCCAGTAGCTGGCCGCTACGCCTGCTGTTATCGGTGCTCGGTGGCTTATTGATGGTGCGCGCGTTTATTACCTATCACGATTATATGCATGGCGCGATTCTGCGCGATTCACGCCTGGCAAAATGGGTGTTTCGGGCCTATGCGGCATTCACCCTGACGCCGACCAGTTCCTGGAAAAAAAGCCACAACTATCATCACGGCCACGTCGGCCAAATCAGTGCTGCCAGTGTCGGAGCCTTTCCGATGATGACCACCAAAATGTGGCATGAGGCAAGCCGTGCCGAACGTTTCAACTACCGCTTTCAACGTCATCCGCTGGTGGTGTTGTTTGGCTATATCACCATTTTTGGTTTCAGCGTCACACTGCTACCGTTGTTGAGTGAACCCAGAAAACATCTTGATTGCGCCGTGGCGTTGTTGGTGCACGGTGGCTTGATTGTCGGCTTGTGGATGTTCGCTGGTTTTGATGTCGCGTGGTATGCCATGTTACTGCCGATGGCGATTGCCTCGGCCCTTGGCAGTTATCTATTTTTTGCCCAACACAGTTTTAAACGCATGCATGTCATCTCCAGCGAAGCGTGGAATTTTTATCGTGCCGCACTGGAGTCATCCAGCTATATGCGGCTCAACAAGATCATGCAATGGTTCACCGGTAACATCGGTTACCACCATATACATCATCTCAACGTGCGCATCCCGTTTTACCGCTTACCCGAAGCCATGGCAGCCATCCCCGAACTTCAATCACCGGTGACAACCTCCTTAAACCTACATGACATCATCGACTGCTTCAAAGCGAGTTTATGGGATGAAGACCTGCAACGCATGGTTTCTTACGGTGAGGCCAGAACAAGTGTGGTAAATTGAATATTTGGTGATATTTTGAAAATCTTTCTAATTGTATTTTCTCTAGCACTACTTTTCGTCATTGGCACCGCCAGTGCCATGCGTTATTTTGATGGAAAGTCCGTGAAAAAGAAAAATAAGTAATGCCAATATCGTAATCGTTGTCGACAGGTCACGTTTTTCCATTCCTCAATAAGTCACTTTATCTTTCATAAGTTTGCTCGAACAATAAACGCTGTCCTGATAGTTTTTCTTTGTGAGCGCGATTCCTGTGATCACAACATGGTTCGCCAGATCATCCCAGTTGATACGACGGCTATAGCCTGTGCCTTCATGTTGAAAGTAGTGGTGGAGGTTAGAGGTTTTCTTTTCGCCACGCGTTCTGATAAAGAATTTTTTTGTATTATTGATGATTCTTTTACATTGCTTTTTGCTGGCTTTTTTCACCGGCGCACTGACTTTGATGACGATGTTGCCTTTGCGGGCATTATAAGTGGCACCGATGGTTGCACCCTGAAGACCGGGCTGGTTTTGTCGGCCTAGACTGGTATTCAGTTTTATTATTCCAAGGTCCATCATGGTGACGGGTTCTTTGGCGATTATTTGCAACGTACTGAGCTTTGCCGAATACGAGGGAGTTGACGCTAGCAATAAAAGAAGGATGACACTGGCGAGTGTTTTCATTTGGATGCCTTGGCGATAAGTGGGTCTTAGGCATCATAGAGGATGGACTACAATTTGTCATTGCCTGGCGAAAAGCGCTCTGCCCTACATAAACTTATGTACTCTAAAGTAAAGGTTATTTAAAGGCGCAACTCGGTATCTATGAGTTTTCTGAGTTTGTCACGGCAGTTTGTTACTTTGCAATCATTGGCATAACGGCAGTCCAGACGCACGTCGAGCACTATCTCGTCTTCTACATCCAGCAGACAAACCAGAGCTATTTCTTCGCGTTCTGTCTCTGATCGAGCCTGCTTCAGTAAATTTATGGTGCTATGACCATCGATAAAACGTTTCCTGGCAAAATCAGCAATATGATCAAAATTGTAATGACCAAAACAACCCGGACTATGGTTCGCCATAATGTCTATACCCTAAAAATTTATTATTTATATTTGTTATATCCACCCGATATCAGTGTAGGAGGGGTGGTTTCAAGTGGCAATTGATACAGATCAATAAACACTAATTTATGTTGCAGCAGCATACATTATTGTCTTCATATCACTTCGATTTGATTGTTTATTTATTTGTTTTAAGCTATTTGTATGAGTGTATCCAGCTAATCTACATGGCTGATTTGGTTTGTTAGGCGGTGAGCAATAACTTAATGGGAAATACCCTCGACCAAACATCAGGCGAATTGAGATGAAGGCGTTGCGTTTATACACACTTGTTTTAGTTGTCGTCTGCACACCTGTTACGACACTGCGTGCCGATGTACTGGTTCTCGTGCATGGTTGGGCAGCAACCGCCGATACCTGGATCCGTAGTGGCGTTATTCCTGTTTTGGTGAATCATGGCTGGCAGGATGCCGGTGTCGTTACAAGTCCTGCGCTGGGGGTGCAATATTTTCAGGTTGCTCACCCGTACCGATCTAGGCATCATCTTTTTCGTGTGGAACTCCCTGAGGCTGCGCCCTTATTGTTACAGGCCTCTCATCTGACATCACAACTCGCATTTATACAAGGTATGCATCCTGATGAGGATATGATCATTGTGGGGCATTCTGCCGGTGGTGTTGTTGCGCGACTGGTGGCGATACGACCTGATTTTGTCAAAATCAAATCACTTATCACTATTGCTTCACCACACCTGGGAACACCTCGTGCGCTTGATGGTCTTGATATTGTCGACAGTAAACCTTTCTTTTGTCCTGGACCGGGGATAGATTTTCTTAAGACCATGTTGGGTGGGAGTGACTATCAATACCTGAAAGATTCACGTAGTGCCATGATCGATCTGGTGCCTGTTGCGGCAGGGACCTTACTCGACTGGCTTAACCGGCAGGCACATCCAAATATTCAATATCATGCGGTGATCCGCACGGGTTATGATGACATGGTTCCAACAGCGAGTCAGGATCTGAATCGAGTACCGACCTTGCGTGGAAGAGTAAACGTCTATCCAACGCCAGCATCGCATGAACTAAATCCAGCCGATGGAAAATTAATCGCAGATATTATTTTAAATAATCGTTAGACATATAGAAATGTCGGAGACGACCTAAAATCATTTTCGAAAACCGAAACGTTCTATTGCGACCACGGCATCATTCGACGCATACCGTTCATGGCAGGTGCAACATTATGGGTCATAATGTTCATGTCCCGACGCATTCCACTAATATTCGTGGTTAAAACACCCATGTCCCTGCGCATGCCATTCATATCCTGTGACATCTGGGTCATGGCTTTTTCCATGACATGAACTGTATAAAACATATGAATGAGTCCGGCAAAGGCCAGCACGATCGCGGGAATCGCAATGATCTTTGTTTTGGTAATGTTGTGATTATATTGCTGACTTTCAGCTTGCCGACGTTTCTCCTGCAGCTTCTCCATCTCCTCGTATTCTTTGCGCATTTCTTCGCTGGAACGAATAATGGTGCTGGAGAGTTGATCAAATGATGAAGTACTTTTGGTCTCACGTGTACTTGTGTCTTGATGAATCTTGCTGAAAACACTTTCCAGACCCTGGTAGAGATCCGCAAGCTTGTGTTCCTGTGCATCCATGCGTGCTTCGTTTTGCTGTTGCAGAGAGACAAGTCCCTCTTTGAGCGCCAGAATAGCCTGTGTACTACTATCGTTTTTCGCTTGAGTTTTAGTATCTGTCTTTTTTGTTGAAGTTTTCTTTTTAAGCGTAGAAGGCTTATGTTCTACTGGTTTTTCTGCATCGCTACTCATGGCGTTTCTCCCTATGTCAGATCTGGCACCTCGAGTTTTACTGGGAGGTATACCAGTGCTGGTAAAATTTTTAAGGAATATACTCGTTATTACATTTGAAAACTTAGGCTAAGAACACAGTTTTCTTTTAATCTATAAAAAGACACGTCTGCTGAAGGCGGTCTCATAAAGAATATGATGGGGATTTTATTCATGAATAGTTGAGTAAATTCCTGTGCAATAAATGATAGATCAATCAGACAATAAAAAAGGCCTGCACATTTCTGCGCAGGCCCTTTTATGAATTACATGATATTGCTTACTTGTTGCCGAAACGCTTGTTCATCATTGCAACATATTCTTCGTGGGCTTTTTTCTGTGACGCAATGAAAGCCTGGCGCTGTTCTTCTACTTTTTTGAAGTATTCAGCCTGAGCTTTTTGTTGTGCCTGGTACTGGTCCTGTGACATTGCAGGAGCATTGTTCTGGTAATAACCATTATTCTGGTTATAACCATAACCATTATTACCCCAGCCATTACCGTTGCCATTTGCATTGCCGTTCATGTTGAAACCGAAGTTACCGTTACCAGTAAAGTTACCATTACCGCGACCATTGGTATAACCATTGTTATAGCCATTCGAACCATAACCATTATTACCCCAGCCATTGCCGTTACCATTTGCATTGCCGTTCATGTTAAAGCCAAAGTTGCCTGCAGCATTGCCGTTACCATAACCATTGCCGTTGCTATAGCCATTGTTGTTGTATGACGTCCAGGCGCTTGCTGAAAATGATGCTGCTAGTAGTACTGCGGTTAAAATTATTTTTAGTTTCATGATGTTTCTCCCAAATCATTATGTTTATGTGGCATCAGTACCTCATAAACCTGATGCAGAAGATAATTGTTAAATTAGAATATAATTAAATTCTAATAGATTGTCCATGTTAATTTTAGTGTTATAAATTTTTATTAAAATCATGACCTTATAATTAGAACGATTCTAGAAAATTTGAGACAGTGTATTACACTCTTCATTATCACTGATTTTTACTGACAAAGGTCGAGCCGACGTAATCTATTGTGAGCAAATTTTTTAGATTGGATACGTGTTAGATTCAGCTTATTCCCAGCCGTTTTATCGATTGTACATAGACAAGTAAAGAGGTCAGAGACTGAGATATCCCCACAAACAATCGATCATAAACAATAGGTTAATACGATTTAGCACAAAATCTCGGATAAAACCTGTCGTTGCGGAAGCGCGAAGTGCCCTAAAGGATACCCCTCCTATAACTGAAGCAATCTCGTGATACCAGCCTCAACGATCCAGATTGCCACGTCGATACTGAAAAACACTTCTTTTTCGGTATCTCCTCGCAACAACAAAATGCTTCAATTTTGTGGGGACTCCAGGGTCAGAGAGCAATTATTTATTATATTAAGCGTTAACTGTTCTCTAACCCACTTTTTCTTCTTACTTCTTGGCCTTGACGTTATCGACTTCATACCATGGCGTGGGATTGATTGGGCAACGGTAGCGAAAACCGTTTTCGCTGATCTGGACTTCTGTGCTTTTGGTCTGACCGGGATCCAGTGGGAACATGTCCAGTGTTTTATGGGTGACGTTGTCCTGGATCTGAAAGCCAACGACTTTGTTTGCTTTGTTGGCAATGACGAACTTGTACTTTCCCGGCTTCAGTCCCGCCAGCGTTTCTTTTGCAGCAAAATAACCACTGTACTGATCCAGATGAATGGTGGTGACACCATCTATCGTTGTGGGTGTGGCTGCAAGCACCTGTGCACCTAGCAGCAGACCTGTGATGAGGACGACAATTTTTGTGAATGTTTTCATGGCTTTCTCCTTTTTGGTTGTTGAATAACGGTGAGAGAAAGAATAGCGTCTATTTTTTGGATGAACTATGTTTATTAGTCTATATAAACTGTCAATACATCCAGAATAGTGATCTATACTGTACTTATGGATAGTTTGAGCGAAATACTTCAATCCTCTCGTCTGGATGCAAAAGTCTTCCTGCATTCCAGTTTTTGCGGTAGCTGGGCGGTGGATACCTCGGGTAGTCGACAGGCGACATTTCATGTCGTGGCACGTGGTGCCTGTTGGTTGCACATGCCGGATTCAGATCAGCCGGAACCTCTGCGTGCCGGGGACCTGGTGATGTTTCCGCATGATGCCGAGCATGCTATTTCAAGTACTGAACAACGACCGGGTGTCGATGTGCCACGTAATCAACCCACAGAGGGTGTGCCGACTGGTCCTTCAACCAGCCTTATCTGTGGTTATTTTGCCTTTGGTGAAAATCGCTGGAATCCTTTGCTGGAGGCGATGCCATCCTATTTAATTATTCGCAGCGAAATGACCTCGGATACCGGACACATGGAATCATTAGTCAATTTCATGATTTATGAAGCAGAAGCGGGCCGAGAGGGTGCAGATGTCGTGATCAATCGTTTATCGGATGTATTGTTTATTCATGTGGTACGTACTTATATCGCTCAATATAAACCTGATACAGGTTTTATAGCAGCGTTGGCGGACAACAAACTCGCAGCGAGTTTGAATGTTTTTCATCAACAACCTGAAAAAAGCTGGTCAGTTGAATTGCTGGCAAAGGCGGCGGGCATGTCACGTTCGGGTTTTGCCGAACATTTTCACCATATCATCGGGCAGACACCGATGCAGTATGTCACTCAGTGGCGTATGCAAACGGCGTATGATTTGGTAATAACAACACAGCTAAGCACGCAACAAATAGCAGAACAAAGCGGTTATCAAAGTGAAGCGTCATTTGCCAAAGTGTTTAAAAAGGCGTTTGGTAAAGGGCCGGGTGCAGTGAGGCGTGAAGGTGACTCAGGTTAGATCATATCAATCTAAGGGGATAGTCCTTTTAGGTTACGATGTTTCTTGATCTATATAAGTGCAATAATCAATAGTCCAAGACTATTGCCCTTTACATTCCTATTTCTGAGATTGCTCTCATAGTTTATGCTGGTATAACGTATTCCCCATAGAAAATGTTTGTTTATAGTAAAATCAACCTCGAATAAGCCTCCGATAGCATCCTTATAACCTTCTGAAATGTTACTCGCAACGCCATTGCCTTTTAGTTTGGGTGAAAAATGCGTTGTTATACCTAGACCTATTCGATAGGTTTCACTACGATAAAAAACGATGGCATTGAGTGGGTAGCGTACCCAGGTGACTTCTGGTTCAGTGGTGTTGATGATATTTGATTTGACGCCTATGGAAAGTTGTCCCTCTATGTTTTTGGTAAAAGACTTTGTTCCGCCAATGGCAAAGGAAAATAAATCGCCAGCGTTAGAAGAATCCTTTGCGCCATTTGAATAGTTATCGATAATTAATTCGTCACCACCAGAATGTACGCCAGCCTCAAGAAGCGTCTCAGCAAGTGTAGCAGGGCCATATATAAGAAAAACGATACAAAGTAATCTTGCCATAAAATAACCTGTCATTAATATTATTTATATAAAGGATTAAGTGTAATACTGCAAATAATCATACTTTAGATTCTGGATCAATAGTGCCAGACTTGATTGAAACATTTACTATGATGACAGTAGAACTATTTTTAAGTAGAAACGTCATTTTATAAATAATAGAAGCTGAATATTTTATGTATAACAAGACACTTAATATATCTCGTTTTCTTTTGCTATGTATATTTTCATTCTTTTCTATCAATATTGTGCAGGCAGAGAATAAAACGAACCCTTTGCCTGTTTTTGATGCACATATCCATTACAGCCATGATGTCTGGGATGCGATATCACCGGCCGATGCGATTCGTCGACTGCGTGAGGCAGGCGTTAAACGTGCCTTAGTCTCCAGCTCCAGTGATGAAGGCACGCAACGACTCTATCAGGCAGATCCAGCGTTTATAGTGCCATCGTTACGACCTTACCGTAAGCGCGGGACCTTGGATAGCTGGATGTATGACGAAAGTATTATTTCCTATCTTAAAGAACGCTTAGCAAAATACCGCTATGCTGCTATTGGCGAGTTTCATATTGATGGTGAACAGGCACGTACCCCGGTAATGCGTGAAGTTATCCGTTTGGCTAAACAATACAAATTAATACTGCATGTGCATAGTGATGCGCAGGCGATTAACTTTATTATTGAACAAGATCCCAAGGCTCGGATTTTGTGGGCACATGCGGGTTTTGAAAATGCTGAGGCTGTTAGAAAGCTGATGAGTACACAAGCTAACTTATGGGCAGACCTGTCTTTTCGTACAGAAATTGCGAATGAAGGACGCTTTTTTCCCGGCTGGAA
>Ga0316204_10006055_pt1 | contig 19086 bp, 10 predicted proteins | sample 6monrhotite_MG_2_FD_205661 | JGI IMG/M metagenome (GOLD analysis project Ga0316204, IMG submission 205661) | Microbial mat bacterial communities from mineral coupon in-situ incubated in ocean water Damariscotta River, Maine, United States -... | ecosystem: Environmental > Aquatic > Marine >...
GATGACAAGTCGCCTTATCAATGTTTGTCATCACATGCGGGTAATCCTGCTCTCATTAGTCTTGACTGGCTAATAGATAAAGACTGGTTGGATATTGAAAAGCTAAGCGGAGCTGAATCAGAGGCGAGTTATAGGGCTAAGTGTTTACAAGAGGCAGGAAAGAAATTTTATTTACTAAGAGATAAATACTGGAATGAACAATTAGAGTTTTTTGTAAAAAAGCATGACTACTGGTTAGCTGACTACGCACTATTTATGGCTCTAAAAGTTAAAAATAAAAATAAACCCTGGTATGAATGGCCCAATGACGAAAGGCACTATAACAAACCAGTATTGAATGTTCTGAGAGAAGAATTACATTCATCAATTCAACAAATAATATTTGAACAATTTGTTTTCTTTACGCAATGGCTCGAAGTACGAAACTACGCCAAACAACATAGTGTTGAATTATTTGGTGATATGCCAATATTTGTCGCTAGAGACAGTGCCGATGTGTGGTCCGCAAGAGAAAATTTTTTAATTAATCACGATGGTGAAATGGAGTTTATTGCTGGAGTTCCACCCGATGCATTTTCTGATACAGGTCAACGGTGGGGAAATCCGTTATATGACTGGGAATATATGCAAGGTAGTAGGTTTGATTGGTGGAAAAAGCGTTTTCAAACCCAGTTAGAATTATTCGATATGATACGGGTTGATCACTTCAGAGGTTTACAGGCTTGCTGGCATATACCTCAAGCAGATGATACTGCAATCAATGGTGAATGGGTAGAAGTCCCAGGCTTACAGTTACTAACAGAATTATTTTCAACGTTTGATCATTTACCACTAGTTGCGGAAGATTTAGGTGTCATTACAGATAAGGTGATTGCTCTTAAAAATAAATTTGAGTTGCCCGGTATGAAAGTGCTGCAATTTGCATTCGATGGCAATAATAAAAATCCACATTTGCCGCATTTGCATGAGTTAAACGATGTAGTCTATACAGGCACACACGATAACGATACTAGCCTAGGCTGGGCTCTCAATACAGAAAATTATAATATGGATTATTTTGAATCTTATACAGCTAGTTTGGATGATAATTCAGAAAAGGTGGTGTTAACACTGATGCGATTAGCTATGGCATCAGTGTCATTTTTATGCGTGATACCGATGCAAGATATATTGATGCTAGATAGTTCAGCACGTATGAATACGCCAGGAACGGTTGGGGGTAATTGGTCATGGCGATTTGACTGGCCACAGATAAAACCCGATATTAATCAACAGATTTCTCAATTTATGACCCTGTACCAGAGGTAATATTATGTCCAAAAATAAAACATTATGTACAGCAGAATTACCTGAACTGGAGAAATTGCCGACAGATAGCGAATCACTAGCTGTTGATTTCGAAAGATATTTAACTCGTCACCTAGGACGTTTTGCAGGGTGTGTGCCGCATTACCTATACGAGGCATTATCACTAACTATTCGTGATCACATCATGACGGATTGGAGAAATACATGGAAAAAATATGAGAAGAAAGGTGTGCGTAAAGCCTACTATATGTCGCTGGAATTTTTAATAGGGCGATCACTAGGGAATCATATTCTTAATTTAGGTATCAATGAACAAACTAAAGATGCTCTTAATAAATTTGCTTTGTCGCTAGAAGAAGTTATTACAGAAGAGCATGATGCAGGTTTAGGTAATGGTGGCTTGGGTCGGCTTGCAGCTTGCTTTATGGATAGTTGTGCAACCTTAAATCTTCCCGTAATAGGTTATGGTATTCGTTATGAATATGGCATGTTTCGTCAAGAAATTAAAAATGGTTACCAAATAGAAGAACCAGATCATTGGCTGAGAGATGGGAATCCATGGGAGTTAGAGCGACCAGAATTTACACAAACCATTAAATTTGGTGGCCATGTCGATCTTGTGAAATATAATGATGGTAGTTCTCACTATGTATGGTCAGATACTTCCGATATTTTGGCCATTCCCTATGATGTGCCTATTTCAGGATATCAGAACAATACAGTAAATACCTTGCGTCTATGGAGCGCCAGTGCAACAAATGTATTTAGTTTGAGTGATTTTAATGAAGGGAGTTATTCAGATGCTGTTGAAAGTAAGAATGATGCGGAACATATTTCAATGGTTTTATATCCGAATGATGCCAGCGAAAATGGAAAAGAGCTTAGATTAAAGCAACAGTATTTTCTAGCATCTGCAAGTTTGCAAGATGTTTTGCGAATGTGGTCTATTAACGAAGACGGTGATATGACGCATTTCGCGAAACAGAATGTATTTCAAATGAATGATACACATCCAACAATTGCAGTTGCTGAATTGATGCGGCTATTAATGGATGAGAAAAAATTACCATGGGATAAGGCATGGAGTATCACATCTCAAACCATGGCCTACACTAATCATACGCTACTACCTGAAGCGTTAGAGCGCTGGTCTGTTTCGCTGTTTGAAAAACTATTACCTCGGCTTCTACAAATAATATATGAAATTAATGCGCGTTTCCTCAAAGAAGTATCATGCAAATGGCCTGGCGATACAGCAAGGCAAATTAGAATGTCAATAATAGAGGAAGGTGATACCAAGAATGTGCGCATGGCATATTTAGCTATAGCAGGAAGTTTTTCAGTTAATGGCGTAGCAGCCTTGCATTCTCAATTACTAACAGATGGTCTATTTAAAGATTTTTATGAATTATGGCCTGAGAAATTTAATAACAAAACAAATGGAGTAACTCCTAGGCGTTGGGTCGCACATTCAAATCCATTGATGAGTCAACTTGTTACCGATAAAATTGGTAATGATTGGATTGGTAAGTTAGAGAATATATCTAAAATTGAAAAATTCAAAGATGATTCTGATTTCTGTAAAAAATGGGATAATGTAAAAACTGAAAATAAACAACGCTTAGCTGATTTGGTTAAGACTCAATGCGATGTGGATTTTGATACACATTCGATTTTCGACGTACAAGTGAAAAGAATTCATGAGTACAAACGTCAATTATTAAATGTTTTACATGTTATTCATTTATATAGTCGGATAAAACGAGGTGATACAGAAAACTGGACCAATCGATGTGTGTTAATAGGTGGTAAGGCTGCACCTGGATATCGCCTTGCAAAATCATTGATCAAATTGATTAATAATGTTGCCGATGTGATTAATAACGATCGTGAAGTGGGTGATAAATTAAAACTGGCATTTATACCGAATTACAATGTTTCTAAAATGGAAATAATCTGTCCGGGTACCGATTTGTCAGAGCAAATTTCTACTGCTGGAAAAGAAGCATCTGGTACAGGTAATATGAAGTTTATGATGAATGGTGCAATTACTATCGGTACCTATGATGGCGCTAATATAGAAATACTCGATGCAGTTGGTGAAGATAATTTTTATCTGTTTGGTTTAAAAGCTGACGAAGTAGTAGAGCAAAAAAATAATTATCAGCCGGAATCTATTGTTAATTCGGATAATGATTTAAAGCAAGTAATGCACTTATTAAGTTGTGGTCACTTTAATTCATTTGAACAAGGTATATACGATGAAATAATACAGTCTTTGTTGAATCCATATGATCCCTGGTTAACACTAGCTGACTTTAGAAGTTATATTGATGCTCAATCGGCTGTGGCTGAGGCATATCTGGATCGAGACAAATGGATAAGAATGAGTATTATGAATACAGCATCCAGTGGCTTTTTTTCAACCGATAGAACGATGCAGGAATATAATAACGATATTTGGAAATTGTAAGGTTTAGAACTCATTAAAACAGTTGTTGTAGGTAGTTTATTTTTCAGGGTAGCTGATTTAATGAGTCCGTTTGTATATGAATTAAGTGATTACATCTGGCGCTTTTCGACCACTTCGATCTTGAATTTCTGCGACATTATTAGCAATGTCAATTAATTCAGATAAAGCGTCTTGGGTATCTAAATTATGTTGTGTCGGGTCTGTTACATAACGTTCAATGTAAACGCGTAGAGTCGCACCTTCCGTACCTGTGCCGGAAAGCCTGAATACTATGCGTGATTCATCATCAAATAAAATTCTGATACCTTGCTTCGTTGTCACACTATTATCAACTGGGTCGTTGTAACTAAAGTCATCACATAACTCTACACGATAAGAACCAAATGATTGTCCGACTAGTGATTCAGAATTTGATCTTAAATTTTCTACTAGTTGATTGGCTTTGTCGCTATCAATAGCTTCATAATCATGACGGGTATAGTAGTGACGACCAAAATGTTTCCAATGTTCACGTGTGATTTCTTCTACTGATTGATGTTTTACGGCAATTAAATTCAGCCAAAACAGAACGGCCCAAATGCCATCCTTTTCACGGATATGATCAGATCCAGAGCCAAAGCTCTCCTCTCCACACAAGGTAATACGTTTGTCGTCTAATAAGTTACCAAAGAATTTCCAGCCTGTAGGTGTTTCATAACATTTTATACCTAGAGCTTCTGCTACTTTATCAACGGCTCGGCTGGTAGGTAGTGACCGAGCGACGCCTAGTACACCTTGTTTGTAACCGGGTATCATGTGTGCATTTGCCGTCATAATCGCCAGACTATCACTTGGATTAACAAAAAAGTTTTGCCCCAGTATCATATTGCGATCACCATCTCCATCGGATGCCGCTCCAAAATCAGGCGAAGCTGAACCAGCATTTAAGAATGATACTAGCTCTTTAGTATGTGCCAAATTAGGGTCTGGGTGGCCACCACCAAAGTCCTCTAGTGGTACGCCATTAATAACGGCATCCGCATTTGCGGATAAACGTTGCGCAAATATCTCTTTTGCATAGGGCCCTGTGATGGCATGCATGGCATCAAACTTCATCGAAAAGTTATCAGTGGTGAATAAGGATCTGATTTTATTAAAATCAAATAGTGAAGTCATTAGCTCGGCATAGTCACTAACAGAATCAATTACTTCTATTTTCATTTCACCCATATAACAAATTTGTTGTTCGCCTAAATCGATATCATCGTGATCAGCAATGTTATATTCGTTAATTGTCTTACTGATTTCATATACTGAGTCGGTAAATGATGTAGGTGCCGGGCCACCATTGGCAATGTTGAACTTTATGCCGAAATCACCATCTGGGCCACCAGGGTTGTGACTAGCTGAAAGTATGATGCCACCTGCGGCATTATGGTTTCTAATAAGGCAGGAGACAGCAGGTGTCGATAACAAGCCATTTTCGCCCACCATTACATGCTTAATATTATTGGCAGCAGCTATCTTTAAAATGATTTGTATGGCTTGCTTATTGTAATAACGACCATCACCACCCAGTATTAATAAGCCATTATCACACTCAGTTGCAACATTAAAGATTGATTGCACAAAGTTTTCTAAATAGTGAGGCTGTTTGAACGTAACTACTTTTTTACGTAGACCAGAAGTGCCCGGCATTTGGTCAGTAAATGCATTAGTTTGGATATTGAGTATTTGCATGATTTATTCGTTCTTAATGTGGTTAAGTAATTCAAGGCATGGAGTGAATAGTACCGATTATGCTATTTAGAACAATTCAATGCATGATAATAGTGCCAGTGTATGCTAGTTAATAACTATCAATATACAAAATTTTTTGCTTTATATAAATAGAAAACACATATAAAAATAAACTTTTTTAATCTTTCGTGTTATTAGTCTCATCAGTAGTATAAATTGTCATATTAAGTAGAATTACAGTTCAGTGACTCATAAATAAGGATTTACTATGATTCTTCTAGCAGGCGATATTGGCGGTACAAATACGCGATTGCTATTAGCAGAATATAAAGCTTCAGTATCAAATATTCTTTTTGAAAAAGATTATGTGAGTGCTGATTTTTCAGATTTCTATGCGCTTCTTAAAAGGTTCCTAGTGGAAGCCAATGGCGTATATGCAATTGCTGCTGCCTGTTTTGGTGTGGCAGGTCCTGTAAGTAATAATGAGGCCAGGGTAACTAACCTTCCCTGGATTATAAAAGTACAAGACATTAAAGATGCATTAAAGATTACTAATGTATCCTTAATAAATGACTTTGTCGCTGTCTCACAGGGTGTTTCTGTGCTTGAAGACAAAGATGTTGAAACCATACAATATGGAATTTATTCTGAAAACAAAATTATTCATCCAACTTCAGTCATTATTGGTGCTGGGACGGGGTTAGGCGTTGCTTGCCGAACATGGGCTAATGACCATTATCATATTATTTCCAGTGAAACTGGGCATACTAATTTTTCACCGAGCACATTGCTGCAAACAGAGTTGCTATTATGGCTACAGCAAACACAAGTACAAGTCAGTTTAGAAAGTATTCTTTCAGGCAGAGGGTTTAAAACACTTTATACTTTTTTACGCGATATAAAGAAAATACCTGAATCAATGAAAATCAAGGAATCTATTAAGATAGGACATCCGGCTCAAGTTATTACCGATGCAGCGCTTCTGCGTGATGATGAATTATCTGTGATGACAGTAGAGCTATTCGTAGAAATATATGGATCTGCTGCTGGTAATTCAGCATTAAACTACTACCCAGTAGATGAGGTGCTAATTGCAGGGGGTATAGCTCCAAAAATTAAAGACCTAATTTGCAGTTCATTATTTATAAATGCATTCAATCAAAAGGGTCTAATGGCAGCTAATATGCAAAAAATAGCCATAAGACTAATCACTCAGGATCGTCTAGGTCTACATGGCGCTTTATCTACATTGTATTAAATATTAATAAGTGTCCATATATCCTATGTTTTACCACTCATCTTAACTATGAATAAGCTATATTTAATGAGATATTTAACCATGCATAAAATATACGCTTTAATACGTGGATTAACTATTGAGTATTAGCGCTTTGCAGAGAGATAAATGAGTGAATAAACATCAAAAAATAGGGCTACGAGGTAAAACTATATTATTAGTCGCAGGGGTAATATCTCTTGTGTTACTTGTAACTAGTATGGTCAATTATTGGCAGTCACGAAATGTTGCTGAAAAAAAGATCATCGAGCTCGAACAGAGCAAACTCTCTTTATTAAAGTATGAAATTGAAGGGCAGTTAGACAATCATCATAAAAACCTACTCACATTAAGTCAGGTTCCTCCAGTAGAGGCTATTATTCGAGCGCGTGCAAATAGTGGAGTGGATCCAGAGAACGGTGATACACTACAACAATGGAAAAATAGACTGATAATAATATTTCAGGCATTTATGAATGCGCACCCAAACTATCAGCAGATTAGATATATTGATAGCTCTGGTGATGAAATAGTCAGAGTTCAGCTCACGTCTGAAGGTCTTATTCAAATTGTTGATAGCCGTAATTTACAGAATAAATTTGAATCATTATATGTAAGCGAAACGATTAAATTATCACAAGGCGAGGCTTACTACTCTGATGTGAGTCTAAATCGCGAGCACGGTGTTATTCAGCAACCACATCAACCTGTATTGCGTCTTGCTACTCCAGTTCACATCAACCATGAACCAGTAGGTTTGATAGTGATAAATATTTCTACAGAGAAGTTGTTCAGTAGAATTAAATCTGAAAAAAATGGTACGCAGCGCAGTATTGTTGACCAGAGAGGATATTATTTAAAGCATGATAATCCTCATGAAACTTTTGGTTTTGAATTAGGCTTCGATTACAGACTACAAAATAATGAACCGGAGTTAGCCGCTCTAGCAGATAGGCATGATCAGTTTTTTAGAATACATCCTAAACATGATAATGAGCTGGATGGTTTTCAAAAAATTTATTTTTCTTCGAATGATTCAAGCCGCTATTGGTTATTGACTCTTAATGTTCCTGAGCATGTTGTCTTTGCAGATGTTAACACATCACTCAATAATTCTTTGTTAGTCAGTTTATTTGCAGGAATTATTTCGCTGATTTTTATTGGCCGATATATATCAAGAAAAATATTGACACCAATTATTGATTTAGCCTCAGTAGCCAGCCAGTTGCAAAAAGGTGATTTAACCGTACGTGTGAATGAAACACTGGCGCACAATGAATTTATCACCCTGTATTCTGCTATTAATGCATTTGCAGAGAATCAACAAAATGCGACATCAAAATTAGAGAAAGAAGTGGCAATGCAGACAAGGCGGCTTTCTACTGTCATTGACAATATTGTAGATGGCATTATCACTATTGATGAACAAGGCAGAATTGAAACATTCAATCCTGCGGCGAGGAAAATATTTGGCTATAGCGAAGTAGAAGTTGTTGGTAAGAATGTAAAAATGCTTATGCCAGAGCCCTATCACACTGAGCATGATGGTTATTTGATAAACCACATTACTACCGGTGAAAAAAAAGTAATCGGTATTGGGCGTGAAGTATTGGGTCGGCGTAAAGACGGAAATACATTCCCTATGGAGCTAGCGGTAAGTGAAATTGATATAGAAAGCACAAATTCTGGTGCTCGAAATTTTGTTGGTATTACCCGTGATATTACTGGGCGAAAACTGGCAGAGCTTGAAGTTAAACGAAGCGAAGCACTGATGCGGGGTTTATTTGAGCTCTCTCCAGTAGGGATTGCTCTAAATGATTATGAAACAGGTGCTTACCTGGAGATAAATCAGTCTTTACTAAATTCCACTGGTTATACAAAAGAAGAGTTTTTAAATTTAAGTTATTGGGACATAACACCTAAAGAATATGAGAGTGAGGAAGCAAAACAACTTGATGATTTAAATAATAAAGGACAGTACGGTCCGTATGAGAAAGAATACATTAATCAAAATGGAGATCGTTATCCGGTTTTATTAAATGGTATGCTAGTACAGGATCCTGTAACTAATAAAAAAATGATCTGGTCAATAATAGAAGATATTACAGATAGGAAAAAAGCAGAGCAGGCATTAATACAGGCAAAAAATAAAGCAGAAGAAGCAGGTCAGGCAAAAAGTGAATTTTTAGCCAGTATGAGCCATGAAATTCGTACTCCCATGAATGGCGTATTGGGTATGTTGGGTCTATTACTCAATTCAGAATTAACGAGTGATCAAAAGCATCGCATAGCTGTGGCACAAAGTAGTGCGGAATCTCTTTTGACTTTAATTAATGATATCCTGGATTTCTCCAAAGTTGACGCCGGTAAAATGGATTTAGAGTGTCTCGATTTTAATTTGCGAGACATGCTAGGTGACTTTGCAGAAGCCATGAGTTTTCAGGCTCAAGCGAAAGGTATTGAACTTATCCTTGATGTAACACAAATAGATGAGTCGACGGTAAAGGGTGATCCAGGCCGTATAAGGCAAATACTCACCAACATTGTAGGCAACTCAATAAAATTTACATCTACAGGTGAGATTATCATTCACGCAGAGCTTCAATCGATTGACGAAAAGCTATGGAAGCTTAGTTGCTCAATTTCAGATACAGGTATGGGGATTCCCGCCGAAAAAATATCTTCTTTATTCGATTCTTTTAGTCAGGTAGATGCTTCTACAACAAGAAAATATGGTGGAACGGGTTTAGGTCTGGCTATTGTTAAAAAGCTATGCTTGTTAATGGCTGGTGACATATCTGTTACCAGTGAAAATGCTAATGGAAGTTGTTTCACTTTAAATATTCAACTGCAGAAAAGTACCAATTCTCAACTCGTTGTACCTAAAGTTGATATGACAAAACTGAATGTATTGATTGTGGATGATAATGAAACTAATAGAGAAGTTCTTCGCAGCCAATTAGAGCATTGGGGGGCAACGGTAGTAGAAGCTGATAGTGGGGATGAGGCATTAACTGTCTGCGATGACCGCATAGAGAATAATGATAATGAGTTTTTTGATATTGCCTTTTTAGATATGCAAATGCCAGGTATGGATGGCGCTGAATTAGGTAAAAAAATATCAAAGGATAGCCGTTTCAGTAAAATGAAGCTGGTCATGATGACTTCGATGGGGCATCAGGGTGAGGCACGGTATTTTGCGGACCTGGGTTTTTCAGCATATTTTCCCAAGCCTGCAACCACATCAGATCTATTTGATGCATTGTCTGTAGTGGTAGATGGCGGTAAGGCCCTACAACAAGCTGAACCATTAGTTACAAAGCATTACTTGAAAACACTTACTCGTTCAGATAAGCAAATATTACCCGAATTTGAAGAAGATGATTTTAACAACATACGTATATTGCTTGTTGAGGATAATCATGTGAATCAATTGGTCGCAACAGGTATTTTAAAACAAAATGGTTTTAAAATGGTGGATGTTGCAGCAAATGGTTTGGAAGCAATAAACAGTCTACAGCAGGCATCAGAAGACATGCCTTATTCAATTGTGCTTATGGATTGCCAGATGCCAGAAATGGATGGCTATGAAGCAACTCGTCAAATACGTGCTGGAAAAGCGGATAAGCGAAATATCGCCATTCCTATTATCGCTATGACAGCCAATGCAATGCAGGGTGATCGTGAGAAGTGTTTGCAATCGGGGATGAATGACTATTTAGCAAAACCTGTTGAACCTGACTTACTGATTGAAAAGCTACTAGAGTGGCTATCTAGTAAGGTTAAAACCGTACAGTAATTTTAGAAGAGATGCTGAAAAATACAGAGTAATCTAGGTTTGTTCTGAGAGCATACCAAATGAACTAGCTTATTGTTGCATTGTCAGAAATGATATTACTGCTATAATTAAACCGTATATGAAACGATATTTTAATAGATCCAATCAAGTCAAACGCTGTGCCAGCACGGTACTGGTGTTGTTTGTGGTATCTATTCTAAATATGAGTTTGCAAATACCTGCACATGCTGCAATGCAGTTTTCACAGCAGCAGGGCATGAGTATGTCGCAGTCTTCAGGCATGATGGATCATTCCGCTATGCAAGATATGGATATGCAGGATTGTGGATGTCCACCTGCCTTATGTGATTCAGTGGATGCACAGCACGACCAGATTAATCAACAATTTTCTAGCGTTAGCTTTCTTGATTCACTTGAATTTTACCCCGTTTCTTTTGATGTCCAGATCGATAAATTGCATTTACTGGCCAATATTTCTTTTCAATATCATGATTGGCGATATCGTCAATATACACCACCCCCTCTAAGTTCTAGTAGCACCCTGCTAATTTAAACTTTTCTTCAGTTAGTTTTATTGTGATGTTAAGGCACCTGCTTGTGCCCGTTATCAAATGCTGAGGAAAGTAAATGCACAGTTCAAAATCCACTCTATTTTTATTTGTAATGTTATTATTGCCGCATAGTAGTGTTAATGCATATCAGGGTATTAGCTTACAACAAGCGGAAGAAATAGCACTCAGGCGAGATGCTGTAAGCAAAAGTTATAATCAAAAATCATTGGCATTAATAGAACAAGCAAAGGCATCTAATACGTGGCCAGACCCAAGACTTAAACTGGGTGCACAAGCTATTCCCACCGATACGTTTGATTTGCAGCAGGAGCCTATGACGCAAATAGTTCTGGGCTATCAACAAATGTTACCCAGAGGTAACTCCAACGAACTGACAGCGCAATCACTAAATGCTATGTCACGCTTGCAAACAGCAAAATCTCAGCAGCGTGATCGTGAAGTATTAATGAAGGTACGACAGGCCTGGCTCGATGTGGTGCTGTCCCAAAAATCAATAAAAATTATTCAAGCTAATCGACACCTGTTTGTAAAAATGCTGGATACCTCAGAGTCGTTCTATGCTGCGGGTCGTCAGCAGCAGCAGGATGTTGTACAAGCACAATTAGAAATTTCATTAGTGGATGATCTACTAGAGCAAACACATTCTAGATTAATTGTGTCTCTAGCAAATTTATCCAGATGGGTTGGTGAGGAAAATTTACAGGACGGAGTGGCATATAAAGAAGATGATTTAAATCTACTTCCATTACCTAATTCTAGTTCTTTGAATAGTGTATTAGAGAAAAATCCGGAGCTATTGGCGACAGCTGAAAAGATTATTAGCCAGCGTGCAAAAATACGCATTGCTGATGAACAATATAATCCACAATGGGGTTTTGATATAAATTATGGTTTACGTTCCGGTGAAAATTCTGATGGCTCAGATAGAGCTGATTTTCTTACCGCGATGGTGACTCTCGATTTTCCTCTCTTTACTTCAAATAAGCAGGATCGGTTATTGGTTGCTGAAAAACAACGCCTACAGGCAGTGCGTTATGATCAAATAGATGTGAGTCGAATGTTAACGATGAATCTTCAACAAGTAATAGGACGGTTAAATAAATTACGAGCTCGGCATAAATTATATGCGGAGAAAGTATTGCCACAGGCAAAGCAAAATGCCGAAGTATCTCTTAGAGGTTACCAAAGTGGTGTGGTGTCATTTTTTACACTAACACGTGCTCGCGTGACTGAATTAAATACCCGTCTATCTAATCTGAAAATTAATGTTGCCTACAAAAAAGCTTATGCAGAATTAAAATACTTGATTGGAGAAAAATCATGAATTCGCTTACCAAAATGGGAGGCTTATCAGTCATCATCGTAGCCGCGCTGAGCATAGGCTGGTATGCGGGACAAACTTCAACTCCAGTGACTAAAGAAAATTCTATTGAACATAGTATTAAACATATGGATTCTAAATATCAATGTCCTATGCATCCCAATATTGTTAAAGATCAAGAAGGTAACTGTCCAATATGTGGCATGAGTTTGGTTCCACTCGAGAAGGATCAGGCCACACCTAAAAAAGAAAAGAAACTACTTTACTGGGTTGCCCCAATGGATCCAAATTACCGTCGTGATGAACCGGGTAAATCACCTATGGGTATGGATCTTGTAGCCGTATACGATGAAGGAAATTCTGCTAGTGATGAGAGTGGTTCAAGTGTAAAGATTTCAGCGGCAGTAGAAAATAATATGGGTGTACGCACGGCTAATGTGGAAGTCGGTAACTTATGGAGAAAGATTGATACAGTTGGTTATATAGGACTAGATGAATCGCGTGTCAGTCATATTCACTTACGTGTGGATGGCTGGATAGAAAAGCTTGCTGTGAATGTTGAAGGTGAACGAGTCAAAAAAGGTCAGCGTTTATTTAATGTTTATTCGCCTAAATTGGTTAATGCAATGGAAGAATATGTACAGGCATTAGGATCATCCAATCGTCGTCTGATAACCGCCTCTAAAGAAAAACTAGTATCCTTAGGGGTTAGTCGGAAGCAAATTGAACAGCTGAGAAAGAATAAAAAAGTATCGCAAACTATCAGTGTTTATGCGCCTCAGGACGGTATCGTTTCAATGATGATGGTACGCGAAGGGATGTACGTAAAGCCAAGTACTCAAGTTATGAGCCTGGCTGATTTGTCGAGTGTATGGGTATTAGCCGAAGTGTTTGAAAGTCAGATTGAGTGGGTTAAATTAGGCCAGTCAGCTGATGTCGAATTATCATTTATCCCAGGAAAGACCTGGAAGGGAATAGTTGACTACGTTTACCCAAGCCTGGATGCAAAAACACGGACACTCAAAGTACGTTTACGTTTTGATAATCCTGATGAATTACTCAAGCCAAATATGTATGCAGATGTTTCAATCTATGGCGGAGCTAAGCAAAGTGTATTAAGTGTTCCACGTGAAGCGTTAATTCGTTCTGCGGGCACTGAACGCTTAATAATGTCTATGGGGAATGGTCGTTACACACAGCGTGAAGTTGTGGCCGGGATAGAATCAGGTGATTGGGTAGAGGTTATTAGTGGAATAAAAGCAGGTGAAAAAGTTGTTACATCTGCCCAGTTTCTTATTGATTCGGAAGCGAGTATGAAAGCCAGCTTCTCTCGCATGGAAAACTCTCCAACGAAAACCGAAGAACTTAAAGGGGATCGCTAATGATTGCTTCAGTTATCGATTGGTCAATAAAAAATCGTTTTATGGTGATACTTTTAGCTCTAATGATTAGTGGTTGGGGAATATATTCAGTAAAAAATATACCTCTGGATGCCATTCCAGATTTATCGGATGTACAGGTCATCGTCAAAACTTCCTTTCCTGGTCAGGCACCTAGAGTTGTGGAGGATCAGGTTACCTATCCATTAACTACGGCCATGCTTTCAGTACCTAAAGCGGTGAATGTTCGTGGTTATTCTTTTTTCGGCGACTCCTATGTTTATGTGATTTTTGAAGATGGTACAGATCCTTATTGGGCTCGGTCACGAGTACTGGAATATTTAAGTCAGGTAGCTAGTAAATTACCCGCTAGCGCTAAACCAACTCTGGGCCCAGATGCAACCGGTGTGGGTTGGGTATATGAATACGCATTAGTCGATCGAACAGGTAAAAATGATTTATCACAACTTCGATCTCTCCAAGACTGGTTTTTAAAATACGAATTACAAACAGTGAGTGGTGTATCTGAAGTTGCAACAATCGGCGGTATGGTTAAACAGTATCAAGTAGTTATTAACCCAAATAGTTTGCGTGCATATAATATTTCAATAGCAGATATAAAGTCTGCGATTAAACGTGCGAATCAAGAAACTGGTGGTTCTGTTATTGAAATGGCAGAAGCAGAATACATGGTGCGCGCAACGGGATATATTAAAAATAGTCAGGACTTACGTAATATTCCTTTAGGTACAAATGATACAGGGTCACCCATTTTACTTAAAGATGTTGCGGATATAAGAGTAGGTCCGCAGATGCGTCGTGGTATTGCAGAACTGGATGGTGAAGGTGAAGTGGTCGGTGGCATAATTGTTATGCGTTCTGGAGAAAATGCATTAACAACTATAAATCAGGTGAAAATTAAAATTGAAGAATTAAAAAAAGGACTTCCACAAGGTGTGGAAATTGTCGAGACTTATAATCGATCAACATTAATTACACGCGCAGTAGATAACTTAAACAGAAAATTAATAGAAGAATTTATCGTTGTAGCACTAGTGTGTGCCATATTCCTGTTTCATTTTCGTTCATCTTTAGTGATTCTTATATCGCTACCTATTGGAATATTGTCGGCATTTATTATTATGCATTCTCAAGGTATGAATGCAAATATCATGTCACTAGGGGGTATTGCCATTGCTATTGGTGTAATGGTTGATGCCGCTATTGTGATGATTGAAAACATGCATAAACATTTAGAACGAGAAAATATTGATGGCAATAAAATAAATGATGAAAGGCGTTGGAAAATTGTTGCGGAAGCGGCTAAGGAAGTAGGTCCGGCACTCTTCTTCTCACTAATGATTATTACGCTTAGTTTTATGCCGGTGTTTACACTTGAGGCACAGGAAGGAAAACTGTTTGCACCACTTGCCTATACAAAAACGTTTGCTATGGCAGCAGCGGCCGGTTTGGCTATAACTTTAGTTCCCGTATTAATGGGTTATTTTGTTAGAGGGAAAATTACTGCTGAAAATAAAAATCCGTTAAATCGTGGTTTGAAAAGCTTATACAAACCGCTGATTGATATTGTATTGCATTCACCAGTAAAAGTGGTTATGTCAGCTTTAGTGTTAATTGTTGTATCTATATGGCCATTATCCCAGCTGGGTTCAGAGTTTATGCCTGATCTGGATGAAGGCGATCTTATGTATATGCCTACCACTTTTCCGGGTTTATCGATTGGTAAAGCACAGGAGCTTTTACAGCAAACAGATAAACTCATAAAAACTGTTCCAGAGGTTAAAACAGTTTTTGGTAAAATTGGACGTGCTGATACAGCAACTGACCCAGCTCCCTTAACCATGATTGAAACAACGATACAACTGAAGCCAAAAGATCAATGGCGAGATGGCATGACAACAGAAAAATTAAAACAGGAACTAACTCAACTAATTAATTTTCCGGGTTTAACTAACGCATGGGTTATGCCAATTAAAACGCGTATAGATATGTTGGCCACGGGTATTAAGACACCTGTTGGTATTAAAGTATCGGGTGCTGACCTTTCTGTTATACAAAAAATTGGCAAGCAGATTGAAAAAGTTATTGTGCAGGTACCCGGCACAGTGTCCGCTTACTCCGAACGTGTAGCTGGCGGTAGATATATTACCGTTGATGTTAATCGACTAGCTGCCGCACGTTTTGGCTTAAATATTGCGGATGTGCATGATGTTGTGAGTACTGCATTAGGGGGAATGAATGTATCAGAGTCTGTAGAAGGACTGGAACGGTACCCTATTAATGTCAGGTATCCACGAGATGTGCGTGACTCAATTCAGAAGCTCAAAAACTTACCAATGATAACTACCTCAGGTGCTCGCATTGCATTAAGCGAGGTTTCGGATATTAAAGTAGAAGATGGGCCTGCGGTGATTAAAAGTGAGAATGCACGACCTAATGGGTGGACTTTTATTGATATAAAGGGGCGTGACTTGGGATCGTATGTAACTGAAGCTCAACTGCTAGTAGCTGAGCAGGTGGAATTGCCTGCGGGTTATTCTATAACGTGGTCGGGCCAGTACGAGTATATGGTAAGAGCAAAGCAACGTCTGTCATCAGTTATACCTATCACCGTAGCTATTATTATTTTGTTACTATATTTAAGTTTTAGAAAATTATCCGAAGTAGCATTAATAATAGGAACATTGCCACTGTCACTGGTCGGAGGCTTCTGGCTATTGTATTTGTTAGGGTATAACTTATCAGTGGCGGTGGGTGTAGGATTTATCGCATTAGCCGGTGCAGCGGTAGAAATTGGTGTTGTTATGCTGGTATATCTTAATCAGGCTATTAAAACAAAGCTGGAGCTAGCTAAGCAAGAGCACCGAAGTATTACAATAGATGAAATACGTGACTCAATTATAGAAGGTGCATTACTTAGAGTAAGACCTATTATGATGACTGTTTCAGCAACCATTGTCGGGTTATTGCCTATTATGTTGGGAAGTGGAACGGGCTCTGAAGTAATGCGCCGCATAGCTGCACCCATGGTAGGTGGAATGGTAAGCGCAACAATTCTAACATTGATTGTTTTACCAGCTGTATTTTTATTGATGAAACAAAAAACATTATTAAATCATTAACAAAGGTTATATATGTCAGAACAATATTTTTTTAGAGTAAATGGAATGGAAGATAGTACTTGCGAAGCTAAAATTGAAAAAGTAGTCAGCATGATGAAGGGAGTTGAGTTCGTCGATGCAGACTATGAATCTAATATGCTAATTGCAAAAGGTACTGCATCAGCAGATGAAATTGCAGATGTGATAAACGCGCAAGGTTACAATGCAATACTCGTTGCGGAGTAATGTTAAATGTAAATAGATAATTTATTTATACATCAATGTTAAACTTCTGAATCCATCGCCAGAGCGTTGTTCTATTTACACCAAGTAACCTTGCGGCTTCTGCTTTATTGCCGTTTACACGTTTAAGTGTGGATTCAATTTCGCTGGCATGTAAAGCTTCGTTTTCATCGGAGCTTTCAATCTCAATTTTTCTATTCAAACTATAGTCACGAATATTTTGCGGTAAGCTTTCAGGTTTAACCTCGCTTTCTACAGCGCAAATTAAACCATGTTCAACGGCATTCTCCAGTTCACGTACATTACCGGGCCAGTGATAATTCATCATCATGTTTGTTGCATCTGTCGTGCAGGTTACATTGTCCGGGTAACCCCTGGCTACTAATCGACTACAAAATAGTTTTGATAAAAGTGAGATATCGCCAGGTCGCTCGCGTAGTGCAGGAATAGTTATAGGAATAACTGCTAGTCTATAAAAAAGATCAGCACGAAATTTACCTTTGTCTACCATGGATCTTAAATCTTTATTCGATGCTGCAATAATACGTACATTTACGCGAACTGTTGTATCTGAGCCAACCATTTCAAATTCCTGGTCTTGTATGGCGCGTAATATTTTTGCCTGCAAGTGTAGTGGTATTTCACCTACTTCATCTAAAAATAATGTACCTTTATCAGCACTTTGAAAACGTCCCAGTCGATCACTACTAGCACCTGTATAAGCGCCTTTTATATGACCAAATAATTCTGATTCAATAAGTGAATCAGGGATGGCTGCACAATTTACTTCAACAAAAGATTCTTTGGATCGATTGCTTTGGGTATGAATCATACGGCCTAGCTGTGTTTTACCAGTTCCCGATTCACCCTGTAATAAAATAGAAGCATTGGTGGGAGCAATTTGATTTATCCGCTGAATAATTTCAAGCATACGCGGATCTTGTGTTGTTAGTTCTTTCCCTAATGGGTTAAACACGGCTTCTAAATGTCTAGAGTCTGTTCTATCTCTAAAAAGTATTAAACGATGTTTGTCATTGGATTCTTCGTCTTTAATAAGGCGACAAATTATTTCTATAAGTTTATATTGCCCATCAATATTAATTTGTTGTTCAAATTTAAGTACGTTCTCACTTGGCCTACCTGCCGCATCAACTTCCCCGGCATCTATAGCTGCTCGCAAAATAGATTTTTGTAAATTGAATTTACCAATATCATTTAATTTATTTATCGACTTTTTTTCATCCAGCATTAGTAGCTTTATTACAGCAGGATTGTAATAGAGAACGTTGCCTTTAGTGTCGGCAACCATAATGCCTTCATCTAGAAAGGTAACTACATCTTCGAACAGAGTTGAATAATCAAATTTAGTAGACGCCATTGTCACTTCCTTGAGTAGTATATTTTCACGTGTTTATATCGTTGCAATATTTGCAACGTTGCGCAACGTGATACATAAAACATAATTGCATCATAGCCCCTTAGGGCACTGGATACAGCCATTTTAAAAATTTTATGTGTTGCTTATTGATCTATATCAAGTATATAAAAAGTATTAAAAATCAATTACTTATACATTGGCATGCCCCTTGCTCTTAACTCAGTAGCGGAACGTTTTCTGCGTATAGATGATAATAATTGGGGAAGTTAATCATGTTAAATAGCCTGCGCTTACATTCAAGAGCTAAACCAGACTATTCACTAATACTAATGAGTTTAGTCGTGATTATTTTTGTAGTGCCTAAAGTTTCTTCAGCTGAGTCGACTTATTATAAAAACACTAATCAAGCGTATTCAGCTGAGTCTAATAAATCTGTTTATTACCCGCCTGTGCGTCAACAAAATAAAAAGCATGCATCCATTATTACTGTAGCTAA
>Ga0316204_10006056_pt1 | contig 19080 bp, 19 predicted proteins | sample 6monrhotite_MG_2_FD_205661 | JGI IMG/M metagenome (GOLD analysis project Ga0316204, IMG submission 205661) | Microbial mat bacterial communities from mineral coupon in-situ incubated in ocean water Damariscotta River, Maine, United States -... | ecosystem: Environmental > Aquatic > Marine >...
CGACACGACTGTCACCGCACCGCTTGAACATCGCGGTGCGAATGTGGTCGAGATCGAGGTCGAACCGGGCCGCGAAGAATTGTCTTTGATAAATAACCGGGCTGCGGTTTCGGTTACCGGCGTTCGGGATCGCCTGCGCGTGCTGCTGGTCACGGGTGAGCCGCACAATGGCGCGCGGACATGGCGTGATCTTTTGAAATCCGACCCGTCTGTTGATCTGGTTCACTTCACCATTTTGCGCCCACCCGAGGCCGTCGATCGTACACCAGTGACTGAGCTGTCACTCATTCCCTTTCCGACACGCGAACTGTTCGAGGAACGCCTCGAAGAGTTTGATCTGGTGATCTTTGATCGCTACCGCAGACGCCAACTCATGCCGCCGCTCTACTTCGATTACATCTCCCGATATGTCGATAATGGCGGCGCGCTATTGGTCACGGCTGGCCCTCCCTTTGGGCAGGCAACATCGATATATCGCTCGCCTCTGGCTGCTGTGCTCCCGGCCCGTCCGACCGGCGTGATCGCAACGGGTGCCTATCGCCCCGAAATCACAGAAACCGGTTCACGACATCCCGTAACCGCCAATCTCGCACCGGGAGAAGATGAAGACCTCTGGGGCGAATGGTTTCGCCGCATTGATGCGACTGTGTTGGGAGGAGAAACCCTTCTGCAAGCGCCAGATGGCGGACCGCTATTGGTGTTGGCGCGCGCCGGACAGGGGCGCACTGCGATCCTATTATCGGATCAAAGCTGGCTGTGGGCGCGTGGCTATCAGGGCGGTGGGCCTCATGGCGAAATGTTCCGTCGCGTCGCCCATTGGCTGATGGGTGAGCCGGAACTCGATGAAGAGCGACTTTCTGCGGTGGCGTTCAACGGCCAGCTTCTGGCGGAACGCGCTACGCTCGCCGATGCACCGCCACCATTGGAACTCGAATGGCCATCCGGGCGTACAGAAACGCTGGATATGGCGACAACCGGTGAGGCCGGACGTTTCTCCGTAACCACGGATGCCAATGAACAGTCAGGGCTTGTACGCCTTCGTTCAGGCGACCTAACGGCTGTGGCCGCGCTGGGGCCGCTCAATCCGCTCGAATACGCTAATCTGCGCCCGACCCGAGACGTTCTCCAGACGCTGACGCGGGCAACAGGCGGTGGTAGCTACACGCTTGGAACCGGTGACCAGCTCGAATTGCCCGGCATGCGCCGGACACGAGCGGGCACAGATGCCGCCGGACGCAACTGGTACGGACTACAGCGCAATGAACGCTATATTGTGCGCGGCGCAGAACGGACACCGCTTTTGCCTGCTTTGCTCATATTGCTGCTGATTGTCGGTGCTTTGGGCCTAGGTTGGCGACGCGAGGGTCAATAGCCACTCGACCTCACCCCTGCTTCCAGCCTATCCTTCTGATTCATGGTTACCAATCCGCCTCCTACGGTCGCTGCACCAGATCTTGAAGAGCTCGCCAATCCCGAGATTTGGCTGGGTCGCTTGGATTCGGTGTGGCAATGGCTGCGCTCCGAAATGGTCAGCGTTGAATTCGGCGTTCAGGCCGGGGCGATTGTTATTGGAATTTTGGTGGCTTTTGCGCTGCGCAAGCCGGTCACCGACCTTCTTCAACGCCTGTTCGGTATTCCTATTTTGCGCCGGGTTCGAGGTGATGCGGTCCGGCTGCTAACACCCGTCCTAGGTCCGGCCTTGAGCTGGGTATTTCTCTCAGCGGTTCTGTTCACACTTCAACAGTTGGGTATGGATTTTTTCTGGATCCGGCTGGCCGCGAATCTTGTGGGTGCATGGGCCGTAATCAGAGGCGTAACCGGACTGATTACTGAACCCTTCTGGTCTCGTACCGCTGCGATCATGAGCTGGACCATCGCGGCGATGAACATCCTCGGATGGCTCGGACCAACCACGGTCTTTCTGGACTCACTGGGCGTAGACGTTGGCAGCGACGGTGGCCGGGTTTCTGTCATGTCCTCCATTCAGGCGTTGGTGGTGCTGGTCATCCTGTACTGGCTGGCCTCGCGAACCGCTGCCATATTGGCGGCTCGTATCAACAAACTGCCGAGTTTGAACCCGTCTGCCCGGTTGCTGATCGGCAAGTCCGTTCAAGTTACTTTGCTGGCGACGGCCATACTGATTGCGATTTCCAGTCTGGGTATTCCACTTGGCGCGCTCGCCATTTTCTCCGGTGCCGTGGGTCTGGGTATTGGATTCGGTTTGCAGAAAATATTCTCCAATCTGGTGTCCGGCGTCATCCTGCTACTTGATCGCTCTATCAAGCCCGGCGATGTCATCACGCTGGATGAAACCTATGGGCGGGTGAATTCACTTGGGATGCGTTTTGCCTCGGTCATCACACGCGATGGCATGGAGCATCTGATTCCAAACGAGGAATTTATCACGACCAAAGTGATCAATTGGTCATTTTCCGATCATGCTGTTCGTATCAAACGGGCTATAGGCGTCGACTATTCCACCGACCTTCCAACCGCTATGGCCCTCGCTGCAGAAGCCTCCATGACGGTACCACGTGTCTTGAACTCCCCGGCGGCAAAATGCTTGCTGCGTGGGTTTGGTGACAATTCAATTGATCTGGAAATTCGTTTCTGGATTGCCGATCCGGGTCAAGGCGTGAACAACGTAACCAGCGACGTTCTGCTGGCGATCTGGCAAGCCTTCAAAGACAATGGCGTGAACTTCCCCTTCCCTCAGCGGGATATTCATTTCCGGGGCGGCGATCCAGTGTCTGTCCGGATCGAGAAAGACTGATAAAGGCCGTCGCCTCTTCACTCTTTATGCATCCCTGCAAGGTGATCATCAGGCCGCCTTTCAATTGGAGTTTCCCATGACCGCCCGGCGTTTTCTCGTTTTTCTTGGACTCATTCTTTCCGCGCCGGTTTTGTCTGGCTGCCTGTTGATCGGAGCAACCTCCATGGTGGCCGAAACCGCGATCTGGACTGCGGGAACCGCCTTGGAGACGGCTGGCAATGTCGGGGGAGCGGTCGTGCGGACTGCCATTCCCGGTGATGGCGAGGACGACGATGATGATCACGACCATGATCACGATCACGATGATGACAACGACTAACGCCTGACAGCGGCGCTCGCGTCTGCTATGCTTGCTATCGTGGGGACAGGCCTATGATCAGGAGTACCTTCATGCGTTATCTTATCTCGGCTCTGGCAGCGGTGTTGTTTACAGCACCGGTTTTGGCACAGGGCCTCAGTGCAAACTATTCAACCAACCCGACCGGGACGGTCAGCCTTGGCGAGATCACCATTGGTGAAACGCTGAATGCCAAGGGCGACGAATACGGTGCGCGTGAATTTGATCGATTAATCCGAACACTTAGCGCTGATCTGGAGCGCGAACTGCGCGAAGTTTCATTGCTGGCAGATGGCGCTGCTGGAATGGTGCTTCATGTTGTTATCGAAGATGCCACGCCCAATCGTCCGACTTTTGCCCAGCAAGGTGGGACGTCTGGCCTCAGCTTCCACAGCTATGGCCGTGGCGGCGCACATGTGACGGCAGAATTGCACGATACGAATGGCTCTCTTGTGGCGTCCTATGAATACCGCTGGACCACGCCGAGTATTCAAGACGCCCGCTATGCCAGTGTCTGGACAGATACCAATCGAACCTTTGATCGCTTTGCTTCGCGCGTTGCCTCAAGTCTCAGCGACGCGGTCAATTCCGGCTCGTAAAGCCTGATCAGGGTGCGCCGATCCATTTATGGGTCTGTAGGCTCAATGACCATTTTGGATGCGCCAGGCAGTATTCAAACGCTGCCTGCGCGTTTTCCATCTGGTTTGGTCCATCCATGGGCTGGAGCGAAAATCGTTTGAAATCCAATCCCTCAAAACGGACCGGATCGACACCGGGTTGCGGGAAAACCAGCTTCAATTCCTCGCCGGAGGTTTGAATGATTTCGGTTTGAGCTTTGGGGCTAACAGTCAACCAGTCGATGCCCTCCGGTGCCGCCAGCGTGCCATTACTCTCGACAGCAATCTCGAAGCCTGCCGCCTTGAACGCCGTGATGAGTTCCGCATTCAACTGCAGTATTGGCTCGCCGCCTGTGCATACGACCAAGGGCTTGCCACCGCCGGGCCAGTGCTCGGCTACGGCGGATGCCAATGCTTCGGGGGTTTTGAATTTCCCGCCACCGGGGCCATCGACGCCGATGAAATCTGTATCGCAGAAGTTACAAACAGCACTGGCGCGGTCACGCTCCAACCCTGACCAGAGATTACATCCGGCAAAGCGACAGAAAACCGCCGGACGCCCGGCTTGTCCTCCCTCGCCCTGCACCGTCAGGAATATTTCTTTCACGGAATAGGTCATTTGCTCGCCTGCCATTCGCGCCAGCCTCGAGCGCGCAATTCACACGCCGGACACGTGTCACAACCATAACCCCAATCATGGCGTTTGGACCGGTCACCAAGATAGCAGGTATGGGTGTCTTCGACGATCACCTCGACAAGTTTCTGACCGCCAAGTTCATTCGCCAGCTTCCAAGTCTCGCCCTTGGTCAGGGACATCAATGGCGTCTGTATCTGCATGGGCCGGTCAAGACCAAGCGAGATCATTTTCTGGGCTGCATCCATCGTCTCGCGGCGACAATCAGGATAGCCGGAATAATCCGTCTCGCACATACCGCCGACCAAATCTGCAAGTCCGCGCCGATACGCCAATGCCGACGCGACCGTGAGGAAGACCAGATTGCGGCCCGGCACGAATGTGGTTGGCAAGCCGTCCGCTTTCCACTCGATTTCCATTTCCGCCGTGAGCGCACTTTCAGCGAGCGCTCCATAGCCGGTTAGATCGACCAGTTGATCAGGCCCGAGACGTTTGGCCCAATCTGAATTGAGATCTGAAAGGGTCTTGCGTACCTGCAATCGCGCATTTAATTCGACATCATGACGTTGGCCATAGTCAAAGCCGATGGTTTCCACCCATTGATAATTTTCCAGCGCCCAAGCGAGCGCTGTGGCCGAATCCTGTCCGCCGGAAAAGAGGACGAGTGCTGAAGATGTGCGATCTGACTTCATAGCCCGGCCTTATAAGGCTAAAACTCCCGCCATGTCAGATGTCAGCCTCATCTATACCACTTGGCCAGACGCCGAGAGCGCCAAAGCCGCAGCCGGCAAGTTGTTGGAGGCGCGGCTCATTGCCTGCGCCAACCTCCTGCCCGTTGGTACGTCCATGTTCCTCTGGAAAGGCAAGATGCAAGAGGAGGCCGAGTGGGTGATGATACTGAAGACCGCGCGGGCGGCGGAATGTTGCGAGCAGATCAAAACCCTGCACCCGTATGAGGAGCCCGCCATTCTGGAATGGCTGGTGGAACCGGACGGCAGTTCGGCAGGTTTTCTCGATTGGGTACGGTCTGAAACGCTGGTCTAGCTGGCTTTCGCCACTGGCACGCTTGATCCGTCAGAAATCACCGATGCGATCGTTTCAAACAGACGCTGGGTGTCGATTGGTTTTGAAATAAATCCGTCCATGCCCGCGGCAAGACATTGAGCTTCGTCTTCACGCCGGGCATTGGCGGTGAGCGCGATGATCGGCGTCATGGCAGCTGTCGTGGGTAAATCGCGAATACACCGTGTCGCCTGCAGGCCATCCATGACCGGCATACGCATGTCCATGAGTATAAGGTCAAAGGCCTTGTTGGTGGCCGCCTCGACCGCTTGTTCGCCGTTTTCGGCAAATTCGACTGACCAGCCCTTGGCCACAAGGAAGCCCTCAATGACGGTGCGGTTGATGGCATTGTCTTCTGCCGCCAAAATCCGTAACGGACGGTTTGGGAGGCCATAGTTTGAGTCCGCAGAACTATTGCTTCCCTTTAGCTCGGGAGCATCTTCAATCGCAGAGGGCGACAGCGCCGCGACGGCAGATGTGCCGGGCGTTTCATGACGTTCCAGGCTCGGCAGTTGAACGGTGAACCAGAAGCTGGAACCACCTTCTTTGCGGCGCTCATATCCGACGTCACCGCCCATCATCTGCGCCAGATGACGCGTGATTGTGAGACCGGTCGAAGTGCCATCCATAACGCGAATGCCATCGGCATCAGATTCAAAGAAGTTCCGGAACATACGTCCCTCGGCCTCGCGTGGCACACCGCGCCCCGTATCCTCGACAACGGCTTTCAGACGCGCCTTGCCTGATTGAATTGACACGTTGAACCGCACATCAATCCGGCCATTTGCGGTAAACCGCATGGCATTGCGGATATAGGTGAACAGCATCTGTTTCAGTCGTGCCGAATCTCCCGCCAATACGAGTTGGCCTTCACCATCGACTACAACATTAAGCTCCAGACCTTTTGCGATTGCCTTGGATTCCCACAACATGCGGGTATCGCGTGCCAGTCGCTCGGCCGTAATTTCGGCTGCCATTAAATTGAGCTGACCAGATTCAATAATCGAGACATCGCGCAAATCACCGACAAAGCGCATCAGCATTTCACCCGCATCGTAGATTTGGCGATTTTTCTTGCGCGTGTCGGTATCGAGCGCTTCGTCTTCGGCCATTCGGCGAGAAACGCCAATGATTCCGGCGAGCGGGTTTTTGATGTCGTGGCTGACGCTTGCGAGAAATGCGGATTTGGCGCGGGTCGCATCTTCACCCTTACGGGCCGTCATTTCATGGCGACGCGCCAGCTCCCGCAGCGCCTTGGCTTGCGTTTCCACGCGAAGCTTAGCCCCCTCCAGAGAGGCATTCGCTTCAAAAACCTCTTTTAGAGTTTTACGATATTGGGCGGAAATGCGGATGGTGACGGCGAGATATAAAACGAGCACAACGGCCAGGCCATAGGCTGGCAGAGTGGCGATCGTGACAAGGTAGGCCGCGATCAGGGAAATGGCTGGAACATTGTAAGAGATAATGCCGATGGGGCGCGTGGCCGAAGATAGCGCCGCCCCGGCGGTCATGCCCGCTACGATAAAGGCGACCGCGAAATGAACCACCGAGATGTCTGTCGTCGGGAGCAGAAAAATCGCGCCCCCCCATAAAGCACCTGACAATGCGGTCATCGCCAGAAATAGTTTGTCGCGCAATGGCGGGAGCCGTCCGCCAAGAGCAATCGCGTTTCGGGCAAGAAGGTAGCGAGCTGTGGAAAGGAATACGCCGGTCGCAAACCAGGCGGCGACGTAGATTGCCGGAGCCGCCGTGAGCAGCATGGCACCCAGGATAACGCCGTTTACAACGTTGAGGGGGACCGCTGACAATCCGCTCCGGAAAAAGATTTCCATGCGGGCACGGTCGATTTCCTCGAGCGCACCTTCGGTAATAACGCGCTCTGTGGAGGCCAACTCTTCGGCCTTCCGCTCTGCTCTACCTGAAAACTTAAGTCCGAACACGCTGTTCCCCGCCATTCGTCAGAGCGAATCACTCCGGTTCAGAAGGGCATGGGCATGGTGGCCAGAAGGTTAATATTCCTGTGTTTACAAAATGGACCGGCGGCACTCGGCCGCCGGCCTCGATATCTTGATCAGGATTTCTTCGCCAACAGATCCCGGATTTCAGTCAGCAAGACTTCTTCCTTGGGCGGCGCCGCAGGTGCAGCAGGCGCTTCTTCTTCCTTCTTCTTCATCGAATTCATGCCCTTGATGATCATGAAAAGCGCGAAGGCCAGAATAAGGAAGGCGATGACATTGTTGATAAACATGCCGTAATTGATGGTGGCGGCACCGGCTTCCTGTGCGGCCGCCAGCGTCGCGTATTCACCTTCGCCCAGCGTGACGAAGAGATTGACGAAATCCACCCCTCCCAGCGCCAGACCGAGCGGCGGCATGAGTATGTCGCTCACCAGCGATTTTACGATCGTTGAAAATGCGCCACCCAGAATGAAGCCGACCGCCAGATCGACCACATTGCCCCGCATGGCAAAATCCTTGAATTCCTTAAGCATAAGCCTCTCCCTTGTTGTTACAATTTCGTAACACCGAGGCGCAGGCGTGTCATGCGGAATGTTGATTTAAGAAATATGGTAGCGGAGGAGAGATTTGAACTCCCGACACGCGGATTATGATTCCGCTGCTCTAACCAACTGAGCTACTCCGCCACACATCGCGTTCCGCCCGTTGAGGCTTGCTGTGCGAGGGAGGCGATATACTGCGCTCATCGCGCCTGTGCAAGCACCCGAATTCAGCCGATTGTCCGCTTTTACATAGCGGCCCCTGCGAGGCCTGCTTATGTTACCCGTTAATTGATCAAGATTCGGGAGGGGTGATGAGCCTTATCGAGGACAACACCGCGCCGCGCCGCGTGCTGATACTGGCGGCCCACCCGGCGCCGCGCCGGTCTTTTGCCGGCAGGGCAATGCGCAAGGCGGCGCGCGAAGTAGAGGGCGTTACCTTTGCTGATCTCTACGCCGAATATCCGCGAGGCGACATTAATGCCGACGCAGAACAGGCAAGGCTGGAGGCGCATGACGCCATCATCTTCCTGCATCCCTTCTTCTGGTATTCGACGCCCGCTATTCTAAAGGAATGGCAGGATATCGTGCTGGAACATGGCTGGGCCTATGGCCATGACGGTAATGCGTTGTCGGGCAAGCTATTCTTTTCCGCGCTTACAGCGGGCGGTCCGGAGGAAGCCTATCAGCCCGAAGGTTATAATCATTTCCCGGTTCGCACGCTTTTGTCACCGCTTGAACAGACGGCGGATCTCTGCGGCATGGTCTACCTGCCACCGTTTGCGTTTTTCAGTGCTGGACATGCCCATGAAGACAATCGGATCAATGAACATGTCGCCGAATGGAAAGGCCTGTTGATGGCGCTGCGCGATCACACGCTGGACATTGAAACGGCTCGTGCCCTGCCCCGTCTTGACGGGCAGCTGAAGCCACTTACCGGGGAGAAATAGATATGGCCGGAATACTCCTCGACGCCACCATCTATCTGGTTGCCGCCGTCATTCTGGTGCCGATCTGCACGCGCTTCGGTTTGGGGTCCGTGCTCGGCTATCTGATCGCCGGGGTTCTGATCGGACCGATCCTTGGACTGGTCGGACAGGAAACCCAGGATTTGCAGCATATCGCCGAATTTGGCGTGGTGATGATGCTTTTCCTGATCGGTTTAGAGCTGGAACCGCGCGCCCTGTGGGATATGCGAATGCGGCTTCTGGGGCTGGGCGGATTGCAGGTCGGGCTGACCGCCGCCCTCATCGGGGCCGCCTGTATGGCGATGGGCCTGCAATGGTCGGTGTCGATTGCCATCGGTTTGACGTTTGCGCTCTCCTCGACCGCGATTGTGATGCAATCGCTGGCCGAGAAGAAACTCGACAAGACCGAAGGCGGGCGGGCGAGTTTCTCCATCCTTCTGTTCCAGGACATTGCCGTCATTCCAATGCTGGCTTTGCTTCCATTACTGGCATTGCCCATGGTTATGGGCACCGGTCTGGAGGCAGACATTGCACATGGCGCTGATGCGGCACATGGCGCGGCGGACGCCGCACATGGCGCCGACGCGTCTCACGGCCCCAGCCTGAACCTGACCGAAGGCATGCCCGGCTGGGCCTATGGTCTGACGGTTCTGGCAGCGGTGGGCGTGGTGGTCGGCGGCGGCATGTATCTGACGCGGCCACTATTCCGGTTTATCGCCCGCTCCGGCCTCCGGGAGATGTTCACCGCAACCGCACTTTTTATCGTTATCGGCATTGCCTTGTTGATGACGCTGGTGGGGCTATCCCCTGCGCTCGGCACCTTCCTCGCAGGTGTGGTGTTGGCGAATTCGGAATACCGGCATGAGCTAGAGGCCGATATCGAGCCGTTCAAAGGCCTCTTGCTCGGACTGTTCTTCATCACCGTTGGGGCCGGGATTGATTTTGAGGTCCTGACTGCGGACTGGATGCTGATCGGTGGGCTGGTTGCCGCCCTCATAGGGGCCAAGGCGGCAGTGCTGATGGTGCTGGCGTTTGTGTTCAAGCTACGCGGGCGCAATCGCTGGCTGATGGCGCTATCACTGGCGCAGGCGGGTGAGTTCGGCTTTGTGCTGATCAGCTTCAACGTCCAGAACAATGTCATCCCCGCAGATCTGGTACCGGTATTGTCGCTGGTGGTGGCGCTCTCCATGCTGATCACGCCGCTACTTTTCATCCTCTATGAGCGGGTCTTTCATAACAAATTCGCCGAGGGCGATGATGACCGCGAAGCCGACGAAATCGATCAGCGCGGGACGACCATCATCGCCGGACATGGCCGGTTCGGACAGATTGTTCACCGCGTTTTGGCCGCCAGCGGTTATGAAATTGTGGTGCTGGAACATAGGAGTGAATTCGTCGACAACATGACCAAGTTCGGCGTCAAAACCTTTTATGGTGATGCAACGCGGCCGGACTTGCTGCACGCCGCTGGCCTGCACAATGCCAAACAATTCGTGGCCGCGATTGACGACAAGGAGCAGATTACCGAGCTCGTCAAACATGTGCGCCGCGAACGGCCCGACATACACATCGTGGCGCGCGCCATTGACCGCCATCACGTCTATCAACTCTATGCGGCGGGCGCGAATGATATCATTCGCGAGACGTTCGATAGTGCGGTTCGCGCGGCGCGCAGTGCGCTGGAAGGTCTGGGCGAACATCCGTTTGAAGCGGAAAAGGCCGTGCGCTTTTTCGTCAAGCATGACCGCGAAACGCTGGTGAAGCTGGCAGCGGCGTGGCGCGAGGGCGAGTCTGTCTGGGATAATCCGGAATACCTTGCCATCGCCCGCAGCCAGACTGATCTGATGGAACAGACCATGCGCAATGATCGCGAAACCGCGCGCGACAATGCGATGGACCGGGCCTGGATGCCGCCTGATAAACGACCGGAAGAAGAAGTGGACGAAGACTGATGCAACCGGGTGATATCCGCATACCCGCCAGCGAACTGACGGCTTTTTGCGCAGACGCTCTGGTTAAGGCTGGCGCCAAAGAAAGCGATGCACGTCTGGTGGCCGAGCATCTGGTCGCGGCCAATCTCACCGGCCATGACAGTCACGGCGCGGGACTTCTGCCCGCTTACATCAAGCATGCCGTTGAAGGTTTGGTCGATGTGAACGCCGCGCCGGATGTCATCCACGACAAGGGCGCAGTTTTGAAGATTGCCGGGCATGATAGTTGGGGCCGGATTGCCGGTGAGTTTTCCATGCGGGCGGCAATGAAAAAGGCCGATGCGCTGGGCGTTTGCGCGGTGACGCTCTCCAATGCTCATCACCTTGGTCGGATCGGTGCCTATGGAGAGATGGTCACGCAGGAGGGGTTGTCCGCGATCTTCTTTGTGAACGTCACCGATCATGATCCGATGGTTGCGCCTTATCAGGGCACGGATGCTCGCTTTGGAACCAATCCGGTTTGCATCGCCCTCCCGCCGACCGGCACAAAACCCGCCTTCCTGCTGGACATGGCCACCAGCCGTATTGCCATGGGCAAAGCGCGAGTGGCGGCCAATAAAGGACTGCGCGTGCCTTTTGGCTCGATCATTGATGAAAATGGCGCGCCAACAGATGACCCGTCCGGGTTCAAAAGTTTTGAGCAAAAGGGCGCACTCGCCCCGTTTGGTGACCATAAGGGCTACGGCCTCGCCTTTGCTGCGGAAATGCTGGCTGGAGTTTATTCCGGTGGCGGCACCATTCAGCCCGGCAATGAACGGCGTGGCGGCATCCGCAATCAGATGATCGCCGTGGTGATGCAGCCTGATGCCTTTGGCGATCCGGCGGCGATGGAGCGCGAAACCGATGCGATGTGGGAATATGCCGTCGCCTCTCCGCCCGCCGACTGGGACAGCCCGGTGGTTGCCCCCGGTGATCCGGAACGCTCCCTGCGCAAACGCCGCTCGGCAGAAGGCATCCCGATGGATGAAGAGACGCTCAAACAGATGAATGCTGCCGCTGAGGCTGTGGATGTGAGTGAGCGATTGGGTTAGTCCCCCTTCCCTCGGCGGTAAACAGCGTTCACTATACGCGCAACACATATCCGGGGAGAATTTCATGAAACGTTTATTTGCCGCTGCGCTTGGCGTGGCTTTGCTGAGCAGTGCAGCCATCGCGCAGGACGATACACCGACGACGCCGACACAGAGCAATGTCGTTTACGGCATGGTGTCAGGTGCGGCGATGTTGATGGATGTCTATGTGCCGGAGGACAGTAATGGTCTCGGCGTGATCGTGGTGCCGGGTTCGGGCTGGTATCGGCCGGAGATCTATTCTGCGCCGCAACTAAAAGACCTCTCTGAATATCACTATGTGCGCCATGTCGTGGACGCTTTGAATGATGAAGGCTTTACCGCCTTTGTCATCAATCACCGTTCATCGCCGGGCAATCGCTTTCCAGCGGCGGTGGAAGACACGCGCCGGGCCGTGCGCTTTGTGCGGTTTGCAGCCGCGAATTTCGGCATTGATCCGGAGCGGATTGCGACGCTTGGTCATTCATCGGGTGCCAATCTGGCAACGATAACGGCTTTGATGGATGATGCACCGGGCGACGGTCTTGATCCGGTTGACCAGACATCAGCCGCTGTTCAGGCGACCGTCGGAATTGCCACGCCATTCATGCTGGCCGGCGATCCGGCAACGGCCTCATCCTATGCCGCGCAGACCATCGCCATGTATACTGGGCGCCCCTTCTTTGGCATGGATAATCACTTTCAAGCGACCCCACCGACGGCTGTCGCGGCCTCTCCTGCGACTTATGTCGATGCCAATGACCCGCCGCTTTACATGATTGATGCGGTCGATGATCCGGTCGTGCCGCTTAGCCAGGGCGATTATATGCTGACCGTTCTGAACGAGGCAGGCGCGCGCTATGAGCACGTCCGCACGGATGGCGGCGAGCACGAGCCCGAGTTTGACATGGCGGCGATGGCCGCGTGGCTGGAAGCGGCTCTGGGGGAGTAGGCATTTATCGAACCCCTCCTTCGAGGCTCGCTGACGCTCGCACCTCAGGATGAGGTTGAAGGATAGAACTTTGGGTGGACGCAATACGTCTGAAACACCCACTTTCCTACCTCATGGTGAGGTGCCCGGCGAGGCCGGGCCTCGAACCACGCAATGCCTACATCCCGAAGAGCGCTTTCATCTCCGGCGGCAAGCGCTTCGGGCGATGCGTATCCGCGTCGATGAAGGTCCATGTGGTGAGGACTTTTGCGGACGGCTTGTCGGCTCCGGCCTTGCGGATATCGACATGGCGCGGACAACGGACGCCTTTCACCGGATCGACCCAGGTGCGCAGCTCGACCGCATCGCCCAGCTTCATTTCGCGGTGATAATCAATCTCGTGACGCAATACGACCCACAAGCCCGCAGCTTGCATTTCGTCACTCGCCACCGTTTCCCAATGCCGCGCCGCCATATCAGCCGCCCAGCGCAGATAGACCAGGTTATTCACATGGCCCATGAAATCGATGGCGTCTTCTTCAACCGTCAATGTGTGTAGGAAGGCTGTGTCGAAGGATGTGGCGAGCGCTGTCACTATTTATTCGGCGCAGCGATGTGGATGGGGTGACCCAACGCTGCCAGAGCGGCTTCGGCGAAAGCTTCGGTCAATGTCGGGTGGACGTGCACGGTGCCGGCGATGTCTTCCAGTCGTGCGCCCATTTCCATCGCCAAAGCAAACTCTCCGGAGAGTTCGGAAACGTGTTTACCGACGGCATGAATGCCGAGAATGACGTGATCAGACTCGCGCGCTGTGATGCGGACAAAGCCGCCATCTGTGCCGCCTTCCATGGAGAGGTAGCGGCCATTGGCAGCGAGCGGGAATTTTCCGGTGATGACGGTTTCGCCATTGGCCTTGGCTTCATCTGGCGTCACGCCGACGCCGACGACTTCCGGATCGGTAAAGCACACAGCGGCAATAGCCACCGGATCAAAGCTGGTTTTATGCCCGGCGATGATTTCGGCCACGCGCTCGCCCTGAGCCGTTGCTCGGTGAGCCAATAGAGGTTCGCCTGTCAGGTCGCCCAGCGCATAGACGCCGCGCATTCCGGTTTCGCAGCGCTCATTGACCTTCAAGGACCGCCCGTCATTCGGGATGCCCATTTTTTCCAGCCCCCAACCGGTCATGTTCGGCTTGCGACCTACGGATACGAGGATGTTATCGGCTTCCAGGCTCTCGGTTGCGCCCTTTGGCGATTCAAATTCGAGGAAAGTCTTGCCGCCATCTTCGACCATGCGCTTGGCCTTGGAAGACGTGTGGATGGTGATGCCGTTCTCTTTCAGCCATCGCGTGATCGGACGGGTCAGCTCCTTGTCGTAAACAGGCAGGATGCGATCCAGTGCCTCAACAAAGGTGACCTCTGATCCCAGCTTGCGATAGGCAATGCCCAGCTCCAGCCCGATATATCCGCCGCCGACGACGACCAGTTTTTCCGGTAATTCCTCAAGATCCAAAGCGCCGGTCGAACCGATGACCTTGCCGCCGAATTTCAGGAAGGGCAGCTCAACTTCGACCGATCCATTGGCGAGGATGACATTCTTTGCGGTGATCTTCTGTGTAGAGCCGTCTTCCAGCTTCACGACGCAAGTCTTGGCGTCTTCAAACTCGGCCCAGCCGGATATGGCGCGGACTTTTGCGGCTTTCAGCAAGCCTTCAACGCCGCCCGTCAGCTTGCCGACAATCTCGTCTTTCCAGGCGACAAGGCCCTTCATGTCCAGTGTTGGCTTGGCGGAGAGCGAAATGCCCAGAGCGCCGCCATCGGCGTGATGAGACATTTCGCGGAATTTGTCGGCGGCGTGGATGAAGGCCTTGGACGGAATGCAACCACGATTGAGGCAGGTACCGCCCCAGCCATCCTTGTCGACTATAATGGTGTCCAGCCCCAACTGGCCCGCGCGGATTGCCGCCGGATACCCACCGGGGCCGCCGCCCACTACCAATACATCACAGCTCAGATCACTCATGCCAAAACCCTTGTCCTAGAATTCTGGCGAGGGTTTAACCGGGCAAGCCTATTGTGGGAAGGGGCAGCGATGCATGGCGGGTATTCTATTCCGCGATTGAGCACTCCGCAGGCCGGGCATAAAGCGAAACCGAATTCACCCATTCGCCGCTGTCTTCATCCCGAGCCTGTTCAATGCGCGCCCAATCGCCATTCTCATAGGTTTCAAACCAGACATTACGTTCCGGGCCTTCGGGATAAACCTGCCACAGATGCAGGCGGCCATCGTCCAGCACTTGCTGGTGCAACTCCATCACCAGATTGGTGCTGGTATTGTGCCAAGCGGTTTTCCAGACGCCCTCTTCGGCATCCCAGATGCGGATATTGATGCCGGCACCGGATGTCTCGCGATATCCAAATCCGGGGGCATACCATTCATCGATGATAGAGCGACCGCCGAGGCCGTAGCGGCCATTCCAGTGAGCGTAATACGGAGCTGGTTCCGACCAGCTATCGGCTTCAGCATCCCAATTCAGAAACTGAACGTCGAAATCCCCGATCATGAAGGCGAACTGGCCAAACTCTTCCGGCATGTCTGCGGCGGGCGATCCGTAATCGCCGCACCAGCGGATGCCTTCGCCGACGACTTGCGCGTGGGCGGTGGTGCTGGCCAACAGTCCGAATGCGAGAATGGAAATTGCGGTTTTCATCATGATCTCCCCGAGTTGTGGAAGATCATGCCAAAATTATGCGCGGAGTCGCCTCACGATGGTGTGAGGTGCTTTCCGACAGGAAAGCCTCGAAGCCCGCACAAAGCCCCCTCACCCTAACCCTCTCCCTCAAGGGAGAGGGAAATAGCGCAGTGCCGGGTGGCTGTAGCCGAATGAGAGTATGACGCGAAGCATCCCCTCTCCCTTGAGGGAGAGGGGGAGGATGACTTTCATTCCTGAAAGTCGTCCTCAGGGTGAGGGGGGAGTTCGGCGTGCTTCAACGTTCGAAGAGCTTCCGCGACCCGCTCATAGATTCCGTCTAACGATTCATGGGCTTCCACGTTCCAGAACCGGATGACGGTCCACCCTGATGCTTCGAGTTTCGCTGTGCGCTCCGCGTCCTTCGCATTGTCGAAATGCTGGCCACCATCGATTTCAATAATCAGCTTCACGGCAACACAAGCGAAGTCGGCGATGAAGCCTTCAACGGGTTGCTGACGCCGGAATTTGAAGCCGAGAGGCCGTTCACGCAGCATATTCCACACTTTGCGTTCGGCATGAGTGGCATCGCGGCGAAGCCGCCGGGCTAATGGAGTCAGGCGTTCAGGCATGCGGCGAGCCTAGCACAAAGACCCCTCACCCTAACCCTCTCCCTCAAGGGAGAGGGAAAAAGCGCCGCGCTAGATAAACAACGTCGCCGGGTTTTCGAGATAGCCTTTGACGCGCTGGATCAGGACGGCGGCTTCATAGCCGTCAACGATGCGGTGATCGAAGCTGGAGGAGAGGTTCATCAGCTTGCGCGCCACGACGCGGCCACCGGCATCAAAGCGCGGCAATACCTGCATCTTGTTGACACCAATGATCGCGGTTTCCGGCAGGTTGATCACAGGTGTGGTCACCAGACCGCCAATCGCGCCCAGCGAGGTGATGGTGATGGTCGAGCCGGAGAGCTCGTCCTTTGTGGCTTTGCCATCGCGGGCGGCTTTCGCCAGTCGGCCCAGTTCGGACGCGAGCTCCCAGACATCCAGCGCTTCGGCGTGCTTGATGGTTGGCACCATCAGGCCGTTCGGCGTCGCCGTGGCCACACCGAGATGGACGCCTTCATATTTCGTCAGAACGCCCGCTTCGGTGTCGTAATGCGCGTTCGCCTGCGGTGTTTGCGGTAGAGCCTTGCAAAGCGCGGCGGCGAGGAAAGGAATGAGCGTCAGCTTGGGCTGGTCGTCGCGCTTTCCGGCATTCATGTGCGCGCGCAAATCTTCGAGCGCGGTCAGATCGATTTCCTCGACATAGGCAATGTGCGGTATCGTGGTCTTCGCCTTGACCATATTCTCGGCGATTTTACGGCGCAGGCCGATGATTTTTTGTGTCTCGATGCCGGTGCGCTTTGTCTGGCCAGTGCTCGACCCGCCAGCACGAGCAGACAGGCGTCCGCCAGAGGCGATGAAATCATCGAGGTCCTGATGGGAAATCCGACCCGCCGGACCGGTGCCCGGAACCGTACTCAGATCGATATCGGCTTCCATGGCGCGTTGACGCACGGCCGGGCTGGCCATGGGCTTTTCGCCTTCAGCACGCGCGACTGGAGCGGCTGCCGCTGCTGCGACCTTCGGCTCAGGCGCGGGCTCAGCTTTGACTTCGACCTTGGGTGCTTCTGCTTTCGGGGCTTCAGCAACCACTTCGGCCTCTGCTGCCGGAGCGGCGCCATCCACCTGAATGAAGAGGATTTCGGTGCCGACCGGGATCACGTCACCCGGATCGCCGACAATCTTGGTGACCATGCCATTGACCGCGCACGGCACTTCAACGGTGGCTTTGTCGGTCATCACATCGAGGATGGGCTGATCTTCAGTGACCGTATCGCCAACCTTGATGCGCCATTCGACGATCTCGGCCTCGACAACGCCTTCACCAACATCGGGGAGTTTATAGCGGTATTCAGACATCACTTGGCCTCCATCACGGACTTCAGCGCATTGATAAACCGATCCTGCCCCGGGAAGTAAGACCATTCATGTGCGTGCGGGTAAGGCGTGTCCCATCCGGTGACGCGAAAGATCGGTGCTTCCAGCGCGTAGAAACAGTCTTCCTGGATCTGTGCGGACAGCTCGGCGGCAAAGCCGGACGTGCGCGGGGCTTCCTGACTGACAACACAGCGACCGGTCTTTTTCACCGACGTGGTGATGGTGTCGATATCATATGGGGTGAGCGTTTTCAGATCGATGACTTCCGCATCAATGCCGGATTTCTCCGCCGCTGCCAAAGCGACGTGAACCAGTGTGCCATAGGCGACCACGGTGACATCATTGCCTTCGCGAACGACTTCCGCCTGGTCCAGCGGTACGGTGTAATGGCCTTCGGGAACCTCACCCTTTGGATGACTGGCCCAGCTCGCAAGCGCGCCATCGGCTTTGCCGTCAAACGGGCCGTTATAGATCCGCTTGGGCTCGAAGAAGACAACCGGGTCGTTATTCTCGATAGCTGCAAGCAGCAGACCTTTGGCGTCATACGGGTTGGATGGAATGACCACGCGAAGACCCGGAACATGCGTGAAAAAAGCTTCCGGACTCATCGAGTGGGTCTGACCGCCACGAATACCCCCGCCCCAAGGCGAACGAATGACGATGGGCTGCGTGTATTGTCCCGCCGTGCGATAGCGCAAGCGCGTCATCTCATTCACGATCTGGTCGATGGCGGGGAAGATGTAATCTGAAAACTGGACTTCCGCGACGGGGCGCAAACCATTGGCCGCCATACCGATGGCCAGGGCGGCAATCGCCGCTTCATTGATCGGTGTGTCGAAGGACCGGTCGAGACCGTATTTTTCCTGCAAGCCAGCCGTCACCCGGAACACACCGCCAAAATAGCCGGTATCCTCGCCGAACGAGACGACATTCGGATCGTTTGCCATCGAAATGTCGAGCGCCGAATTGAGCGCCTGGATCATGTTCATCTTTGCCATGGTCCTAAACTCCCAAATCCTGGCGCTGTCGGATCAGGCGCCAGTCCTGTTCTTCAAACACATCATCAAACATGGAGGGAATGGGCGAAAGCGGGCCGTCGTGCAGCGTGCCGTGACTTTCGGCTTCCTTATAGGACTTAACCACCAGCTCGTTGAGCTTGGCATCCAGCGCTTCGTGGCGTTCCTCATCCCATTCACCGAGGCCAATCAGATGATTTTTCAACCGTTCAATCGGATCACCCAGCGGCCAGGCTTTCGCTTCGGTCTTGGGGCGATAGCCAGACGGATCATCGGAGGTCGAATGCGCATCTGCGCGGTATGAGAAATACTCAACGAAGGTCGCACCATGACCGGCACGGGCGCGCTCTGCAGCCCATTGCATGGCGGCATAGACGGCCAGGAAATCATTGCCATCCACGCGCATCGAGGCGATGCCATAGCCCAGCCCTTTGAGAGCGAAGGTCGGTGCATCACCGATGGCCATATTCTGGTGGGTTGAAATCGCGAACTGGTTGTTGACGACATTCAGGATAACCGGCGCTTTATAGGTTG
>Ga0316204_10006057_pt1 | contig 19067 bp, 14 predicted proteins | sample 6monrhotite_MG_2_FD_205661 | JGI IMG/M metagenome (GOLD analysis project Ga0316204, IMG submission 205661) | Microbial mat bacterial communities from mineral coupon in-situ incubated in ocean water Damariscotta River, Maine, United States -... | ecosystem: Environmental > Aquatic > Marine >...
CAAAACTCTCCTAAAAACACGCACAGAGCATTTAATTTCAGGTCACTCGATTACGGCACACGCAATTGAGACCTGATTAAGGCCTGTGGATTTTCAGTCATATCTGATTGTATTACAAAAAAGGCCGTAATAAGACTTACAATTGGCGCAATGAAAATTATCTGTCCATGACTGGCACATCAACCAGATGATATTGACGGGTTCAGCGTTCCTGTCATGTTTAGCGACAAGACGCCAATGGCAGCGTCCTTGTCAAGCACGGCAACGCCGTCGCAAGGCATGACAGGAGCGCCCGAGGGGTTGATGTACTAGCAGTGAGCAATTGATGAATAGCCGATGGCAAAGAAACTTTGCGGGAAAATTGAACGCTCCTGCATTCATATAATAAGTGCTTATTTACCCACTTTATGGTAATTCGGGTCGCTCAAACAAAGCAGGCTCGGCACTCAGAGACTTTAATAATGCCAGCAGGTCCTGCTTTTCACTGTTGGTTAAAAATAGTGGCCTGATACTGGGGTCGAGATGCTCGGTAACCTCACCGCCACGGTCATAATGTTCAATCACAGCCTCCAAACTCGCATAACGGCCATCATGCATATAGGGGGCAGTATGAACAACATCTCTGAGAGTGGGTGTTTTAAAGGCCCCCTTCAATGTATCAATTGCCACCTGCCCAAATCGACCCAGGTCACTGCTGTCTTTCAAACCGATATTATGAAACCCGCCGTCAGTGAAATTGAACCCATGGTGGCATGCCACACAATTGGCCTTGCCCTCAAACAGGGTAAATCCGCGTTTCACTGACGCGCTGATAGCTTTATCATCACCATTAACCCATCGGTCAAAAGGAGCCTCATTCGCCACCAACGAGCGCTCGAAACTGGCCAAAGCCTTGGTTACCGTGCTGACGCTAATACCCTCATCGGGATAGACTTTGGCAAACAGCGCCTGATACACGGCTATTTCCCTTAACTCTGGAGTTAATTTATCCAGACTCTGATTCATTTCAAGTGGGGAGGTTATCGGCATTAATGCCTGTGTCTCTAAATCCCGAAATTGCCCATCCCAGGTATAATGCCGTTGATAAGCTGTATTTATCAGCGTTGGTGTTGCCCGTTTCAGAACCTGCTTTGACTCATTCATGGCTTTCGGTAAACCATCGGACCAACCTTTTTCGGGGATATGGCAACTGGCACAGCTCAGGTTATTGCTCCCGGACAAACGGGGATCAAAAAACAGTCGTTTGCCCAGATCAATACTCGCCTGGCTGAGCGGGTTATCCGCCGGTGCCGGTATCACATCTGGACGCTGATATTCTGCTTTATCAGGATGGGCACAAAGCGAGGCCGCCCAAAATACAAGACCAATAAGAACAACATTTCTCAGGCCCAAGACAGCCTCACCAGGTTGCATTGCACACTACCCGCTACGAATCAATTGGTAAAATTTACACACTATAAATTATCGGCTCAAAAACAGTGTAACTTTATGCTCCAGCGACATTTTCTTTATCGGTAACCGGCATTATCAACGCTAAAGACTCCGGTGCCCGAGTCGATAAGACTAATTCCTGAGCCATTAATATTAGACAGTACGGCCATAGAGACAGGCGCAATTACATTGCACGATAAGGAACTGGACAATGTATTTTTTGGCATATAGGATGATGCCTTGATTAACACGTTTAATACAAAAGGTATTCAATCAGTTATGCTGAATAATAGCGTCAAAATTTCGTTCTTAATCGTGCTTTTGATGACTCTGCCGAATGCCCATAGCTATAACACACCGGCACCCGTTACTGCTATCAGTTTTTTTGCGCAACAATCGGCTGCGAGTGCGAAATCCAGTGAACCCATTAAACCCATTCCAAATAACATTGATTTTGATATAAAAAAGGCCCTATTGGGACTACGACTCTTTGAAGACAAGAATTTATCCCGTGATGGATCCAAAGCATGCCGGAGTTGCCACTATTTGGACAAAGGCGGTGCGGATGGAGAGCAATATTCACCTTCAATCGATGGCAGTCATCGTATAAGAAACACACCATCAATTTACAATGTGGGCCTGCTATCCCTATACGGCTGGTATGGAATGCCCAATAGCCTTGAAAATGTGACCGAATCGATCATCAAGAGTAAAAAAGGTCTTGCGGCAGACTGGCCAACAATTATTAGCAAGATAAACAACGACAGCGAGTATGTCCGGTTATTTAAGGCAACCTATGCCGATGGCGTTAAGCCTGATAATATTAAACATGCTATTGCAGAATATATGCGCTCATTAACGACCCCTGACTCTCGCTTTGATCAATACCTAAATGGCAATATGCAGGCAATAACACCAAAAGAAAAAGAGGGGTATCGCCTTTTTAAGGAATATGGCTGCACGTCCTGTCACCAGGGCGTCGCCGTCGGTGGTAATATGGTGGCACCCTTCAACTTATTCAGAAATTATTTAAACAAGGAAATCACCAGCAAACAATTGGAATTAGGGCGTTTTAACGAGACAAAAGACGAATCCGACAAATACGTTTTCCGTGTCCCAAGTCTGCGAAATGTTGCGTTAACCAGCCCCTATTTTCATGATGGCTCCACAGCCCGGCTGGAAACCGCCGTTGATATCATGGGTCGTTACATGCTTGGCCGGATAATACCGGCTAATGAGCGTAAGCTTATTGTGTATTTTCTTCACACTCTGACCGGCAATTATCAAGACAAACCCCTGTGAAAACAAAATTTACACTCCCCATACTGCTCGCTACGGTTATTTCTTTAGCGATGTCTTTCCTATACTTCGAATCCCGCACACCCGCCACCAAACGTCATAACATCATTCTTGCTAATATGGCAATGGCCAAGCACACTAACTTTGAATTAAACGAAAGCATTTTTGAGATGGCGTCCGGGCAAACGCATGATTACGATACCATCAGTTTAAAACAACGGCAGCTTTCGTTGCAGATTGAGACGCTAATTAGAAACGAGGACGGCCTGGAACAACTTCAAGACAATAAGGTTAATGAGATTAACGAACAAATATCCAGGGTTATTACCGAAAAGAACAACCGCATTGAGCACTTCAAACGAGACTCTGCCCTTATAAACAATTCACTGCAATATTACCCACGCCTTATAACCGAAATCAACGAGCTCGCGGATAAAGATAAAGCTTATTTTCCCTATCACGACCTGGTCCACAGTGTTATATATTTCTCAATTAGCCGGAACCAGAGTTTTCTCGATAAAGCCAGGGCAACGATCTCAACGCTCAAAACAAACCTGACAAAAGGAATCCCCAAAGACAAATCAAATCATCTTTTTTTAGCCAATTTTCTGGCGCACTCTGAAGTTATTCTCAATGGCCGGAACCCGAAAACTGAATTTTCATCGATCGATGCTAATCCCAACATCAATATTTTGCTAAGTCGGCTGCATGATGCCTACATGAACTATTACATTACACAAACAAATGGCGCCGATGAATACCGCCAGATTATGTTTGTTGCATCATTACTACTCATTGCTATTGTTGCCTACATGCTGATACTGCTGGGCCGAAGTGCCATTGAGCTGGCCAAGCAGAAAGAAAACGCCTTGGCGGCAAATCAGGCTAAAAGCGCTTTTCTTGCCAATATGAGCCATGAAATCCGCACGCCATTGACGGCAATTATCGGGTTTGGGGAATCCACCCTCGACAGCAACCAAACCGTTGACGAGCGGTTATCGGCCATTAAGTCAATTGTCAGAAACGGAAAGCACCTGCTGCATGTCATTAATGAAATTCTTGATATCTCCAAAATTGAATCCGGCAAACTAACCACCGAAAAGCTACCAACAAATTTGTTTGAGATACTCAGTGACCTCCAATATATGGCGGGACGCGATGCAAAAATCAAGGGACTGGACTTTAAAATTGAATATAATTTCCCATTACCGGAAAAAATCACTACCGATCCCATCAGACTTAAACAAATACTGTTAAACCTTTGCAACAATGCCATTAAGTTTACCGAGCAAGGTCATGTTCATATAACCGTTAGCAGTGACCGCCAACAGCGCATCAGTTTCGCCATAATTGATACCGGCATTGGCCTCAACCAGGCACAAATTGACAAGTTATTCACACCTTTTACCCAGGCGGATTCGTCAACAACCCGCAAATATGGCGGCACTGGTCTCGGGTTACATATTTCAAAACTCTTAATTGAAAATCTTGGGGGAAAATTAAACATTACCAGCACACTCAATCAAGGTAGCCGATTCGAATTCGACATTGATGCTGGCGACCTAAAAGATTGCCATTTCGTAACCGAGGTAACGCCAACCCCTGAAGTCATCCATAAACTGGAAAGCACTGCGCAGGCGCCACAGCTTATAGGCAGCATTCTACTGGCCGAAGATAATGCTGATAATCAGGCTTTGATTTCATATTACATACGCAAAACCGGTGCTACGCTTACCATTGCTGAGAACGGCGCAATTGCTTTACAAAAAGCACTAGGCAGTGCATTCGATTTAGTGTTGATGGATGTGCAAATGCCGGAAATAGACGGGCTGGAAGCAACGCAACAATTACGCCAAGCCGGTTATCAAACCCCCATTGTTGCATTAACCGCTAATGCAACCCATGAAGATGCTGAAACATGCTACAAGGCAGGATGCGACGAGTTCCTCTCCAAACCCATTAACTGGGACCTGTTTTATCAGACTCTAGCAAAGCACCTGCCATCAAAACTACAGGCCAAATCCATCATTACCCCGATCAAAACCGAATTAATAGACGAAGACCCTGAAATACTGGAATTGGTGATGACATTACTGGACGCATTACCTGACCGGCTGAATCAAATTTCAGAAGCCATGGAACAACGAGACTGGGAAACACTGGCTGATCATTTGCACCAACTCAAGGGATTAGGTGGAAACTTTGGTTACCCACAATTAACCAAGCTCACAGCAAGAATGGAGTTTGAAATGAAAAAACAAGGCTACGACGAAGTTTATGCTTCTTATAATGAACTACAACATCTCATTTCAAATATGCTTGCCGGTGCGCCAAAATCCGCTTCAACCGGCTAGTACATCAACCAGATGATATTGACGGGTTCAGCGCCGAGCCTTGAAAAACTGCGTCAGCATTGCACCACACTCCTGCGCTAACAGCCCTCCCTCAACGGAAACATGGTGGTTCAGCTTCCGATTGGAAAACAAATCAATTGCACTACCTGCCGCGCCTGCTTTTGGGTCATAAGCCCCGAATACCACACGTTTTACTCTGGCATGCATAATGGCGCCTGCACACATCACGCAGGGTTCCAGAGTGACATACAGGGTTGTATCCAGTAAGCGGTAGTTTTCTAATGTTTTCCCCGCGTCCCTTAATGCTCGCATTTCAGCGTGTGCCGATGGATCATGACTGGCAATAGGCTGATTCCACCCTTCACCGATCACTTTATTATTAAGGACGATGACTGCACCCACCGGCACTTCACCCAGCGTCTGCGCCTGTTGTGCCAGACACATTGCATGGCGCATCCATTGGAGATCAACGTCACTCATTATTGATATATACCCAAAGCGTTAGTAAAAACATCCACTGCCTTTCCTCACAAACCAAGTTACAAGTCATGAATATACACCTGCTGTTTTCCTTCAAGCTTACTCGCCTGTTCAACAACCCGTGAGTGGTGAGTAAAAAGGATAACCTGTGTCTTATGAGAAAGTTCTGCAAGCGCGCTGAGCGCCGCTTCGGAACGTTCATCATCGAAGTCCACGAGAATATCGTCCACGATGAAAGGCATGGGCTCCGAACTTTCCATGTATTTCTCGAGCGACGCAAGCCGTAGCGCTAGATATAATTGATCTCGGGTGCCGTTACTCATCCCTCCCACATGCACCTGCTCCCCATTGAGGCGTATACCAGCAAGCACCGGCTCGTCCTTTTCGTTGAAGTCCGTCCTGAGACCTTCAAACGACCCACGTGTGAGTACAGAGAAGCATTCACTGGCACGCTTAACCAATGGACCCTGGTTGTCCTTTCGGTAACGCTCAATCTCGTTACGCAAAATTCGCGTCGCCAGTTTCAGACGGACGAATCGTTCTGCATTGGCGCGGATGCCAGCAAGGACCGACTGGCTTTGATCTGCAAGAACAGCCGCGTCATCACTGCCGTCCATGAGCTCCAGTTCCTTTGCTTCCCGGCCCTTGGCCTCGGCAAGTGTCGTTTGTCTTGGCTCCAGTTCCGCTACGATCCTTTGGGTGAGCGCCTCAACCTGCGCGGGTAACGCATCTGAATCAGCGCCCTCTGCTTCAATTTCAAGTTCCACCACCGTTGCGCCTTCACCCGTGTCCAGGATCTCTTTTTCCACATTATCGACTTCCGTTTTCAGTCGAAGGTAATCGGTTGATCTGCGCTCGGCATCATCCAACTCAACATGGTCGATCCTGCGCATCCTTGCGCTCACGGCATTAGTGCCTCCATGCACGTCGCTATCCCGATTTGCCTCCACGCACAGCGCATCCAAACGCTTGTTCATGGTTTGGATTGTAGCCTCGGAATCCTGGATATCTTGTCGTGCCTGTTGTAATTGTTCCTCAATCTGCTGGCGGCGGGATAGCCCGGCTCGACTCTCCGATAACAAGGTATTGAGGCGCAATACCGCCTCTTCCGCAGACAGCTTTGCAAATTCGGGGGCTACGTTTGCAACCACACTGCCGACTTGATCACTAAATGACTCTGCATCTGCGTCAATCGCATCAATGCGTATTTGCAACTTTTCTGCATCACTTTGTTTCGCGAACAGCTCCCTGAGCGTATCGATGACATCGGCTGCCTCAGCCGGTAAGGCGTCATTCTCCAGACCAACGCCCTCGACCTCCTCTTTCCACCGCACTTTCCACTCATCGAGCTCGCTACTCGCTGCTTGGCACTCCGCACGAACAGACGCCAGATCGCGCTCCAGTGTCTTAATCTCCTTCTCCAGCGTCGCCCGCTGCCGGCTGATTTCCTCGAGTTCACTGACTACTTTATCGCTCGCAATAAGTATGGCTTCAAGTGACCCAGTTTCGGGACCATCTTTACCCAGACGCTGCAACGGTTGTTTGAGTAGCTGTATTTGTGCATCACGGCTGGCTTCAAGGTCACTGACCTGCTGCCGTAACGTGCTCAACTGTGCCACTCGATCGCGGAGCTTTTCCTGGTTATCCAGCCAGGCCCGCATCTCGCGCGGCGTATGTGGTCGAATCTCGCAGGGACGCCACAATGCGTCCCATTCGGCATCAATCCGCCGTTTCTCAGCCGTGCATTCACCAAGCTGTTGCACGATCTCCCCGGCGCGTTGTTTTTCAGTTTCCAGTTCAGCTAACAGGCTTGCCTGCGAATGAACTCGTTCGGCCTCGCGACGCAAACGATCGGCCAGTTCATCAGCACCGATCACCCGGTGTTCGAAGGCATCAGGAAGCGCATGTTCAGCGTCCATTATGCTTGCTTCAGTATTCACGTCTTCCCCATCAATCCACTGACGACGCAATAACCGCCAGGCCTGATCGCGCTCTGTTCTGAGCTCTAGCAATTCTGCTTCGGTCGGTACTGAACCAGCGCGTTGCATCTCATCCAGTCGTCGCGATGCTTCACGCAATGCGTCTGCCGTCTCCTCCTGCTTTTCCCGAAGTCGCTGGGCATGCTTATCAAGCTCAGCGTATACCGCTTCAAACCGATTGACATTCTCCCGGGTTGGCACGGGCAAGCTGGGCAGATCTTCCAGCGAACCACTCCAGAGAGTGAGTCTCGCTAAGTCGGTAGCACATTGTTTTGTGGATGTGGCAAGCTCACTCGCACCGGATTGGATTGCACTGTCCACATCACCTGACTTTCTTGCTGCGGCAATGGCGCTGCGCAGGGCATCGGGTGATGCCTCTGTGTTAGCAGAAAAGTCTGCCAGTTTCTGGCGCGCCTTGCGTGCTTCCGCCAACCGTGATTCTGTTTCACTCAGGTTGCTTTTCGCTTGTTTTACTCGCGATACCAGCACAGGGTTTTGATTTCCCAGTACGGTAATTCGCTGTCGTTTGGCAAAGGCTGGGCGCAACACTTCAATATCCGACAACGCAAGGTCCGGGCGCACATCCTTGAGCAAAGATTCAGCATCCGTGCATAACTGCTTGTATTCCGCCTCAAGGTGTGGCCGATCTTGCATCGCCTTGCGATAGCTACCCAATCGGGCATGGAGGGCTTCGATACTTTCACCCTGTTCCAGCACCGCCTGGCGCACAGACAACCCATCGAGTTGCCCTTGGAGTCCATCGAGTCGAGATCTCGCCTTTTGAATAATCGCCTGCGCTGTCTCCTGTTCCGTTACCGCCTTCTGGCGACGCTCGCCGAAATCGGCCGAAAGGACAATAACCTCACCCAGCGCCTCAAGCTTCTGTAGAACTTCATGCCGTCGGGCCAGTTTGGGTAGGACACGCTGAATGCGCTTCAAGCGATTGACCTCAACCCGATTATCCGCGAGTTCAGATTGAATCTGCTCTAATTCCTTGGTGGTCCGCGCCAGTGCGCGGCGATGCACATCCCATTCCCTGGATGAGAGTGACCGATCCCTGATTTCCTTGTTCAAATCCGTATAAGCCTTCAAGGCAGCGTTGATCGTCGGCTTTGATCCCTGCGGGAGAAAAAGTCCACCCGCTTCCTGGTCGAGTTGGTTAAGCACCGCATGTAACGCATGACTACCGAGTGAGGCAGAGAAAAGTGCCTGTCCAACCTCGCCCTTCTGCTCTAAAATTTCATGTCCACCCTGAACCAGCGCGCGATGATCGATACCGAAGAGCATTTCAAACAGTGCTTGCGTGACCCCCTGAAGAAAAGGAACCAGTACCTGATCATCGAGTGACTCACCCGCCATGGATAAGAGCGTATTCTTGCGTCCCTTACGGCGCGCAAAGCTCAGTTCCCGACCATCAGCAGCACGCACACATCCTTCGATGCGAAGCTTGTCATTGGCGTGAAGGAAATTGTCAGGTGTACGTTCGTCAATGTTATATAATAGTGCCTTCAAGCCACGAAGCGCCGAACTCTTTCCCGCTTCATTGGGACCATAGACAATGTGGAGTCCAGCCTCTTTCTGACTGAAATCCAATGTCCGCTCAGTGAACGGCCCAAACGCGGCGAGATTAAGCTGCCTTATTTCCATGAATAAGCGTCCATCACGCCTTTTCCGTTGTTATCAGGCGATTCACGAGTAATTCCTTGATATCTTCCAGGACGATCTTGAGTTGCAGTGGATCGGTTGGATCATAACGGTCTTCACCACTTAGCATTTCGGCAGGGAGTTTTTGGCGCAGCGCCGATACTTCAGTGGCCAGTTCCGCCAGTGCGGCATCATCCAATTCCATAGCCTGAATGCCACGCAACAGACCACCCAGTGCATCATCACGCGCAAGGATGTTATCGACAGAAATAGACGGCTGGGTCTTAAGTGATACTTTCTCCAGCCAGATACCGGCGCCACGAAGACCCGTTGCCAGGGCGCGATACTCCTGTGTCCAATGTTCAATTTCAGCATGTAGGTGGGAATGGGCGGCACTGGCCCCGTGCAACACCAGGCGTGCTGCGAGTAGACGACCTCCCGTAGCGTCAAGCCCTTGCTGCAGCGCCTCGCGAACCTGCTCGTAGACATCACCGACGGTCTCGCTCGCGGTCACATCCACTTCACAGAGAGACCAGCGCAGCACATCGAGGTCGTGGTGCACCACATCGGATATCTCACCATTATCAACGGTCACCAACGTGCATCCCTTCGGTCCCGTCTCACGGATGTGTCGTCCTTGTATATTTCCCGGAAACACAATCCATGGATCCCGGCTTACCTCTTCTCGTTTATGGACATGGCCTAACGCCCAATACTGATAGCCTTTGGAGCGCAGCCCATCGACTGTGCAGGGCGCATAGGGCTCGTGACCCGGTTTACCATCAAGGCAGGTGTGTAACAAACCAATAGTAAAGAACTGCGGATCACCCTGGGGGTAGGCCTGCGAGAGGTCGTCCGTCACTGCCCGACTTGCAAAGCCCTGACCGTGGATAGCCACATCCAGATCCTCCAGAATGACCCGCTCAGGCACGCGTGTCGCAAACATCTTGACGTTGTCAGGCAAGCGAAGATGCTTGGTAATTTGGCTCGCCGCATCATGGTTTCCCGCTATCATGAAGACACGAATACCGGCCTCCCTGAGACGCACCATTCGCTCAACGAAATAAAGCCCCGTGTTGTAATCCTTCCAATCGCCGTCATAGATATCACCGGCTAGTAGAACAAAATCGACGTCTTCTTCAATTGCAAGATCAATCAGGTTATCAAAAGCGCGACGGGTGGCGCTACGGATTTCATCCACAGGCGCACCGTCGTAGCGCTCCAAGCCATGGAGGGCACTGTCGAGATGGATATCGGCGGCGTGGATGAATTTCACAAATTGTTTACCTTATGTCTTTTTCTTAGGAACCTTCTCATGATATCTGTACCGGCACCACGACAATGTACTTACTCCAACCGCAGCGCTTACTCATGATGTCACGGATGCGCGCCAGCAGCTCTTCAAAATAACGGCCACCTTCGGGCTCCTTCAACCGCGCATCGTCCATGCTGAAACCTTTGACGATGTACTCTTTTCAGCCGCTCGGTCGCTCAGATGCGGAATTGGGTGCCCAGGTTGCTGTTCACCCGGTAACCTACCGAGATAATTGCATCCAGATTGTAGTACTCCAGATCGCGGGAAACGCTTCGTCCGCCTTCATTTTGAACTGTTGCAAATTTTGCAACAGTTGCCGCCCGCTGTAATTCTCTGGTCTCAAAGATGTTTTTAAGGTGGCGACTGATCCCCGACTTATCCACTCCGAAGAGCTGTGCCATCTGGTTGATGGTCAGCCAGATCGTTTCATTTTCAAGCCGCACCTCCAGCTTCATCGAACCGTCAGTGCCTTGATAAACGAGCAACCCTCCTTTGGTTGGCTCTTTTTCGCGTGTTTCGCGGTTCATATCGCCTTCACCTCCGTATGCGGCGATATCTGTTTAAAAATCTGTTCGACGTTGATTTTGACGGCATCGGACTCGAAGCCGTTGCCAGGCAAACGAAGATGCTTGGTAATTTGGCTCGCCGCATCATGGTTTCCCGCGACCATGAAGACACGAATACCGGCATCCCGGAGACGCACCATTCGTTCAACAAAATAAAGACCCGTGTTGTAATCCTTCCAATCACCGTCGTAGATATCACCGGCTAGTAGAACGAAATCGACTTCCTCATCAATTGCGAGGTCAATCAGGTTATCAAAGGCGCGGCGGGTGGCGCTGCGTATTTCATTCACTGGAGCACCGTCATAGCGCTCCAAGCCATGGAGGCCGCTATCGAGGTGAACATCCGCTGTGTGAATAAATTTTACCACCGTTCTTAACTTGTACCTTTATCTGTTGATGACTCGCTGTGATTTTCCATGTCAGATGTTTTAAGTGCGATCAGGCAACTCAAATAAGACACCTCGTACGGGCAATAGATGTGCGAGCTGGGGCATACCGTTCCTGCCGTCAGCACTGAGAAGCTCTGCCGAAGTAGTTCCATCTGGATTCAGGCTTTCCAACACAAATATGCCTGACTGCATCAATCTAAATCGCTTGAAATAGCTAGCCCCATCAGCATCTATAGCTATCACCAAGCGGCCGTCATAATTTACCCACTGTGATACATCATCCACGGGATTCCCAACAATTAGTGACTGGCCATCGAGAGCTATAGGTTCCGCGCTTCTCCCTTGCACCTTAAAGAGCCTAGATTGATCAAATAGACAAAGATATTCACTCGAATCATCCACAACAGCTAATTCATCTGCCGTTACTGCCGATCCAGACATTGAAGAAAACAGCGTTCCAACAATCCTTCTTAGCTCTAGGCCTTCAAGCGGAACCAGATGAGGTTCAGCAATGTCATAAGGATCGACCGCCTGGGCTGTCAGGATAGAGAGGTCGGGGTGCGCCTCACTCGTGTTAAAACGACGCGCTAGAAGACGTTTTCCTACTGCCGCAGCGACTAAGTCCCTTGGTCCTACCTTCGCATAGTTACTGACTATTACAAAGTCACCGATTGACGCTATCGGTTCCAGTGTGCCAGCAGTCAACCGATATATCTCATGATTTGGCAGGACAACTTTTTCCGCAGTTTTCCATTCTTCAATATGCAATAAACCATCGCCAATGCGCCCATCGGTCTTTGCTGCCGCTGCAATACCGGTACAGAAGAGTTCTGCTTTTCGTAACTCATTTTTTTGTCCAGTTGGCAAAGTTACAACATGCTCAGGATAGTCGAATGTTCTTGGGTCACCTTGATGAGCTTCAAATGCCGCATAAGCGTGAAAGGCTTTATGAATCTTTTTCTTTAAGTGTGTCTCCCAATACTCCAATACATCTTTTGCTTCTGCTAATCCAATAGACTCATTATCATTATGCGATGGTTCATTAATCAATATAATACCTCGACCACTACCTCCCAATACATTTAACAATTCTTCAAACGGTCGACGAGTAAAAGGAGCTGTATGATTTTTCCGTAACCGCATTATCTCATTACGCAACTTATCGAGATTCGAGACAGAAATATCTGGGCCTTCACCTCGAAGCATGTGTTTTAGAAGTTTTTCGATATAGATTCGCGTTTGACGAATAAATTCCCTGGCTCGTGCATCGTCATTATTTTCTTCTGCTTCACGATAAATACGCTCCAGCACATTACCATTGATAATAGTAATGCACCCTGATGTGTCATCTGCGGGTGCGATTAATCCTTCTTGACCGTTCAGCCTCTCAACTTCTGTTACTAAAGTGAAAAACTCGCGCTCATGTGTGGTTAGAAATATTTGTGCATTGTGGTGATTATTTTCCGCCAGCCCTGCCAATCTGGATAATTCCTTGGCCCACCTTCGTTTGTTACGCGGATCGAATGTGGTCTGCGGGTCATCAAGTAGAGTGAGTGGAAATGGATTCCCTCCTAACATTTCTACAGTTTGTTCACGCAGTGCGTGGATAAACGCCCATAGAATTGCCCGGAGCCATGATGTGTTAGCAATTGGGAGTGCATCGACCTTCATCTCTTCAGTGAAAGCCCCGTGGACATGAACTTCTTTCTTCTTAAGATCTGCATCATGAAAATCAAACCGTTCTTTAATATGGATGCGTTCTAGTATTTCCTTAATCCGTTCCGAAAGGGTAGCAATTGAACGTGCTGTTTCCGTGTCAACCAAGGTACGGAAATCTTTAAAAGGCGACAAGGCTTTTGCGATAGCTTCTCGTCGTTCCTGTTCTTCCCGAATTTGTCGCCAATCCCGCACAAGCGTCTCAACCTCTTTTAGCTCTTTTATAATGGCATCGAACGGTTGAGATGCAGCTAATGCCTTTTCAATTTTGGAAATTTGCCCCATCAGTGTATCCGGTTTGGGATCCTCACCATCAGGTGCAAAACCGATTAACTGCTTCCAAAAACTAACAAAATCTTCACGGTGTTTACCCCACCATTCTGAAAGTTCAAGTGTTCGCTGTATGCTAAAGATTACTTTCCTAACTGGTAATAGACCATCATGCTCACCCTCTCCAGTCTTTGGAGTAGTGGTGGGAACAAAATCCGGAAGTTCTTCTGTATTGGCTGAAATATTCATACCCATGACTATAGCCGTACCGGTCAGGGTATTTGCGAAAGGCGGTTTAACTGTAAATATGCTCGTGGCAGCGTCAACAATTTCAGACTTCGGATCAAGATTTCCTAAAAAATCCAGATGTGACCTAATTGATTCAGGAAATGCCTTCATCAATTCTTCACGCACATTCAAGCAAACATCTTCAAGGCGTCGTTCCGCATCTTCACCTGCAGCCTTGAGGGCCTCTAATTTGGCGGCCAACTCCTTCTGCTCAGGTGTGGATAATTCTGATATACAAAGAGGGCAAAATGAGGGGGTTTCATGATTGTCTGGAATCTCATACCATTTCGAAGCAAGGGCTTTCAGACGAAGTTTCTTATCCTCTTGCTGGGACGCATGCCATTTCAAGGCTGTAGCCAGTTTTTCTTCCGCTAGGGCGATGGCTGTCGATAACGTTTTTAGTTTCCCATCAGCTTTAGCCTCATAAAGCCCCTTAAGAACAGAGAAGGCACGAAGGTCGTTGGATGCACTTTTGGCAACGGCCCTAGCTTCGCCTACCGCCTCGATAACTTTCTGACGCCCTTGAACCTTAGATAAATCGGTATCTTCAGATACCTCGGACTTTAAGATATCCGCGTGCTCCCCAGCCTTGGTCGAGATCGTATCAATGAGCTTCGTCAGTTCGCCTTGAACGTCCTTCCCATCAATCGCTTGAATTAAAGCAAGATCAAGCCCAATAACCTTTGCATGCTCATTTGCTGCTGCTATACGCTTTGAATAATCAGTTTCAATGCGCGAAATACCTTTATCTTTAGCATACTTAAGAAATTTACGGCCACCATGTGTAAGAACTGCTGCACCATCACCTATCGCACCTAACTGATCTAGACCAGTTAGCATTTTTACCGCCTGATAAAGCGTCTGGCTTTTTTCTCCAAAATTAAGGTGGGCCAAGCGGCTCGGCATAAGGATACCAACATCAACGAGTTGTGGAGCAATAAGTAAGCGGGCATCGATCTTTTGTATTACCGTCTCAATCGCCCCACCCACTTTACTAATTATCGATCGTTCGGCAGTGGCCTCATTTCCATCGTCATCCATGAAAACTAACTTGACCCGCGTCTTTGCATCCTGCGCCAAGTCAGCAGCCTGCGTCGGATAGGATGCCAGTGGTGGCCATGTTCCAATCTGTTTCCCTTTGCTGTCGTACACTGGCTCTCGGAGTCCCTTATCAGTAATTGGTCCGGAATGCTCGCGAATCCGTCGCCCGGTCAATGCCCAAATGATGGAGCTAATGAGTGAGGTTTTTCCAGAACCATTTTGGCCTTCCAAACACCAGCTTTGCCGATTGATATTTAAAATAAATGGTTGCCCACCAAAGAGGTTCAAACCGCCAAACCCTTCTGTCTCAATATGCATCAAACGGAATCTGCCCACCACATTGGTTACAGTCTTGGCTGTCTGCGCTTCTTTTGGATCGTGCCCTTCATTTTCCCAAGCTTCAATAAGACCTTCAAACAGGCTTTCATTTCCTCCTGCAACCATTTCGGTTGACTGCGTGAGAAGGTATTCAAGGAGACGCCGTGAGCTTGATGTATCTAAGGAAATGCCGCCGCCGCTATGGTTGTCATGCGCCTCCCACGATAACTTATCACCTGCGAGCAACGTATTGATGCATTCTTGAAATGTAAGAGTCATTTATCCGCCTTTATCTTACCCTGTTGGCGATTGGCCATGTTTATCATCTTTGTATAGTAAGCGGGCAGGCTGGGCTGCACTGAATGCCTCTTGCTCTGCTCGTGAGAAAAGTATTTGACGTAGTATATGTCTGGCATTGTTATCACTTAGCGTTGTCCTGATGCTTGTTCTTTCTCGTTGCCGGAATTCATCTCTGTTATATAACCCGGGGCTAACACCAAATTTTGAACGCCGTATAGCGCCTGTCTGTTCCGCAGCCACAGATGATACTCTGCCCCTGCCAAACTGTGATCTTCCGTACAGTCCACATTCCATCGTCTAAGCACATAGCCAGCCACCGCAGCGCGCACGTTGACCTTCAGTACGCCATCCTGCATGGCATAGTCCATTTCGGTAGTTTCCGGGTGCGGCAACTTCGGGTGTGCCACGAGCTCCATCTCAACGACGCGGTTCCATTGGATGTCCGCTTCTCGTGTTTCATGCTCTAGTGGTTCGCCATCAGTGCTTACTGGATCTGCGATACGGGTAATGACGAAGTCAGTAAATAACTGGCGTTTGCGGTCATAGGCCCGCACGTGCCAGCGCAGGCCATTGTCAACCAACGCAAAGGGGGCAATTTCACGACTGCTTAATCCTGATCCGATTGAACGATACTGAATGCGAACCACCTTCTTGTGGTGGATAGCACGCGTGAGAACAGCGAGTACAGGTAACAGGGGGCTATTCAGCTCGGCCGGCGTTTCACAGGGAATCATCGGCTTGTGGCTACCGACAAAATCCTCACCAAAGCCTTGAGAGAGCGCTGCCAGCACCTGGGCAGGTGAATAATCAAACAGGGGCTTGAACGCCTCAGACTTCACATAAGACCTGGCTTTGGTGTCGTATTCGAGATTTTTGGGTGCTAGTTCTCTATAGAGAGTGATGTCGCGTGTCGCCGCCGCCTCCCCAATACCAAACCGGGACACAAGATCACTTCGACCAATCTCGCCCAGGAAATATGCCCTGAAATCTATATGGGATAACCGCTCTTTTTGTGCCTGGCTTATTTCTGACAGATGCACCGTAAATTTTCTCCCCTAGTCCAAGTAGTCAGATATTCTGCCCTAAAATGACGCTTTATGGTAATCTTTTTTCTTATTGCGATCTTTTTGATGTGTTGACATAATCATTTTGATGATTATAGAATACCCGCAGGGTAGGGATGGTCTCTACCTGACACTTTTAACTTGTACAGGAGATCAACATGGCCACCAATCCTCCCAAAGGTGACGGACACCGAAATGGCGCCGTCAAACAGCGCTCACAGACCAAGACTCCCTCTGGCAACTGGGTTAAACGCGATGCCGAGACCGGGCAATTTATGGATGTCAAAACATCCAGTAAAGCCCCTTTCAAAGGGGTAACAAAAGAGAAGTAATCGACTGCCCCCTTGCTGTACGGGGGCTCACCCAATAGTTGATACCGGAGATTTGCCGATGACTAAGATTCAAGGTGCGGTTATTAAGGAACAAGGTGTGACTTTTGCGATCACTGTTGTGAAAAAACATATCTTGAACTCACAGATGCAATGCCAGCAGGCAGCGCAATCATTCCAGCCCCTGTTCCCAGGCATGCCTGTCGTACTGATGGGACAGGATACTCACGGCACTCCTAGCTACTGGGGTCGGAAGGATATTGTAAATTTCCTGAGGAACGTCCATCCGAGTCGTATCCCCTGGAAAGAATATACGTTCAATTGAGGATAGCGAGATGATCGATATTTCTTTTGAAATAAACGGCAGGAAGGTGTCTCCACGAAACGTGGGGGATGCACTTGAGTTTGCTGCGTGCTATAAGACTTGAAAAATCTCGGGGTTACCGATTATATAAATATAGAATAACCTATTTTTAAACCAGGAATTGCTATATAAGGTTCATCATGAGTCTGCGCGAATTACATGCACGTTATCGACGCCAATCACAGGAGAATGCCGCATGGCGTCTTTTGCGCGCAACCAACGCGCCGCTTGTGCTTGCGTTCATTACTGATTTATTTAATGAGGGTAATGATGTGCTATTCAGTCGCGCTAAGGCTGCGCTGGAACTGGAGCTGTCTCACGGGCGAGAAGAAGACTGGTTTGAAAGCGAAAAATCACCGGCGGCTTATTTACGTGAATGGATACAGGCCGGATGGTTGCGCGAACTCGATGATAATTTAAGTAAGACAGATGCATGTGAAACCGCATTACGTTTTTGTGAAAGCCTGGATAAGCGCGATAGCAAGGCCACCGCATCTCATCTACGCATAGTACAAGATGCCGTGCGGGACTTGACGGCCAGTCTGAGCCCTGATTCCAAAGAACGGGTAATTCTGCTTGAGTCACGTAAGGCTGAGTTGCAACGGGAGATCGATGACCTGAATGCAGGAATTGTGAAACAACTGAGTGAGTCCGAACAACGCGAACGCATACGCGAGGTCTATCAACTGGCGTCGGTACTCACAGGCGACTTTCGCCGGGTGGAAGACGATATACGTTTGTTGGATCAGTCACTGCGAGTGCAAATGATTGAAGCGGACAGCAATCGTGGCGTAGTTTTGCAAGATCTGTTGCACAAAGAAGAGATGTTATCCGAATCAGATGCCGGTCGGGCCTTTGAGGGTTTTTTTCAATTGTTGTGTGATCAAAATCGTAATATGGAGTTTCGCGAGCAATTGCGCTCCTTGTTGAGCCGTTCCGCATCCAAACACTTAAGACCTGATGAATCCCGTTATTTGGGTCAACTAGTGCGTGAGTTGACCCGCGAGAGCGAGAGAGTATTCAAGGTGCGGCGGCGCACCGAAGAAAGCCTGCGTGCCTATGTGGAAAGTGGCGCACATCTGGAGAACCGACGCGTGGAACAACTGCTCGGCAGGCTGGAACGCCTGGCAGTACGCTTTAAAGCGCAGGACATAAACTGGCAAGTGCGACTCCCGCTTGAATTGCAGAGCGGCAAGGTCTCAATCAGCTCACCACACAGTATGCGTTTGCGTCATCCTGAAGAACAACTGGATACAAGTGATATCCAGGCCGAAGAAAACAGCCACGTACCGAGCCAGACTATGCTTGACCAATTACACACCGTAAAGGTCATGGAAGTCGCCGTTCGAATTCGATCGCTTCTGCAACAGCAAGGTCCATTGAGTATTGGTGGATTAATCAAACAACACCCGCTTGAATCCGGACTTGAAGAACTGGTTGCTTGCCTGCGCGTAGCCAAGGCCATCGGCGCGACTGAACTGGATAACATAGAAATTGTTGAGATAACGGATCGCAATGGAAAAATAATCCGCGCAACTATCCCCGAGCTGGTACTCAGTGCGCAGCAATTTCCACAACAACTTGAGGAACTTGCTTTATGACGGAAGATAAAAATAATCCATCGGCACCGGCACTGTTTGATCGTTTCCGTGCGGGCTCAGAAGAACAATCGGGTAACAGCGAAGCAATAACCAATCTCCCCGGTTCTGATATTAATGAGGAAAATGAAGTTGTTTCTAAAAACCGGCCGGGTCGTTTGTCTGCCGATGCACGTCGGGGCTTGGTAAGTCTATTGCGCCACGGTGTTGTCCTGGCCAATAACAAACAGCCGCTATTTGATATATTGGTGAAAGAACAGGTTCCGATACAGGATCACCTTGCCGATATGTTTTTGCGGGTTCTAATTGATGAACCAGCAGG
>Ga0316204_10006058_pt1 | contig 19066 bp, 11 predicted proteins | sample 6monrhotite_MG_2_FD_205661 | JGI IMG/M metagenome (GOLD analysis project Ga0316204, IMG submission 205661) | Microbial mat bacterial communities from mineral coupon in-situ incubated in ocean water Damariscotta River, Maine, United States -... | ecosystem: Environmental > Aquatic > Marine >...
TGATGCAAGGCCGTAATGCCTCACTCATCACCATGAGCTACCTGGGTGCCGAGCGTTTCATCCCTAACTATAATGTTATGGGTTTGGCTAAAGCTAGCCTAGAAGCTAATGTACGCTACATGGCAAATGCCGTTGGCCCTGAAGGTATTCGTGTAAACGCCGTCTCTGCTGGCCCGATCCGTACCCTGGCTGCATCAGGCATTAGCGATTTCCGCCGCATGCTGGACTATGCAGAAGATAACTCACCGATGCGCCGCAACGTTACCATCGAAGATGTCGGTAACGTAACCGCCTTCCTTGCCTCTGATTTGGCAATGGGTGTAACAGGTGAAGTGATTCATGTTGATAGTGGCTACCACACTATCGCGATGCCACAGAAGCTCTAACGTTTTGCATCACACAAACAAAAGCCGGCATTGCCGGCTTTTGCTTTTCAGTTAATTAAACATATATCGAAAAATTAACCTTGTCGCGGTAAACCGGGAGGTGGAGGTAGTTTCACTACTCGATAGACCTCCATAGTAGTAAGTAGTAATAAGCAGTCGTTTTATCTATATCTCGCTATAACACAGTCCCCTACGTTATTACTATTACTCTATACAAGCCCTACAACTAAGCCTTACCAAAATCATCATTTCTGCTAATATAACGCCACTATTTTTTTCCCTTTGAGAGCGCTACTATGATATCTACCTACCGTCTGCTGATGGGCTTGTCACTGACCCTTTTTCTTGCGTTTTCAGCTCAGGCAGCGGATGAGTTGCAATCAACAATCGATAACATACTCAAGGCTCATGGTGGTGCAGAAATTTGGAGTAACACCCGCGCGGTGGAATATAGCGCAGATACTTTTTCACAAAGTCGTCATGCACTAGGGGTAACACAACGTAGCTACCAATACCCTGATCGCTTTCGTATCAGTATTGAATACCCAGGCAATGAGAGCGAATTACGCCAGCTGAGCAATGGTCAAGTTTGGGATCATGGAAAACCTGGTAGTGCACCCTTCGCCAAAGCGACGCAACTGCAAGCCATGCGGATGATGCCAGCCAAGTTACTTCTAGAGCATCGCGCTATTGCCAAAGACCTTGGCACCCGAAAAGATAGTGAGGGTACCTCTCATCGTGGTATCGAATTAAAAATTGACGGACTCACGCTGATCATTGCAAGCGACCCAGAGAGCGGTTTTATTCTTGCCACATGGGGGATGATGGAGATGATGGGACAAACCATGGAGTTCGTCACTTTTTTCCATGACTATCGCGTCGTCGAAGGACGCTCTATCGCTTTTAAAGAAGAGCACTATGCCATGGGCAGCTATACCGGGCATACTGAAATAAAAGAGGTGACATTCCCTAACGAACTAGCCGATTCACTATTTCAACCATAAAGTGTACTAGCTCGTACTTGATCTGACAGACAGCGTTAGGCACCCATCGGTTGAATTCGAGATGAAGACGACTTTGGAGCCTAGATATTGAATGTCTGCTATCGAGTGAATGACTGTAACGTCGCGATAGACCTCCTTCAAACGCCAGCTAAAGCTGGTTTATGTTACGGGTAAAAAAACCTGGAGAAACTCTAAACTTCTCCAGGTGTTTTTCTACACTTCATCCATATGCAATTCCTACTATGGTATTGTTTTGCTGCACTAACCGTTATCCCTCAGCCAATAGAATCCGAAAGGTGGTACCACCAGGCTGCTTTTAAAACATTCGGGGGAGCGGCCACTGTAGAGGTCGATCAATCCGCCCTGATCCCCGTGTCTACCGGGCATCACCTCATCCAGCTCCATACGTTGTGGCATGCCATCGAAGTTGGCCACCACCAGTACGTTGTCTCGCTCCTGGGTCAAACTGTAGCGGCGGAAGACAAATAGATGGGGGTTGCCACTGTCGATCAACTCGCGGTTGTTGAAGTCGGCAAATACGTTGATCTCTTTGCGCACCGAGATCATCTTCTTTAGTGCTGAGAATATTTCATACTCGACACTGCCCGGTTGGTTGCGCTGCTCGGCTCTGTCCCAGTTAATGGTGGGGCGATGCACCCAGCGGCTGTCGTTGGCCTTATTCATATCCTCCATGTAGGTGCAGTCGTTGAGGGTCGCGATCTCATCCCCGTAGTAGAGCAGTGGAATGCCACCAAAGGAGAGGATCATGCTGTGTAGCAGCAGAATGGTATTTACCGCATCCTGCTGTGCCTGGGCATCACCAATCTCCATGGCATATTGCAGCCCCGCCAGAGAGGCGAGTGAGCCGGAGATACGGGCATCGCCGGTCTTTTCATTACGGCCAAACGGCAGGCCGCGGGCGTGGGAGTCGTCAAAATCGCCGGTGTAGTAGTCGATAAGGAACTTGCGGTGCTGCTGTGGCTGATAGCCTGCTAGCTGGATGTCGCGGTCATCAAAGCCTAGGCCGATGTCATCGTGGCAGCGTACATAGTTGAGCCAGGTGGCCCGTTCCAGCTTTACTGGCAGGCTCTTGATACCCTGATTTAGCAGGCCGGCGTTCTTGGTGGCCACTGCATCCCACAACAGCGCCATAAAGGTGGCGTTATAGGCGATCTCACACTCCTTGGCGATTACTGCATCCTCACCAAAATATTTGATCACCTCCACCGGTGCCACAATCGCCTCAGCGATAAACAGTACGCCGGGGGCGGTGACCTGACAGCAATCCTTCATCAGCTGTAGGATCAGGTGCGCCTCCCGTTCGTTCTGGCAGGTGCTGCCCATCTTCTTCCACAGAAACGCCACCGCATCCAGGCGTAGGATATCCGCCCCCTGGTTGGCCCAGAACAGCAGAATATCCAGCATCTCAATTAACACGGCCGGGTTGGTGTAGTTGAGGTCCCATTGGTAGTCGTTGAACGCCGTCATTACCCAGCGTCCCATTTCCTCATCCCAGGTGAAGTTGCCGGGTGAGGTTTCGGGAAAGATCTCCGGCATGCTCTGCTCAAACATATCGGGCACGTGACGGCTTTCAAAGGTGTAGTAGTAATCTTGATATGTCGTCTCCCCGGCGCGGGCACGCTGGGCCCACTCATGCTCGTTGGAGGTGTGGTTGACCACGACATCCAGTACCAGCAGCAGATCCCGCTGGCGCATCTCATGGGAGAGTTTGCTCAGGTCGTCCAGGTTACCGGCGCGCTCATCCACCTGGCGGAAATTGCTCACGGCATAACCACCATCACTGTTGCCCTCCGGACATTGCATGATGGGCATGATGTGAACCAGGTTGATCCCCAGCTCCTGAAAATAACCCAGGTGCTGCTGCATTCCCTGCAGGTCTCCAGCAAAGCCATTACTGTAGAGGGCCATGCCCACCCACTGCTGACTGAGGAACCAGTTGTGATCCCGTTCCCGCTCAATATCCTTCTGTTTAAGATCATCCTCACGGGCGATGTACTGCCGTGCCATGGTTTCCACCAGGCGGATCGCCTGCTGTTTAAAGTCTTTGCGATGCCCATAGAGACGCTCAAGCAGTGAGTGAATGGCATAGAAGTTGGCACCCAGGCGGGTGTAAAAGTGGCGTAGATCCCGTTTGCGGATTTCCGGTTTTAGCTCGTCGAGAATATCGTTAAGCAGCGAATGGGATACCTGTTCATACATCTTTTAACTACCTTACAGATTGATAAAGTTCACTGGACTCCGGCAATGCGCCGCGAATCCTGACGATCTGGCTGGCGAGCCGCTGTGCTCGCTGCATGGTCTGCTGTAGAGGCCAGTCATTAACCAGGCCCGCTATCATTACCGAGGTGAAGGCATCACCAGCACCTACGGTGTCCACTACTTTATCGACCGGTTCCGGTACAACCTCAGCTTGTTCGCCCGTGGCGGTAACCGTAAGCGCCCCTTGTTCACCCTGGGTGATGATAATCCCCTGTAGATCAAATCGCTCCAGGGCCGATTGTGCTGCCAGCGGAAGATCATTGCCCCCCAAACCGAGGGCTTCTAGTTCATGGTGGTTGAGTTTGACCCAGTGGGCCGCCTGCATATCTGCTAGCACCGCTTCAGCTTGCCACCATGGGCTGCGCAGATTGACATCAAAGAAGATCCGCCCTTTAAAGGAGGATTTCAGCTGCTGTAATGCTTGTCTTGAAACTTCAGAGCGTTGTGCCAGGGAGCCATGATAGAGCAGGCCACCATCGGATAAGGGAGGGAGCTGGTTGGCCGCGATATAGTCGTAGGCGACTGGATGCACGATATCGTAACAGGGTTCACCCTGCTCAAAGCTTACTTCTACCACCCCTGTGGGATGGGCGGAATCCATCTGTAACCCCATGGTGCTCATGCCCAGTTGGCCCATCTGATTGCGGATGGCGCGTGCTTGGGGATCATCCCCCACCCGTGACAATAACACTGGGGTTAAAGCCAGTCCCTGTAGATGGGCGGCAACATTAAATGGGGCGCCCCCGAGACGATACTCCCCGTCTGGGAAATGATCAAAAAGCACCTCGCCAAATAGAATCAATGAAGGTTGTGCATTCATACTTATTCCTCAATGGCTGCCTGGAATTCAGGTCTAAAATGACACACCCCCTCCAGGAGTCCCGCTGAGTAGTTGCCATTCATTCCCCGCCAGTTGCCTTGGGCGAGATAGAGTGCACGGTGATTATCCTGCGCTTGAGCTTGCTGCACCGCACTCTGCTTGATCTCGTCGCTGGCATTGGCCACCAGCACCGAAGGGATTTCACTCGCCATCACCGGAAGATCATTTCCACTATCGCCAGCAAATACCACATCCGCTAATGCTCTTCCTAAGTGTTCACGTAAAAACTCGATGGCGTGCAGCTTGGTGGCACTTTTGGGTAGGATATCCAGCAAGCCGATCCCTTTGGGTTCATCGATGCTATAGACTAGGCTCGCGTCAATATCACGCTCTGCCAGCCGCTGTTGAATAGTGGCAAACAGGGATTGCCGTTCCACATTGAGGGCGATGTAATAGCTCAGTTTGTGGGTGTTTTGTTTGCTGGTTTCCTGCAACTGCAGTTCATGTAAATCCCGAAATAGTTCGCTCAGTTGCAGGTGGCTCCACGCCCCCCACTCTTGTTGAATCTCATCTTCCCAGGCCTGAAACGGTCTCCACTCATTTTCCTCGATCTGGTAGATCTTGGTACCCACATCGGTGATCACATAGTCTGCTGCGGGTAATTTATAAATCTGTATCGCCTTCTCCACCAGTTGGCGATGGCGACCGGTGACATAGACCAGAGTCACCCGTGGATCAGCACAAAGATGAGTCAGGTGGCGTCTAGCCTGTGCAGATTCCGATTGGATACCATTGGGAATCACGGTTCTATCCATATCCGTGCAGAGTAGTAGCGGTTGCGGATTATCCATTTTGCTTGGCCTTAGAGACGTGATCCAATTCAAAAAAGTGATAATGTTCCAATGCCTCCAATATACCTGCCGCAAATGGGGCCTGGGCAAAGTAGATGTTCTCTATATCCTCCAACTGGGAGAGTTCCTCATGGTGGCGATTAGCCACTACTGCCGCAAGGGTATTGCCGCGCATCATATCCTCATCGGCACCAGAGCCACCGGCAACAAATATCTGTTCCAAAGGGATCTGCCAACGTTCTGCCACGTAACGTAACGCCATCCCCTTGGAGGCACGAATGGGGGTGATATCAAGAAACTGACCAAACGCCAGATTGGTATTGACCGACAGTTCATTTTGATGGAGCAGGCTATTGATCTCCTCCATGGAGGGGGCGACATCGGTATCGATGTAGTAGCTGATCTTATAGCGACTCTGTTCACTACGGGCCTGTAGTTTCAAGCCCGACAGATCGGCGATCACCTCCTTCACATTGCGGGGTGTCCAGTGATAGTCAATATGGCGAGCCCACGAGTAATCGGCATTGAGTTTAGGGGCGTAGTAGATCTCGGTACCGCCACTGGTGATCAAGATGTCAGGCTCTGGAATACGGTACTTGCGCAGCACCTTTAGCGCTGAGTCCAAGCGACGCCCGGTAGCAATACCAAACTTGGTGCTCTTACGGTGCGCTCTTAGCAACTTGATCAGCTGCTCGAGGGAGGTGGTATCCCCCAAAAGATTCTGATCCAGATCACTGATGATGGCCCGCTCACGATAGAGCTTGGCACGGCGCTGCAGTGGTCTGCGCTCCAGCAGTTCGGTGCGTGCAATAATCGGTTTAACCAGCTCCAGATAGCGGGTGGCATGGGCATCCCAGGAGTAGTGTTCATGAACCCCTTTAAGCCCCTGTTCTGCACACTGTTTCCAGTAGTGTTTATCCGACAGCAACTGTTCAAGGGCTATCGCGATCGTGTCCGGCTCCAACGGGTCTATCAAGATACCATTTTCACAATTGGCGATAATATCTGTTGGCCCACCGTCCTCGGTTGCCACAATAGGCACACCGGATGCGGCAGCCTCGATTAGGGTCAGACCGAAGGGTTCGGTCAGCGCCGGGTTCACAAACACGCCGCCAGACGCGGCTGCCAGGCGGTAGTAGAGAGAGACCTGGTCACGGCGGTGGTGCTTAGGCAAAGCCACCCGCCCATAGAGATCATAGCGATCGATGGCTACCAGCAGCTCATGGAATACCTCCTGTGCCCCTTCATCCAGCTCATCAATATCATCCCGTTTACCCGCCACGATTACTAGATTGGCCTGCTGCTGCAAGCTTGTTGAGTTGCCATAAGCCTCTACCAGTGCTGTGATGTTTTTTCGTCGATCCGGACGGGAGAGGGCGAGAATGATCGGTTTATCCGGTTGTTTTAGGAAGTGAGCAATATCAGCAAATGGCTCACTTTTAAACTCATCTCCCAATGGTGGGGTAAAACGCTTTACATCGGTACCGGGTGGCACCACGCGCATCTGTTCAGGCTGGTAGTGATCATAGAGTTCATACTGCTCTTCGATCTCCTGATAGGTACTGGTGATTACCCGCTCGGCAGCGGATAGGGTTTGCTCCTCCGCCTCAATACGGCGGGAGATGTTGTAGCGCTGCTCCACCTGTGTGCTGCTGAGTCCGCTGGCCAGCAGTCGGTGCCGCTTAACTCGCCCAAGAGAGTGGCCGGTATGAACCAGTGGAATGCCGAATTGGTGGGCAAGGGCGGCCCCAACATAACCGGCATCGGCGTAGTGGCTATGCAGCAGATCGGGCTGGCGGGATTGTTGGTGTAGGTAGTGGGCGATATTATCCACCATGCCATCCAGATGGTCCCACAGCTGCTCTTTAGGTAGATAACCACTGGGGCCTGCCTCAATGCGGACAATCCGTGCTCCTTCGCCAAGAGCCTCCTCAGGCTGAGAGTAGTTATCTGCAACAGCGCTATCCTCTACATGACGGGTAATCAGATCGACCCGTTCAACGTCAGACCGATGAGCTAACGCGCGGGCCAACTCCACCACATAGAGGATTTGTCCGCCGGTGTCGGCATCCCGACCCAACTCGAGATCCCTTCCTCTGATTAAGCCGTGAATACTGAATAGCGCAATATATAGTCCTTGCTGATCACTCATCCTGATACCCTCTCATTGACACCGCTTCAAACATATTCTCCATAACGTGTGTACTCGACATGTTTACGTTACGCAATATCGCCCATTGGCAGATCATAACTCTTCTCATTTTTTACACGGCATTCACTTCACTGCCGAAGTTATCCTTACAAAAAAATTAATACTTAAACTTAGACACTACAGGCCCTTGCGAGCCAAATTGAAACGGCGCTAGGAGCCTGTCCGAGAATAGCGGCCGTAACGAGAGAAGCGATTTTGAGTCAGGTTTTTCGATCACTTGAAGCGAATAGTGGGCCTATTTAACGACAATGATCGGAAAAGCTAGCCAAAATGGTTTTGAATAGGCTCAGTGGATCATGCTGTATTGATGATTCCAAGCCTTTTTACCTTATACCAACGACTATGTGATTTCAAATCAGTAGATCAATACGCTGTCCAAATGCAAGAGTATTTAAATAGTAGCATTTGAAACTTTGTGCAGAAATATTTTAATGGAGTAAAAAACGGTTTCTGTTAAAGGGGGAGGTAAACGCGGTCTTCGCTTTTCTTTCAACAGTTGGTCGTGTCCGATACCTAAATACCTCACGGTGCTCTCTAGTTTGGTATGGCCGAGGAGTAATTGGATTGCTCGCAGGTTATGGGTTCTTCGATAGATCTAATGATACCTTGATTCGTCTCATTGAGTGAGTGCCATATGCATCGGCCTCCCCTCCTCTTTATCCAAGAGGGGGGATGGTAATTTAACGTCCACCTGGTATGTCGATATCCTCGATAGCGGCATCTAAAATAGCGTCTAATTCGGCGTCATTTAGAAAATCATCATCACCTTCAGTTTTTTCATCTGGCGCAGATGAGTTTACATCTTCAGCACTTTTTTCCAGTAAGGTATCGATATCAACATCAGGGATCAATCCATCGCCTTCTTGCTGAATAGACGACTTATCGGATGTTTCATTCTGGCTATCTATTATCGATGATATTTCATCCGGTGAAATATCAGACGCTTCCTTAGTCTCTACTTCATCGACTGCTTTATTTATCTCATTGTTAGAGGTTTTTTGTGGCGTATCGCCTTCGTTAAGGTTTACGTCAAAAACAAGGTCATCAAAATCAACCTCGACTGATTCATCAACATCATTTTCTGCTTCTAACTTAGGCTCTGGTTTTGGTTTCGGCTCAGGTTTTGCCTCTAACTCAGGTTCTGGTTCTAGTTCTGGTTCTGGTTCTGGTTCTGGTTCTGGTTCTGGTTCTGGTTCTGGTTCTGGTTCTGGACTAGAGCTTAATTTCTCCGTCTTAGATTCCGCAATGGTGTTATCAATATCTATTTCTGCAAATAATGAATCGCTATCCTCATCACCATCTTCTTCTGCTCCAGGTAAGTTTTCTAGGTATTTCTCTTCATCAAACTCTTGAATAAGCACATCATCACTAATATCTGTAGATTCGTTTTCACTATCATTAGTTATTTCGTCCGTAACTTCTTCAACGGGAGCAGCCTCTTCTTGCGTTGGACTATCCATTTTCAAAACATCGACGCACATTTTTAGCTCTTTACTGGCCCGTTCAATCTCTGCTAGTTGCTCCTCAAGCTCGGGGAGTGATTCACGTAGTTCATCATCACCCAATGAATTCATTAGGCCATCCATCGCATTTTTCTGACCACCTAACATATTCTTAAGTTGATCAATATCAGAAAGCGCCTCGACGCCCTCCGTATCCTCTTCCGTGATATTTGCATGCGCCAGGGTAGAGAGTGACTCTAGTTGACCAATCAAGGTATCACGAAAGGTATTAGCAGCCTCTAATTCAGCAAGTGTCTCTTCATCTAATTCGCCACTTTCACTCAAACGCTTAATCAGTTCATCAACTTTATTTGTGTAGCCCGCGAGCTGTTGCTTAATCATGCCGCAGAGCACTTGAGCATCTTGCCAAAGCCTCGGGTTAGCTTCACCTTCGATAAGTACAAGCTCTTTCGGCAATAACGGCATTAAATGTTCATACAATTGCCCCCATTGAGTGTTTGTTTGTGGACCTTGACCCTCCAAACATTGGCACTCAGCTTGAAGGTAACGAATACGCAGCTTTAGCATTTCGACATGCTCTTTATTTAGCGCGTCGTTCTGTGCTTCATCATTATCGTCTATTTGTAGGTATTTTCGCGTCTCAGCAAGCAGAAATTGCAATGCAAGCGGTATGTTAAAACTCTGTGCCTCAGCTTCTTGTTTAGCTTTTTCAATCTCAGCTTCAAGTTCAGCATTCCCAGCAGATGGGCTTTTACTATAAAAATAGTAAGCCAAGCCTAGGGCAACCAGCACTAGCTCAACCAGAAACAACAGAGTAAGGGTGATACCGACACTCATAGCGTTACCTGCTTATTCTCATAATTATCTTCTTCCATTACGCCGCCTGCGCCATTAATTTTTTCTTATTACTACGCTGTTTTAACCACCAAATAATACCTATGACTAACGCTACAAATAAATTAAACAGTAAAAAAATAACCACTGCTAATAACACGCCACCATCATGCTCTTCGTTTTCGTGATGCACTTCCAGTGGTGGCGGAGTAGCGTCATGCGCCTCAACCGGATGTTGGGGTACAGTCGGTGCTGCGGGTTGCTGATGAACGGGAGCAGGAGGAAGTGATGGTGTTTTATGAGTATTCTCGACACCCTGTAGCGGTTGTATCGCGGTACTGTGAGGATCTTCCAATGCTTGTAGAACCTGTTCCGGTTTCATAGGCGGAACAAGATCAACCACCTTGGATTTAACACGCTCAAAAGTGCCAGTAGAGGCACTCACCTGTATACGGTAGCGCCCATAGTCTTTCATTAATAAACTGGCATTAAAGTAACCGGAGAAAACGCCCTCTACATCACGCCCAGAAAATAGTGCGATGTGCTGGGTTTCACCGCCCGGCATCTCTTGCAGTAAGTCCACCCGCAATGCACCCAATACCTGTTGCTTGTTTAGTATATGCCCATCTTCTTCTAACCAAACATTAAGATCGACTCTATCACCAGGCTGAGGATGTTTCGGTGTTATCTCTAATGCCATCTTAAGGTCGGTGATAATATAAGCGCGATTAGCTTCACCCTCAGGGAGTATTTGCCATTCGCCAGGCTCGGGGTTTTCGATAGTGACTAAATCGAATTGATCAGAAATCAACCATTTTACATTTCCAGGTTTAATATCTGCCTCCAAAGTCATACCTGTTGGTGTGATAAATGAAACCTGAGTAGATAATGATGCCTTATTAGCAACAATCGTCATCTCCCTAATATTACTATCTACTGAGAAACGATTACCTTGCATAGGTAAGATATCGGGTTCTTTACTCTGTTCAAATATAGAAGCAAAAACCGCATGTAGATCCTTATCACTACGGGCAATGTTAAAGTGACCATCCGTCAGGTTTGCAATACTTTGCAACAAGCGTTTATCTGAATTATCAGTAAAGGCGATGGTGTGAACCTGTACGCCCTTCTCCTTTAAACTAGGCAGCAATTTAGTTATCAGTTCCTCTGTCGCTTTTTTATCTAATTGTGCAGAGGCTAAGTCCATTTTCCCATCAGACATTAATACAATAACGTGCTTACGCTGCTCATCCCAAGCTTGCTCAACAACGCGCTTAGCACTCTTTATGGCTCCAGATAAGTTGGTATACCCTCCTTTGTTTGAGATTTTTTCCACGGCGCCAAATAAAACATCTGAATTCATCTGGCTATCCGTTTGAGTTAGATACGCAACTGGATACCCGTGATCACTAAAGCTCACAATGGCAGCACGATCATCTTCACCCAATAACGACAACAATAATTTTGCTGCGGGCTTGCGCAAATCATTAGGGTCATTTTTTTTCATAGAACCAGAGCTATCCATAACCAAAATAATATCCAAGCCCTGCTCGAGCATTTTACTCGGTACTGCTTTTCGGTTATCAGTGTTCTTTACTTCTGGTGAATGAGCATTAGATGACGGCCTATGTGTAGGCGCAGAGACTTTCTCCAGCTCATCGGGATTCGGTAATGGGGGTAAAGCAATAGAGGTAGTGGTATGTTCTTTCGCGTGTGAATCAGATGCCGATGCGACACCGAGTGCGCATAAGCAAAAACAACATAACAGCATAAGCTGCACTAATAATCGGGATAAGTTCATCATGCTCTTTGGCTTTTTATCTTTCCTTAGGCGGTGGTGAGCGCGTTACGCCCGACCTCTTAGGGAGCTATCGGCCAGCAGGGCAAAAAGGTTTAATCAACCAGGGGGTTATACAGATTATTGATGGTTATTTATAAGAAATGAACCATGTCATTAAGCAAGCATAAGCCACCTAATGACACGGTTTTGCTGATAGACAAGATTAATCAGCTAATGCCTTGCTCACAACTTCGTAGACATCTTTCGAGAGATCAGCGGTCGATGCAATCAGCTCCAATTCACGCTTCATCAAATTTTGACGCTGTTCATCGTATTTACGCCAGGATAAGAATGGCGTCACTAAGCGTGAAGCTATTTGAGGGTTTAATGCATTCAGTTTGATAATAAACGCGCCCAATAGTTTGTAACCTTCGCCACTTAAATCATGAAACTGGGCTGGATTAGCCGAACAGAAGGCACCAATTAATGAACGAACCTTATTTGGGTTGGAAAGCTTAAAGGCTGGATGCTCGGTCAGCTCACGCACCCTCTCGAGGGTTCCCGCTAAACGAGAGGTTGCTTGTAAAGCGAGCCATTTATCTACCACTAATGGCTCTTGAGACCACTTGTCATAAAATGACTCCAATGCTGATGCGGCTAATAACTCATCATGGTTAACCAATGCCACTAATGCAGCTAGCCCATCGGTCATATTACTCGCACTGTAGAATTGCTGCTCACAATGAGCCACCATCTCAGGGTCGTCACACTCCAGTAGATAACTGAGGCAAGTATTTTTCAATTTACGTTGCGCCATACTCGCGGGATCATTTTTAAACTCACCCTCATCAGTACAGGCAAGGTAAATCTCGAGTAGGTGGGTTTGTAATGCACGGGCAATCTGTTGTTTTACAAATAAACGCGCCTGATGCAGTGTTACTGGATCAATGGGTGACATAAAGCCACTCAAATAGGCTTCAGAAGGTAAGTTCAAGGCCATCGCCACCATCGCCTTATCTTCACTATCGCTGCGGCTAAGGGTCGTCTCCATCGCTTTTATAAAACGAAAATCAACGGCTAAATCATTACCCTGCTGGATATCACTCACTAACCCAAGGATTAACTTAACGGCTATCTGTTGACCTGCATCCCAGCGACTGAAATCGTCATTATCATTCGCCATTAAGAAATACTGTTGTGCTTCAGTAAGATCTGAGGTGAGCTTTACGGGTGCTGAAAAACCACGTAGCAGCGATGGTACGGGCTGCTCCGCAACATGCTCAAAGACAAAGCACTGCTCGCACTCTTTGAGATGCAACACCAAAGTACTTCCCGCTAAAGGTGGCTCGCCGAGCAATTGCAACGGCATGTCATCACCATTGCTATCCAATAGCCCCATCGCAAGCGGGATATGCATGGCCTGCTTATCACCCTGCCCTGGCGTGTCCGGGCAATGCTGTTTAACAGTTAGGGTGAATTGCTGGGCTTCAGCATCATAGCTAGACGTTACATCGAGCTCTGGCGTGCCTGCCTGGGAATACCATAACTTAAACTGGCTAAGATCAACCTCATTGGCATCCTCCATCGCCTTAACAAAATCGTCGGTGGTTACAGCTTCGCCGTCGTGTCGATCAAAGTAGAGATCGGTACCTTTACGGAAACCCTCTTTACCCAGCAACAGTTGTTGCATGCGAATAACTTCACCCCCCTTTTCATAAATAGTGACGGTGTAGAAGTTATTAATCTCAACATAAGAGTCTGGACGCACCGGATGAGCCATCGGGCTAGCATCTTCACGGAACTGGTGGGTACGCAGCAAATTGGCATCTTCAATACGCTTAACACCTCGAGACTGCATATCGGCACTAAACTCTTGGTCACGAAATACAGTAAACCCTTCTTTCAGGCTTAACTGGAACCAGTCACGGCAAGTGACACGATTACCAGACCAATTATGGAAGTATTCGTGACCAATTACCCCTTCAATACCTTGATAGTCAGTATCTGTTGCGGTCTCTGGCTGAGCTAACACAAACTTAGAATTAAAGACATTTAATCCCTTGTTCTCCATTGCCCCCATGTTGAAATCATCCACCGCCACAATCATGTAAATGTCTAGGTCATATTCTCTCGCAAAGACCACTTCATCCCACTTCATCGCCTGCTTCAGTGAGTCCATAGCGTGGTCACATTTTTTAATATTATGAGACTCGGTGTAAATATAGAGATCGACTTCACGACCACTCATTGTGGTGAAAGTATCGTGAATATGGGACAACTCTCCAGCCACCAAAGCAAAAAGATAGGCGGGTTTAGGATGTGGGTCATGCCACTTTACCCAGTGCCGACCATTTTCAAGCGTATCCTGCTCTAATAAGTTACCATTAGATAGCATTACAGGGTAACGGCTAGGGTCTGCAATAATTTGCGTGGTGAAGATGGACATGACATCAGGACGATCGTAGTAGTAGGTAATGCGACGAAAACCCTCTGCCTCACATTGCGTACAAAAATTACCACTGGATTTATAAAGACCCGAAAGCGCTGTGTTCTGCTCTGGATGAATGCGGTTTTCAATCTCCAATATGAATTCAGCAGGTAGCTTATTAATCGTTAGCTGGTTATCCGACTCGCCATAATCAGCAGCCTGAACCTCTTCGCCATCAATACGAATAGAGAGCAGCGTTAAGGCTTCACCATCCAGTATCATCGGTACATCATCAGCCACGCCATCACGACGTGAAACATTCAAACGGCTACGAACCAGCGTCTCCCCTTCTCCAAGCTCAAAGCTCAAATCAGTAGTATGGATAATATAAGGCGTAGCGGCATAATCTTTTAGGTAGATAATGTTTTCAAGTGGTTGCGACATGAATAGAGTGCTCTTAATGAGTTATTTTGACCAGTATGAGACCTTTGTACGAAAGATGCTTTTGTTCCAGCAAGGCAAAACATAGCGCGTACAAAAGTCCCAGTATATGAACTCGAAGCACCGCAAACAAGTGCTTTCATCAAACAGGAGACAAGGCTAATTTATTAACATTAGCAATAGGTTTGATGGCGGGTAGAACGGTTTTTAGCTGACTTACCACTCGCTCAGCAGTAGCACGGTAGGCGGTTAACTTGCCCCCATAGATTGATAGTACCTTTTTATTATCTAGGTTATTCCACAACAGCATCGTTTCACGGGAGCGGGCAAAGGCGCTACCATCATCTTTTGGCAGTACCCGTAAGCCTGCAAAACTAGAGAGTTCATCGGGCATGTTATTTCGATAATGTGGAAAATAATGCGCTAACGTCTCCAGTAAATAATCCCGTTCACTTGCCAGAGGCTTCACCTCAGCAGGGTCGCCCTTGTAAAGTGACTCGGTAGTACCTAACAGCATCTTCCCTTGCCATGGCATAGCAAAAATGGCCCGCTGGTCTTGTGGTGACTCCATGTAATAAATACCTTGTTGAAGGTGGGTATCAAGTACCATATGGGTGCCTTGTACCAAATCAACGGCATTGGTTAATGTCTGTGGTATCACTCGCTGTAAAATGTGATTCACCCATGGGCCGCCCGCATTGACCACAACCTGACAACTAACACGATGTTTACTTTGTTGGTATTCAAACTCCAACTGCGCTTGGTTATTATCAAGCTCAGCAGAGAGGAATTGGGCTGATTGATAATAATCCGCACCTAATGTCTTTGCGGAAGCCATCACCGCACGGGTGAGCGCGGCATCATCAGTTTGGGCATCCCAATATTGAAACACCGCATCCAGCCCATCTAATTGTAATCCATCTAACCCACCCCACTCCGAACGTGGCACCTTACGAAAACCGGCGCCTTTACTAAAACCCGCCAGCACGCCATACAGTGCCAGGCCACTTCTAATTTTCCACGGACGACGAGAAGTATCTCGATAGATAGGAATATAGAAGGGTGTCAGTTTAACTAAGCTTGGGGCTAATTGGAGCAGTAACGCCCGTTCTCGCAGACACTCACGGACCACCGAAAATTGTCCACTCTCCAAGTAACGCAAACCACCATGGATCAATTTGCTAGAACGACTAGAGGTTCCCCAGGCCAAATCCCTCGCTTCCATCAGTGCAACACTATAACCTGCTGCCGCTGTTGCTTGTGCAACCCCAACACCATGGATACCTCCACCAATCACAACCACGTCATAGCGGTTCTCCATTAGCTCAAACCCCCGCTTCAATTAATGTTTTAATATCTTTACTCTCAACCATAACACCTAATTTAACCAACTCAGCGGCGATACTTAAATCTACCACATCGTAAATGACCCATTGCCAAGGGCCAGACCAAAAGTCACTCTCACGATTAGGTAATTTATCGTAGTTACCAAATAGGTAATCCGGTTGCAGTTGCTGCGCCATGGCTCTAGATTGCTCATCCCACCGCTCAATGACCCACCCTATCTGTGCGGCGCCTCTCTCTTTGGCCAGTACAAGCACCTCGTAATCAAACGAAATCAATATAGCTTGGGATTGAATCGGCCTCAACACTGCCATTACCTGCTGCAAAACCAATTCACGTCCCCACTGCTTAAGGCTATGCCGCTTCAATTCAACAAATGCCTTAGCAAGTGGCCATTGTTTAAGCAACACCACCACATCGCTCAAGCTCGGAATGGTTTGATCAAAGAATTGTTTTCCAAAGCGCTCATGATAACCCGCTGAATAACTACGCAGCTGCTGCTCATCATAATCGAAGACTGAGCCTAGCTGCCCGGTTGTACGTATTAGATCTGCATCATGAATCACCATAGGCATATGGTCACGACTCAATTGCACATCACACTCTATAAATGTGCTCCCCACTTGCAACGCTTCACTGAGCGCCAACAGGGTGTTTTCAGGGTAATGCGCCATGAGTCCACGATGGGCAACCAAGTACCTGCTATTCATAATCTAACGCCTTTACACAAAAAAATAGCTCTTATCCCAAACAAGCAAAAAAACATATATGGTACGCAATTAAACGCTATGAGAATGACATTATTACAACATCGATAATTTAAATATGGAATATGAGGAAACTTAATGAATATATAGACACTCTAAAAAGACTATACTCACACACACAATAAATACGCTACACTATGATAATGCAAAAAAAACCACCACGATCAACAGATCAAATTACAGATATTTCATCCGGTATCATTGTAGTGAAGAACCAAGTTGACGGCTGGAATTTTCTACTACTTCAGTCATTTGATTACTGGGACTTTCCCAAGGGTGGCGTGGAGTCTGGCGAAAATCTATTTGAAACGGCCATTCGTGAAGTTAAAGAAGAGACAACCATTACGGATCTGCATTTTAATTGGGGTTATTGCTACACTGAATGTGAACCCTACAAAGATGGGCATAAAATTGCCCGTTACTACCTTGCTGAAACCCACCAAGAAGAAATAGCGCTGCCTATTAATCCAGAGTTAGGCCGTGCCGAGCATGAAGCTTATCGATGGATGAATTATCAAGAAGCTTACCCACACCTCTCGGCCCGAGTCCGCAACGTAATGACCTGGGCAAGAGGGATACTGGAGGGCATCCCTGAGAGTGACTAATGGGCTGAGGCTTCCCACATTAGCCCTCGGAGGGAACATCCACAAGCAGTTAAGCAGCATGCTGATATTATTTAATACACCGCCCTAACCAGGTTGTAATAGCCGAAGACATCGAGATGCCTGCGCTCACAATAAACATGGAAACAAGCTGCGGGGTCGATACCCCAAATATGGCGAGCAAGGCTAGTACAATAGCACCCATACCAGTCCCTATGGATAGTGCACGAAGTAGCTGGCATTTATTTGCTCGGCAGCTGTTAATCCAACAATAAACGGCTCCCATAGCCAATGCCAAAATCCCCATCCCGGTGACTGCTGCCAAACTACCCTTAATTGCGCCAATAGCCACTACCAACAATGCGATAAGCAACGTAACACCAAGCGCAAATGTAAAACAACGTCTATATGCTTCACGCCACTGCCCAGAAGGCGATGCCGCCACTTTGCTTGAATCCCCCCCCATGGCATCAACACGTTTAGCAATTTGTGTGACATATTTACCAAAAACGGGAGACCAATGATCACTTTTAGGTATCGCTCGCTCTATCCAACGAAGGTTGGAAAGCAGCCGCTGTTGCGTAGGCAATATATCGGCTTTGTCATGTACCGGAATCGTCAGTTGGAAAGAGCCGACGATGTGTCGCCAGCCGAGATGCTGCATACCCATTCTATGGTTCATTACAGGTGATTGTGGTTCCCCGGTCACTTGTCTGACCACCACTTTGAACACCTGGCCCTTTTTCACCCCCTCGGGGAGATCTACTGTTAACATGCCTGGGAATGTGCCGTCTGTAAAAGGGATTGGTATGTATGTCATTCCACCCGTATCAAATTTCAGGGTATGTTGATCGATACGAACCATCCTCTGTGAGCGATATTTTTTTATCGCTAATGACATAATCTCATTGGTATTAAAATCAGGAAAATAGAGGGTTGCCACACTTCCCATAGGAATATCTCTCCAATCAATCATTAACTCATCATGATCCACTTTTGAGCTGGAGGGGCGTATTTCAAATGTCTGTGGAATCCGCCGTGAAGCATCTAAGCCAGGGTTTGCCGAGTCAACAATAGCGAGATTTCGTTGCGCCAGTTTATCCGATGTCGAGGGCGTTGAGCCATTTGGGATCGGTGAATGGCTAAAGGCAATTTCAGAGACGAGACATTGGTGTTCATTGCGAATATGATCTTGAATGCTCACACGGCCTGATATGTACGGTCCATTGACAGGTGTTGGCTGGATAGGGAACTGTAGCGTTGTCTGATTAATATCGAGCCAGCAGCCAAAATACCGAACGACTTCACTACCACTCGGATTCGGCGGAATAGTTAATACGTTGGGCGCATCACTTTGCATGGTCAAACTTGTGGTGGCCGAATTAATACGAGGCGCAGCAAAACAAGGAATGGATGTGAGCTGGTTATTTTTTATTCCTAGTAGTGGAATAGCACTACTCGCCGTTTCATAGCGACGATAGGCCGTGGCCTGATCGTACTCAACCGAGGATGTCGCCCATGGAATGAGCCGGAAAAAGACCCGCACATTGGTCGCTGACTCAATTTGAGATCGATAGCGCACCTTGGCGACAGCAAAATTGTATACAGCCGTACCGTTCACCATCTGTGAAATCTCCAAACGCGAAGTCTGTTGATTCAAAGAAATATCATTCTCAAAGGTCTGCCCATTACTATTGCCGCTGTTCAGGTTGCTAATCACTTGGGTAATAAAAGCAGAGGCATTTGAGCCAATAGAAACACCAAACTTTGACTCCCCCTCTTTGATTTGGAATACCCGAAGATCAGTGCTCAGCCAAGATGTTGTACCATCGATTTCATAGGGGTTGGGCTGTT
>Ga0316204_10006059_pt1 | contig 19060 bp, 8 predicted proteins | sample 6monrhotite_MG_2_FD_205661 | JGI IMG/M metagenome (GOLD analysis project Ga0316204, IMG submission 205661) | Microbial mat bacterial communities from mineral coupon in-situ incubated in ocean water Damariscotta River, Maine, United States -... | ecosystem: Environmental > Aquatic > Marine >...
CAACGCAGATGCCCCGTGACCGATTTCCCATTGGGCTCAATGGGCGCACCACCCAAAGTTGATGTGAATGGAACGCCGGTCTTTATCTGTTGCGAAGGATGTCGCGAAAGCCTGTTGGAGGAACCCCAAATGTACCTAGCGAAGCTCGCTGACGATTCTACTGCGATGGAAACGCCGGCGGACGTACCGCAATTTGATCTGCCGCCGATCGGTGATTTCCAAATGATTGAGACTCAGGACGAGCTTCCGCACATGGAGGCTCCGCCGGAGAACGATGCTGCCGAAAATGAGGTTCCGTCCGACAAACCTGAAAAACGGGCTTCTAAGACACGCAAGGAGGCCTTGCGATGATCAAGATGATTCTCGACTTCTGCATCCGTGAACGGCTACTGATTTTGCTGGCTTCCATTGTGCTGATTTCCTACGGTTGGTACTCCACACAACAAGTGCCTCTCGACGCGATCCCTAACGTCGGCGAGAACCAAGTGATTGTCCTCACTGAATGGACGGGACGTTCCCCGAAGGACATGGAGGATCAGATTACGTACCCGCTTTCGATCGCGTTACAGGCCGTGCCGGGCTCAAAAAGCGTTCGCGGCAAGAGCATGTTCGGCTTCAGTTTTGTTCAAGTGACGTTTGACGATGATGTCGACTTCTATTGGGCACGGTCACGTGTCGCTGAGCAACTAACGACGGTCACGGGTTCACTACCCGATGGCGTCACGCCCACACTCGCGCCTGATGCCACCGCGCTGGGGCAGATTTACTATTATGTGCTCAATCCGCCCGAAGGAATGGATCTAGCGGAGTTGCGGTCAAAGCAAGATTTCTTCATCAAGTATTCCCTGCAGTCGGTCGACGGCGTCGCGGAAGTAGCCTCAATTGGCGGGTATGTGCAGCAATACCAGATCGAAGTCGATCCCGACAAACTCCGCTATCACAACATTCCGTTGAATCAAGTGATCGACGCCGTTAAAGCGTCAAACATTGACGTGGGAGCGAAAACCGTCGAGTCCAACGGCATGGAATTCATTGTTCGTGGCAAAGGATTCATCGGTTCGGGCAAATCTGAACCGGAAACGATCGAGCAAATCACCAGAACCGTCGTGGTCACACGCGATGGAGTTCCGATTCGCGTGGGTGATCTTGCTCAAGTACAAACCGGCCCGGCATTTCGGCGCGGCGCGTTGGATTGGAACGGCCAGGAGGCTGTCGGAGGCGTCGTCGTAATGCGGTACGGTGAGAATCCGCGTGATGTGATCAAGCGAGTCAAAGCGAAGATTACAGCCTTGGAGTCGGAACTGGGCGGCATCAAGATTCAAGGAATCTACGATCGTACCTTCCTGATCGACGAAACTGTTGCGACACTTTCGGATGCCCTGTTTCACGAAATACTGATTACCATCGCCGTAATGGTTTTGTTCCTGTTGCATGTGCGTGCCAGTATCATTATTGCGATCACGTTGCCGATGGCCGTCTTGATGGCGTTCATTGCGATGAACTTTTTTGGTGTGGATGCCAATATTATGTCCCTGGCCGGCATCGCGATTGCGATTGGCACGATGGTCGACATGGGCATCATTATTTTGGAAAACATTTACGGTGGATTGGCCGAGTGGGAAGCGAAAGGCTCGCCGGGTGGCCCGCAACGGCGTCTGGTTGTCATCCGTGAAGCGGCCGCGGAAGTCGTCCCGGCCGTGATAACGGCTGTGAGCACGACAATCGTCAGCTTTTTACCGGTGTTTTTTCTCACAGGGCGCGATCATCGATTGTTTGCGCCATTAGCCTGGACAAAGACTTTCGCACTGACATCGAGCTTGATTGTGGCAGTGATTGTCGTGCCCATGCTTTGCCGCGTCTTTTTGAAGTCTTCACGCCCGTCACGCTTAATAAAAATGTTGGCGGCTGTCGGGGGCGGCGTGCTTGGTGCAGTCCTGTGCTTGTTTGTGTGGGGAACACACATCACGTTTTGGTCGTCTTTGAGCTTGCTCTGGGCGACGGCCGCAAGTGCCATCGTAGGGTTTGCGGTTGGCTGGTGGATGACGCGGGAAACGATCCGTCCGATGGAAGAAAATCCGGTTAGCCGATTCGTGTTGTGGATATACGCCGGTCGCTTGCGGCTGGCGCTGAGGCGCAAGGTGCTGATGCTTTCGTTCCCTATGATGATCTTCGTGGTTGGATTGGGTGCGTGGATCGGGTTGCCGACGGTTTTGCGTCCCGCGGAAACCGTTGTCTCCTGGCTAGGAGCGGACCTGAACGACGTACCGGGTTACGTCGACCTCAAACATACGTTCACAGGTTTGAAAACCGACGATTGGATTGCCTTGGATGAGGGGAGTTGGTTCTACATGCCGAGTCTGTACCCGGCGGCCAGTTTTTCGCAAGCGATGGAAGTCCTGCAAACACAGGATGTGTTGATCAAACAAATCCCTGAAGTTGAAAATGTCCTTGGAAAGATCGGCCGGATTGACTCGGCACTTGATCCCGCGCCGGCGGCAATGGTGGAAACGTATGTCATGCTCAAGCCACGTGACCAATGGCGGCCGGGCATGACCGAGCGGAAGATTTGGGACGAAGTCAATGCGGTTGCCACTCTGCCAGGCGTCACGCCGGCGTCAGCACTGCAGCCGATTGAGGGCCGCGTTGTCATGTTGCAAAGCGGAATCAAAGCGTCGATGGCGGTGCGTGTCTACGGTGATGACTTAAAAGGCTTGGCAAAGGCGTCCCTCGCCGTAGCTGAACATTTGAAGACCCACCATTATGTGAATGACGGAACGGTTAGCCCAGACATCGTAATGGGCAAACCGTACTTTGAGTTCGATGTTGATCGTGAAGAAGCAGCGCGGTACGGCATGACGACAATGATGGTGAACCAAGTCGTTGCCGCCGGGTTAGGTGGCGTAGACGTGACCACGACAGTCGAGGGGCGAGAGCGCTACCCGATTCAGATCCGTTATGAAAGAAGCGTGCGAGAGAAGATTGACGAACTCGGCAATGTCTCCGTCGTGACCCACACTGGCGATATTGTGCCCCTAAATCGACTGGCACAGGTCACCACGACTTGGGGGCCCGGCGCAATCAATAGCGAAGATGCACGACTTGTGGCGCACGTGTCGTTTTCACCATCGGGTGGCGCAGGTGATTTGGAAACCGTGGCGGCGGTCATGGATTCGCTGCGTTCTGCTCGCGAGAATGGCGACATGGAATTTCCGGCAGGCAACTTTGAACTACAAGCCGTGGGATCATTTCAAAACCAAATTGAAGCCAATCAACGGCTAATGTGGATCGTCCCCACAGTCATCTTGGTGAACCTTCTATTACACTATCTTCACTTCCGCAATTTCCCTATCTCGCTCGTTGTGTTCTCAGGAATTCCCTTTGCTGCTGCGGGCGGCATGATTGCCGTGGCAGTGATGGGTGTCGACATGAACACGGCGATGTGGGTGGGATTTATCGCCCTGTTTGGATTGGCCGCCGACGACGGTATTGTGATGGCCACATACATGCGTGAAACGCTCAATCGCCGTACGATTCGCAATGTTGTAGACATCCGCAACGCAATTTATGACGCCGGGCTGAAGCGAATTCGTCCCTGTACGATGACGACGGTCACGACGATCGTGGCTCTCCTGCCGGTGTTGTTATCGACCGGCCGGGGAGCGGATGTCGCCCGCGCTATGGCTCTGCCGGTATTTGGCGGGATGCTGATTGAACCATTTACGACCTTTATCGTCCCCACTCTTTATTGCGCGTATGTCGAATTCAAAATGCGAGCCGGCTTACAGGATGGTTATTGGGAGAAATCCGATGAAGCGGAAACCGACTTAGGCGGTGTTGCCGCTTGATGAGGAAACGAATCTGTGGAGCCGTTAATCTTGCGACGAACAGTTACTGAAACTGTATCGCCCTCGCAAATTGCGATGCGATGTCCGTTTGTCGTCCAATTCATGAAAGGATAGGACATGAAGAACGCAAGGATGCTTTTAATCGTGGTTTGGGTTACCGGAGTTGGCCATCTGGCCCTCGGCGATGATCTGTCAGACCGCAAGAAGGAACAACAACAGAAGCGAAATCAGTTGCATAGTGCCGTGCAGAAGATTTGCCCCGTTTCCGGAGAGAGGCTCGGCGAACATGGCAAACCGGTTAAGGTGGCTGTGGGAAAGGACAAAGAAGAAATTTTCCTTTGTTGCAAGGCGTGTTTGAAACAGAAAATCGATCCCAAGCACTGGGCGACGATGCACGCCAACATTGCCAAAGCGCAACGGATTTGCCCGGTGATGAAGAAACCGCTTCCCAAGAAATCGCAATGGACGATTGTCCAAGGCCAGATTGTCTATGTCTGTTGCCCACCCTGCATTAAAAAGATCGCCGCAGCTCCTCAGGCATACCTACCCAAAGTCGATGAGTTGTACACGGCATCGTTGCAACCCAAAAATTCTCGCCAATAGCACTTTGCGATACCCAAACTTATATCGCGAATTTGAGCAACTCGGCGTCAAAATGGCTTCGAGTTGCTCAGTGTCTTTATCTTCAGCATGAGTGCGACGCTCGCCATTTGATCCGTCCACGGACAACCGCGCCTTCCGAAAGCAGCTTATCCAGTTGATCACAAGCGCAGTTGAAGGCTGAGAGCCTATGGGGGGTGTTGCCCGCTTGTTTATTGCGGCTGACAAAAACTGGGTGCGATCGATCCGAAGCGAATATATTACGCTGAACATTCTGGGGCTGACACACGTCAACGCAACTTGCCTAGCGCATTGTTCTGGTGGGCGAGCAGCATCTCACGGTCGGCCTTGCTCGGCGGAATAACCGGTACAACCTACATTTTCGCAACCGACTGACCTAATAATCCGCTAGAACCGTTGTGACACCAACAGTCAGGCGTTCGCCATCGACGATGTCCTCTATGGACCGTGCCGTTTTTTTCTCATTCCTGTCGCGATGACTCCTCCCTGGGCAAGGAGTTTTTCGACGGGTTCCGCTACGGCATGTATGGTGAAGGTCAAGGACGATGATTCATCCCCGGACGAACCTGATCAGGTTTGCTTACGTTCTCTCAATTTTCAGTGCAGCAGGCTGCGCCGCGAATCGCCCCGCTAAGGTGGATTCGGTTGCGGGCGCCGAAGCCGTGAGGCCTGCGTCTGAGAAGTTGGGCACCGCCGACGATGTCCTGCAGGCCTCGTTTAACGATGCCCAGCTTGAGATTGAGACCGAAAGCGTCTACGAATCTCCAATTCAGCCATTCCAGTATTCTTCTCTGGAAGAGTTGGAACAGACGGCGCTCAATCAAAATCCGAACTTGGTTCGTTTGTATCGTGAGTATTTGGCCGCTTCGTCTCGCTCGCGATATGTTGATAAACTTCCCGACCCGAATGTCGGGGCAAACGTATTCATAGAACCAATTGAAACGGCTGCCGGTTCGCAGCGGGCGAATATCACCGCCAACCAAACGATCCCGTGGCTCAGCAAACTTTCTGCTGAGGAACAACGCGCCTGTTTCGAAGCCCTGGCAATTAGTGCAGACTATCGAGCCGAACGTCTCAGAGTACTCGCTGGTGTTCGAGTGGGATGGTATCGGCTATATGTCATCGACAAGCAGATCGAAACAACGAACGCCAACCAGCAACTGCTGGAATCACTGATTGATATCGCCAATGCTAAGGTGACCACAGGAACCGCGTCACAGGGAGACGTGCTGCTCGGCACTTTGGAATTAAGTCGCTTGGAAGAACGTCTCCTGACCTATCATCGGCAGCGGACAGCCGTCGAAGCGGAAGTGAATCGTTTAGTTACCCAGGATGCGGAGACGCGGATTTCCGTCCCCGAGACCATCCCAGTTCAATCCCCGCAATGGACGGCGGGCGAGATCTATCAAGTTGCACTTGAGTCACAACCCGATTTTCAGGCAGCGCAGCTACGAACGCAGGCGACTCGCTGGGGTATTGAGGTCGCCCGTTTGAGTCGTCGCCCTTCGGTGACATTGTCGGCCAATTATTTCCCGACCGACGATAATCGTCCTATCTCACCGTTTGTCAATGTTGGCGAAAACCCGTGGTCTTTGGGCGTGCACATGAGCATTCCCATCAACAACGAGAAATACAGCTCCATGCAAAATGAGGCGACCTGGAAGCACTTTGCGTCGCACGATTCGCTGCAGTCGCTATTCGACCGATATGATGCCTTGATCGTAGATTTGCTGACCGAAGCCCGCAGAGCCGACGAAACAGCTGTGCTCTATCAAGAAACGATTTTGCCCCAGGCACGTCAAACGCTCCAGGCCGATCAAGAATCCTACTCCAACGGAACCGTTGAGTTTGATCGGGTCGTGCAAGATTACCGCAACCTGCTCACTTTGGAACTCGGATACCACCAGGCGATCGGTGATCTGGCCGTATCGGTTGCCCAAATTCGCCGGGCGGCCGGACAAGATCTTCCGATTTCCAACGCTGTGGTTCCTCCATCGCCGCTGGAATAACGGTTTCCTCTAGCCAATTTCGGGAATGCTGTTTAGACTTGATGCAAGTCGAACTCAACTCCCCTGAGATTTTCAAGTGCGAACAACCTGCCGAACAACGATCGTGGTGACGACAACAGCCATGCTGTTGCTGCAAGCCGTCTCGTCGGCATTTGCGTTCGGCTGCGAATGCCAAGCGGGCGAGGCATATCAGGAAACGGCCTCAAATACGTCCTGCTGCTGTAGTTCCCGTACGCAATCAGATGTTGAACACCTACGGAAGGCGGCTGTGCATCGTGCATCTTGTTGCCGCCACGCTCAAGGACCACAGGGCAGCAATGGGGATGGCGCTGCCTGCAGCTGTCACACGAATCATCAGCAACCGGCCACCCCCCAACACCGGGACCGGTTAATAGAAATCGCGAATCCGAATTGGTTGTCGCTGACTGGTTCATGGGCAGATTCGCCAATAAATTCGGTGAATCTCCAACTCTCATGTGAACTCCCACGTTCACAATCTGCCGATACGGCCTTTGCGCAAAAGGTCTATTGCACCTGGCTGACCTAACGGCCGCACAATTGTAATTGCCGATGCGGATTGGCGTGGGTCTTCTGTTCTGCCGCTGCTGTCATGTAAACAATGATATGGCAGTTTGCGCATTGACCACCGTGCTTCTCCGCAACCGTGATTCGTTGAGCGGTTGGTCGGGATTGTGCACAGGCACGGTCCAAACGCAAGTGCATGGTCTTTGGCCAGCCGCTCTCTTCCCCAGAACCTCGATTCCCTTTTCCGTTGGCGAGGTTGATAACGATGGCTGTGTTGCCCACAGATCAAATGCCTGTTCCAGATCAAGTTCCCGTACCCACACAGCACGCACGACCGATTGGTTGGTGGCTCATGCGGCTGTTCCCCGTCGGGCTGTTTTTCATCACGGGCGTCTTGCTCATTCTATTGATTGGTCTGGCACAAAAAGTCGGATGGCTGAAGGCCGTCGGGAGTTCCGTTGGCGTTGCGAATGCAAGCGGCAGCGAGCAGGTTTTTACATGCCCGATGCACCCGCAAATCAGGCAACCAGATCCGGGACGGTGCCCGATTTGTGGCATGGAGCTTGTCCTGGCTGCGGCCACCGGCACGAACATTGACGAATTTGCCATCAACATCGATCCGGCTCAGCGACGTTTGGCGAATATTCAAACGGCGGAAGTCAAACAGGAGCCCGTTAGTAGATCGATCGAAACCATCGGAGCCATACAGATCGACGAAAGCCGCCAGGCAACCATTGCCGCATACATTGACGGCCGCTTGGAACGACTGTTTGCCGACTACACTGGCGTAGAGGTCAAACAGGGAGACCATCTGGCAGTCATCTACAGCCCACAGCTATTTGCTGCACAAGTAGAGTATGTGGAATCGGGCAAAGCGCTCGAGAAAATGACGGGAAGAGCGTTGGCCTCGGTCCGGCAGGTGCAAGAAAAACTCGTGCACAACTCTCGCCAGAAGCTCATCGAGCTTGGCATGACCGAGGAGCAAGTCCAGGAACTAGAGGCAAGCGGCAAACCACAATCCCGACTCACGATCTATGCTCCCATCGGCGGAACAGTCACGCAAAAGCTGGCAGAGGAAGGCAAATACATCACAGCCGGCGAACCGATCTATCGGATCGCTAATCTGACAACCGTCTGGCTGATGCTGGAATTGTATCCCGAAGACGCCGGTCAGATTCGTTTTGGGCAACGTGTGCAAGCTGAGTTGCAATCGCTTCCTGGCCAAAAACTAGAAGGACGGGTGGCGTTCATCGACCCTACGGTGAATATCGCCAAACGCACGGTCGGTGTGCGTGTCGAATTCAAAAATGACGACGGTCGGCTTCGACCGGGTGATTACGCTCGTGCCGTCATCACGATCCCCATTGGGTCGCAAGGCGAGGTTTATGACTCGCAATTGGCGGGAAAATGGATCAGTCCCATGCATCCACAGGTGATTCGGAATCAGCCGGGGGACTGCCCCATCTGTGGCATGAAACTCGTGCCGACATCCCGCTATGGATATACAGACAAGCCCGTCATGCAGCCGGATTCTCTTTATGTTCCCCGTTCAGCGGTTTTGATGGCGGGAGAGCACAGCGTCATCTACGTCGAGACGGAACCGGGACGCTTTGAGCTTCGCAAAGTCGTCCTGGGACCGATTCTGAGAGACAAAGCAATCATTCTCTCCGGTGTAAAAGTCGGAGAACAAGTCGCCACTGCCGGTAATTTCCTCATCGATTCGCAGATGCAACTTGCCGGTAAGCCGAGTCTGATCGACCCCACGCGGCACACACCGAAAAAGGGAACCAAGGAATCCCCCAATGCTCCACTTGCCTTTGCCTCGATCAACGTTGAACAAATCCCGGGGAAACTGGGGGACAAGATCGAACAGCTCTATCGGGCCTATTTCGCCATACAGACGGCATTTGCTAATGATAAGAAGCCATCGTCCGAAACAGTTACCCAGCTTCACGATCTCGCCCAGGAACTCTCTGGTGCAAACGCGATCGATGAGCCGGGCCAAAAGATCTTGAACGATGTCTCTGCCGATGCGGAACATTTACATCATCTCACGATTGAGGAGGGGCGGAAGAAATTCAAACCGATCAGTCTTGCGATAGTCTCGCTCGCCACAACCTACCGAGGAACTGACGCCACGGAATCCTTCTACCACTTTTTCTGCCCCATGGTGCCGGGAGGGCAAGGAGACTGGTTGCAACTGGATGACGCACTGGTTAATCCCTATTTTGGCAGCCAGATGCTCAAGTGCGGTGAATTGGTGCATACGATCGCCCCCGACGCAAAAGTCGCGACGAGCGAACAGGAACCGAACCACGAACCTGACCACAAAACCCACAAGCACGAAGGGAAATAAGTCATGCTTCGTGCACTCATCGCCTTTTGCATTCGCGAACCGTTAGTGATTGCCGTCGTGGCGACTGTCCTCATTGGGGCGGGCTGGTACAGCGCTCAAAATATTCCCATCGATGCCATTCCCAACGTGGGTGAGAATCAGGTGATCGTCTTCACGGCTTGGCCGGGGCGATCACCCAAAGATGTCGAAGATCAGGTGACCTATCCGCTCTCGGTTTCGATGCTTGCCGTCCCCGACGCTCAGTCAGTCCGTGGCAAGAGCCTGTTTGGTTACAGCTTCGTGCAGGTCACGTTTAAGGACACCACCGATTTCTATTGGGCACGCTCTCGTGTCGCCGAACAACTCGGCACAGCGGCTGCCGTGTTACCCGATGGCGTTGTTCCCACTTTAGGGCCCGATGCGACGGGGCTAGGGCAGGTCCTCTATTACGTCTTGGAGCCGCCTCCTGAGATGAACTTGGCGGAGCTTCGCAGCTTGCAAGATTTTGTGGTCAAGTACGAGTTGCAAGCGGTTCCCGGTGTGAGCGAAGTCGCCAGCGTCGGTGGGTACGTTCGGCAGTACCAGATCGAAGTCGACCCGAATAAACTCCGTTTCCATGAAATTCCTCTCGACCAGCTGATTCAGGCCGTTCGCAAATCAAACATCGATGTGGGAGCCAAGACGGTCGAATCGGGTGGCATGGAGTTCATCATTCGAGGACGAGGGTTTATTGGAGCCGAACAGGATACGTCTCAGGCCATCGCCGATATTGAAGAGACGGTCGTGCGCACCCGCGATGGTGTGCCGCTCCGCATACGGGATCTTAGCAATGTCCAACTGGGCCCAGAGTTTCGACGTGGTGCCATTGACCTCAATGGAAGCGAAGCCGTTGGTGGCGTGGTCGTGATGCGGTTCGGCGAAAACCCGCGTGCCGTAATCGATCGAGTCAAAGCCAAGATTGAGCAGATCGAACCGAGTCTCAAAGGTGTCAAGGTTCGCATCATTTACGACCGCACCGGGTTGATCAATGAGACGATTGCCACGCTGACTACTACACTGACCGAAGAAGTGATCATCACCGCCGTCGTCATCCTGCTATTCCTGCTCCACCTGCGTGCCAGCATCGTTGTGGCCGTGACGCTACCGATTGCCGTCTTGATGGCATTTGCCGCCATGCGTGTATTCGGTATCGACGCCAACATCATGTCGCTGGCCGGGATTGCGATTGCCATCGGCACAATGGTTGATATGGGGATCGTGGTCTCTGAAACGATCTATGACCAATTGGCTGAGTGGGAAGCCGCCGGGCAACCGGGAGGGGAAACACAACGGATTGATGTGATCAACCAAGCTGCTACTGAGGTCGCTCCCGCCGTTGTTACAGCGGTCGCCACAACCGTTGTCAGTTTCCTTCCCGTCTTCATGTTAACCGGACGGGATTACAAACTCTTCGCTCCTCTGGCTTGGACTAAAACGTTCTCTATCGTTTCAGCCCTGATTGTGGCGGTCACACTCGTCCCTTTACTTTGTCGACTGTTCCTCACATCGAATCGCATGAGTTTACGCTACCGCATTTGGTTGTCACTGGGGGCTGGCTTGGTTTGCGGCCTGCTGTCAGGTACGACTGGGGCCCGACTGGCGGATCAACTCTCGATGAGTGTATTCCTATTTGTTGCGATGACATCTTTCATCGCGGGCCTCGGGATGTTTTGGATGCTGGGTGAGCAGCTCCGTCCCGTCGAGAAAAACCCAGTCAGCCGACTAATCCACTACTTGTACGAACCGACATTACGATTCTTCTTAGCTCGAAAGGGCCTGTTCTTCTGTCTACCGACTTTGCTAGTCGTACTTGGCATGGGGGCGTGGCTGGGCCTGCCCACAATCCTAAAGCCCTTCGAAGACTTTTCGAGCGCGATTGGCACGAAACTCAATGACGTTCCAGGGTATGCGGATGCAAAGCACCGCTTCACCGGTTTAGAGTCGGATGACTGGATCGCACTTGACGAAGGGAGTTGGTTTTACATGCCGACACTGTACCCTGCGGCGAGCTTTTCGCAGGCAATGGAGGTACTGCAAACACAGGATTCACTCATCCAAAAGATCCCCGAGGTTGAAAACGTGCTGGGCAAGATCGGTCGCATTGAGTCCGCGCTTGATCCCGCACCAACTGCCATGATTGAGACCTACGTGATGCTCAAGCCGGAGAGTCAATGGCGAGAGGGGGTGACTACGAAAGATGTCTGGCGTCAGATCAATGCCATTGCCACCCTGCCGGGCGTCACGCCCGCTTCCCCCCTTCAGCCCATCGAAGGGCGCGTGGTGATGTTGCAAAGCGGCATAAAAGCCCCGATGGCTATACGCATCTACGGCGACAGCCTAGATGGATTGGCGAAAGCGTCGATTGCCGTCTCTGACCTTCTGAAGACAATCCCCCAGGTGAGTGCTGCTACCGTCAATCCGGACATCGTTCTCGGCAAGCCGTATGTGGAATTCAAAGTAAATCGAGAGACCGCTGCACGGTACGGAATGTCCACATCAATGGTGAACGAGGTGATCGAAACGGCACTGGGCGGCTCAAATGTCACCAAGACTGTAGAAGGGCGTGAACGATACCCCATTCGAATTCGCTACGAACGCAACTTGCGTGAGCAAATCGATAGTTTAGAACGATTGCCCGTCGTCACAAACTCCGGAGAAGTCATTCCTCTCTCAATGCTGACGGCGATGACGACAACCTGGGGACCAGGTGTAATCAATAGTGAGGATGCCCGTCTCGTCGCCCATGTCTCTTTCTCACCATCCGGTATGGTTGGAGATCTGGAGACAGTCAACGCAGTCGAATCTCAACTGCATGCTGTACAACAAGATGGATCGTTGAGTTTACCTTCAGGTTATGCCTTGAAGGCGGTCGGTTCTTTTCAAAACCAAATTGAAGCCAACAACCGACTGTTGTGGGTCGTTCCGTTGGTGATTCTGACCAACCTGTTCATCATCTACCTTCAATTTCGCCAAATTCCAATTGCCCTGGCTGTCTTTTCCGGAATACCGGTTGCGTTCGCCGGAGGCATGATCTTTCTGGCGTTCAATTCCATCGAGATCAATACTGCGGTCTGGATTGGATTCATTGCTCTATTTGGAATCGCCGTCGATGACGGCGTCGTAATGGCCACCTATCTCGATCAAGTCTTCACACGAAAACGGCTCTCCACGGTTCAAGACATCCGAGAAGCTGCCGTCGAAGCCGGTTTAAGACGAATTCGCCCTTGTCTGATGACGACATTCACCACGATCATCGCTTTGCTGCCAGTAGTGCTTTCCACCGGCCGAGGATCAGATGTTGCCAAAGCCATGGCCTGGCCGGTGATCGGCGGCATGACCGTCGAACTTCTCACGCTATTCGTCGTCCCGGTGGTCTTTTCCGCCATCAAGGAACTGAAGTTGAACCTAGGTATGGATGACCCGCACTGGAAGGGTGAAGAGAGTTAATGCGACAACGCTCGCGCGGTCCAAAAAAAGTGATGGACGGAAGTCGAACGATGAAAGGAGGTTGGCCTCAAGATTTCCTGGAAGAACTGTCGGCGGAAACAATGGTAGCGAGCCGCAGTTGCGATTTCATATTGGTGGATTTTCAAGCCAAGCGCGTACGGCGAGCACGGATGTGAAAAGTGGCGAATAACGAAATAGTCACGCCGTGCGCTCGTAGCATTGAATCAACCCACCGAGCCGTTCGAGGCGGACGATCTCATCGAGTACGATCGTCTCGTTTTGCGGCAGCGGATCGGAGCGCGAGGGTGGCAGGAAATTGCGGACAGAATGCGATTTCAAATGGCCTATGAAAACCCTTTGAAAGCAAAGAGACACTCCACCCACGCTTAAAGAGACTCTTTGAAGGTCTCATTGTTGTCTCTTTGAAAAAGTTCGAACAGCGTCTCGACCGCTCCACTTAACGCACGCGAACGAACTAAGTTCGACCCACGTGTGAACGAATCAAGCCGAGGCCCTGTGCCTCGGCTTTTTGCGTTGGTAGGCCATTTGAGGATAGGGTTTACGGCGATGGTGTCTCTCGCCATTTACTTGGCGAGACGGTCGCGCGCGACAACCCTGGGTGCGGGCTTGGGGTAGTTTGTCGGAAAGTCTCTGTTGTCTCTGCCGGTGCCGACCCGCGTATTATGAGGCACGCGTTCGGGTTATGAGGCGATCCAGCAGGCGATGCGTGGTTGCGCCGCTACCCAGTGTATACCTCATCGCCCTTTAAAGCGATTGGCCCACTAGCAATTCCACGGGCATGCCGGTTGCACCGACGAGAAGCGCCGCTGACTGCGCAAGTTCATTCAGTTGATCAAGTCGGGCGCGCTGATTTTGTAGGATGCTTGTGCGAGCCTGGATCACGCGCACGACGTCGACTTCGCCTAGCGCTAGCTGTTGTTCCAGGCTTTGTAATTCCCGCGGTAACTCCGACGGCCCATCGCTCGCCTCACCGTGGAACGCACGATAGGCGAGCTTGTAGCGTTCGTACGCGGCTTGTCCTTCTAATTCCGCCCGCAAGTGCAACTGTTGCCAAACCGCCGTTTGTTGGCAGAGTTCGGCGTTTCGCTGCGTTTCCAGCGGTTTCCCTGAATTGATGATTGGCAAATTCATTTCAGCGCGGAACCCCAATCGCGTCATGCCGTCCGGGTCTCCCTGGTAATAGGGACCGAGTTGTAGGTCTGGCACACGGTCGGCGGATGCCAAACGCAGATTGGCGCGCGCCATGTCGATGTTCGCATGCGCTGCCAAGACATCGGGACGTGCTGAGGCCCAGCCTGCGATCCAAGCTGCGTCGTCGGTTGTCAGCAGGTCGGTGTCGATTGCCATCTCGTCTGCCGCCGGTTCGATGGAATCTCCGGTGGGAAGTTGCCAGGCGATCATTTCCAAGTCGCCTTCAAAGTGTTGGGGCGAACCAGGCGGTAAACCGAGCTGCCGCCGAAGGTCTCTGAGTGACGTCTGATGATTCGCCATTGCCAATTGCAATTGCCGCCGCGAGGAATTCGTATCGATACGAATCATTGCCACATCGGCAGCAGCGACCGCCCCAGCTTCGAATCTTTTTTCCAGTGTCTCCAACAATCTTTCGTTATTCGTGTGGTTGGCCTCGGCAACTTGTAGGAGGCCACGTTGATAAAGAGCAGTGAAGTAGAGCTGGGCGGTGAGCGAAGCGGTCTGTAATTCGGCCTGATGGACGTTCCATCGTATGCCATTGAGCGACGACGACGCGGCATCTTCGCGATGTCCTTGCTGACCGGCCAACTGAAACCGTTGCATCATCAACACATAATGATAGGTGGTTCTTGGGCTGCGGCCATCCAAGTCTTGATAGGGAGTCGCCTGAACCTGTACGAAGGGGTTGAAGGGATACGTGCGCGCGACCCCCAGAGTTGCTACCCCCACCTGTTCCGTGGCGCGCAATGCAACCAGGTCAGGATTGTTCGCCAGAGCCATCGAGATGGTGCCGCTGAGGGAGAGAGAATCGGCCGGCGCCGAATTGATTGGAATCGGATCGATCCCCTGCGGAGCGCCCGATTCGTCAATCTCGATCGATTCCAACGACGTTTGTTGAACCGTCGCGCCGGACTCGGCAGATGGCTCCGACGCAATTGTGTCGGCAGCCGTTGTGGTCTCCGCCAGCGGCGCGTGGTGCGCAGCGGCGACGTCAGCGGTTTGATACGAACCGTTACCACGGCATCCGCAAAACGCCAACGCCATCAAATAGAATGAGATAGAATATCGAAAATTGGCCATCCTGGCCTTTCTCTGGCAACAAAACTGACTGTCGGAGAACACGATCCGTCTTTCCTGATCAAATCGGGAGGCCTGATTTCTACTTTCGTCAAAACGAGTCTGCGCTAACCAGCGTCGTCCATCTTAATAACAAAGAGTTAATCTAAACGAGTCCGTCCGCTGATGGAGCGGTTCTCAAAACTGTTGGCTTGGGTGTTTTACGCAGAGATGTACTATGCCATCGTCGTTTGTTCCTCACCGACGCGATGGTCGTCGTCGACGCCAAAAGCGGCATCTCGCCCCCATAACAAGTACAGCGGTGGGAGCAAGAAGAGGTTCAAGATCGTGGAGGTGACCAAACCCCCGACAATCACAACCGCCAACGGGTACTCGATTTCGTGGCCCGGTTTGTTTCCGGAGATAACCAGCGGCAAGAGCGCAAGGGAGGTCGTTAGCACGGTCATGAGAATCGGGGCGAGGCGTTCCTCGGCACCGCGGACCACTAGATCGCGACCAAACGGGACCCCTTCGACGACTTGCAGATGACGGTAATGGCTGACCAGCATAATGCCGTTTCGGGCGGCGATGCCCAGCACCGTGACAAAGCCGACCAACGAACCCAGCGACAACACGCCGCCGCCCAGCCACACGGCGACCACGCCGCCGATGAGCGCGAATGGAATCGTCAGGCAGACCATCAATGTCAAACGGACCGACTGGAAATCGATATAGAGAATCAGCAAGATGCCCAATAAAGCCAATGCACCCAGCGCCAGCAAACGGCGTTGCGACGCCTGCAGGGCGGCATATTCGCCAAGGAACTCCGGGTGGTAGCCGCGGGGGAAGGGCATGGCGCGGACGGCCGCTTCGACATCCTGAGCCACCGAGGCCAAGTCGCGGCCTTTAGCGTCGCAGGTGACGTCGATGCGTCGTGAGCCTCCTTCGCGTTTCACTTCGTTGGGCGCGGGCAAAATGCCGATCTCGGCGACATCCTTCAGTGGCACTTGTCCGCCCGTGGCCGTGTCGATCCGCAATTCGTGGAGCGCCATCAGGTCGGTGCGGCTCGCTTGATCGCCCCAGACGACGACATCCATTTTTATTTGGTTTTCATAGACTTCGCCCACCTTGGTGCCCCGCAAGAGCGTGGTGACGGCCCGGCGGACTTGGCCGGGAGTGAGTCCGAAGCGTTCGGCGGCTAATGGTTTGAGACGCACGTCGACTTGCGGGACGAGCACCTGCGGCTCGACCTTGAGATTGTTGACCCCCTCGATCTTTTCAATCACGGCGGCGACCGCGTGCGCCTGATCGCGCAGCGACTGCAACTCCGGACCGTAGATCCGCACGACGATGCTCGAACTGGCACCCGTCAGAACCTCTTTGACACGTTCGCGCAGGTAGGTGAGCACGTCGCGGTACAACCCCGGATACCCATCCACCGCTGCCTGGATTTTGTCGAGCGTGGCGTCGTAGTCGACCGTGTCGTCAATGCTGATCCAGAGTTCTGTGAAGTTGGGGCCAACGACTTCGTCGGCGACTTCGGCACGGCCGATGTGACTGCCGAAGTTGCGCACGCCAGGAATGGCGCGCAGTTCACGGCTGGCTTGCACCGTGATGCGATCCATGGCCTCGATTGACGTCCCGGGCTTTTCGACGAAGTGCATCAAGAAGTCGGTCTCCTGGAAATTCGGCAAAAATTCCTGACCTAGGTTGCGCACCAGCATGAACGTTGCCGCAAAGGAAATTACCAAAAAGGCGATTGCCGACTTCGGACGCACGGCAAACCAGGGGAGCACCGCCCGGTAGGGAACTTTCAGCCAGCGCGTGAGGGGCGGTTCGCGGTCGGAACGGTGCCGGCCGGTCAAAATCAGCAGCGACATCGCCGGAGCGACCGTCATGGCTACGACCAAGGATGCTAAAATGGCCAATACGTATCCAATGGCCAATGGCCGGAAAAACGCGCCGGGCAATCCCTCCAGGAAGAAAACCGGCAAAAATACGAGCACGATGATCGCCGTGGCGTAAACGACGGCGCTACGAATTTCCAACGAGGCTTCCAACACCACGCGAAATGCCGAACGGGGATGTTCCGCGATTCGGTTCAGCCGCAATCGACGGACAATGTTTTCAACGTCGATGACCGCGTCGTCGACCACCTCGCCCAGTGCAATCACCAACCCGGCGATGACCATCGTGTTGATCGTCATGCCCCACCAATAAATCAGCAACACCGCCGTCATCAACGATAATGGAATCGCCGTCAAACTGATGATCGCTGTCCGCCAGTCAAACAAAAATGCGACAAGCACCACCACGACCAACACACATCCCAACAACAGGGCGTGCGTCAAGTTGGCAATCGACCGTTCAATGAAGGTCGCCGGGCGAAAAATCGTCGAATCGATCTCCACATCCGTCATCCCCGGCCGGAGCAACTCCAAGGCCTGCTCCACTTCGTACGTGACCGCCAGCATATTAGCTGCCGGTTGCTTTTCTACGATGAGCAATAGGCCGGGTTGATCGTTAATAATTGCGTCGCCGATAGGTGGCGGCGAGCCGATTTGTACTTCGGCAACGTCCCCCAACCGCATCGGTGTATTGCCGGCGAACGAGACGACCGTGCGTGCTAAATCCTCAGGGCTTTTCACGGGAGGGAGTTGCCGGACCGCCATCCGCTGGTTGGGGGTGTCGACGAAGCCCCCAGCGTCCAACACGACGGCATCACCGGCCGAAAGCAGAACGGCATCGAGCGAGACTTGATGTGCCCGCAGTCGATCCATGTCGACTAACACCTGAAATTGTTTGTCGCGCTGACCCCAAACTGCCACATTGGCAACTCCCGGAATGGCCATCAGCCGTGGGCGAATCGTCCAGACAGCCAACTCCGAAAGGTCCTGCTGAGAAAGCTTGTCGGACCACATGCCGATTTTCATCATCCGGCTGAGGGACGACAACGGTTGCAGAATCACGGGGGGCCGCGCCACCGTCGGCAGTCGCGGCGTTTCGACGGCCAATCGTTCCTGGACCAATTGCCGCGTGCGATCGAGATCGGCATTTTCGCCAAGCAGCATGCGAATCGATGATAACCCGAGGACTGATTTGGATCGCAGCGTTTCCAGTCCGGGAGTGCCAACGAGCGCGTTCTCGAGCGGAAACGTAATGAGGTTCTCGACTTCCTCGGCCGATAAACCGGGCGCTTCGGTTTGGATCTCGACATACGGCGGCGCAAATTCGGGGAAGACGTCGAGCGGCATCGAGGGAATCATTCGTAGCCCTCCCACGATCAACAAGATCGCGGCGGCAACAACTACCACGCGCAACCGCAGAGACATTTCAACAAGCCACCTCATGGCAAACTCCAGCCGTTCCGTGCGGTTATTCGCATCACGTTTATTGAGTCGAGCGTGTTTGCGGGACTATTTCGCAAAACCAAATTCTGTCCCCATGAGTTCGGCCGCCCCAGCGGTGACGACCTGCGTGCCGACGGCGGGGCCCCGCAGCAGCGCCGCTTGCTTCTCCTGCACCCATCCGACTTCGACGCGGCGCCGAACGAACTTGAGCGGCTCGACTTGCTCGTAAACCCACTGTCCGCCATAGATGTCGTGAATCACAGCCGACCAGGGGACGGTTTTCGTTTCTGCCTTGCCGGTGATTGGGAGATGCGCTGCCACTCTCTGGCCAGGACGAAATTGGTCATTGCCGTTGGCAACTTCGTAGTACAAGTCGACTGACGCCGAAAGCGGTGTCGCCGTCGGAGGGGCGGCGATTGGTTGGGCAAGCGTGTCTTGTTCCGAGTGTTGCCCGTCCAACAGCGTGAGACGAGCAGGCTGCGTCATATCCAGTTCGTCCAATTCCCCCACGTAGACCGAGACTTTGATCCACATGACGCGGTCGTTCATGATTTCAAACAGTGGAGCGCCGGCTGCGACCATTTGCCCTGTCTGGACAAGCGTTGAGCGGACAATCCCCGG
>Ga0316204_10006060_pt1 | contig 19057 bp, 17 predicted proteins | sample 6monrhotite_MG_2_FD_205661 | JGI IMG/M metagenome (GOLD analysis project Ga0316204, IMG submission 205661) | Microbial mat bacterial communities from mineral coupon in-situ incubated in ocean water Damariscotta River, Maine, United States -... | ecosystem: Environmental > Aquatic > Marine >...
AGAAAGCACTGACGAAGATGATTGCGCCAGGCCGCGCACAGCGGAAATCACGGGGAAATGGTGCCGCATAGGTGACTTGAACACCTGACCCCATCATTACGAATTATGGATTCGTCGGTTTGAATGTGTTCGAAGGAACACGCGCTTCGTTGAAAGCTGCAATGCCCTCAATGACTTGAGCTATGAATGGCTTTGAAGCGAATTGAAGTCTTTTGAATCCCGCGCCCTACTAATGCGCTACTAATCGTCTGGTGGCCCCATGGCGGGGTTATGGGTGCTCCTGCTAAAAGCCGGTGCCAGAAATTTCCCTAAAATCGGACTCTGAAGCCTGGTGTTGCCGCTCATTCACCTGTTTACGCTATCGCGGGTGAGTGTCAGGATCACACTATAGAGATAGATCAATAAGAGCAGCCGTCCCGGCCACGCGTCGAAGTCGCAACGCAGAACGTGATTTTATGATAGAGTGCTTCCCAGCATGGGAGACACAAAATGAGAATTCCGTTTTATTTCGCGGCCGCTGGGCTAGCTATCGCTTTCGTTGCTTTCTCCGGTTCAGTCGATGCACAGCGACAGGGCGCGCGTTCTGTCCAGAGTGAGGCGCTGCCTCTCTGCCGTGATGCGGAAGCAGGCGAACGCTGCCGTACGCGCAATGGCACCGTCCGGGTCCGCCGTGGTCAACGAGCAAGTTCCGACAATGAGCCAGGGCTCACTAACAATCTGGGCGGTGGCGATCCCGGCTGGGAGGCGCGCGGTGAAGGCGACACCGAGCCTCGCGGAGAGGCCCCGGGCCAGGTACGCCAGCCAGATGTCCAGAATTTCGGCGGTGCCGATGTCGGCTTTATTACCGGACGTGGCGGGAACGCCCCCGAGCCTGAAGCGATGGACTGCGAATTGTGCGACGACGACGAGGACACGCCGCAAGGCCCGATAGACAATACACCGCGGCCCGACACACGCGCCCCGCAAGGCCCGGACGGGGGCGAGGACGATGATTGCGAGTGGCACAATCCTGCCGGTGGTCCGGATCAGGAATTTTGTGACGAGTAGTTTTTACAGATCACGTCTTTTAAACTAGCGGTCTCTGTGAATGTGGTCACTAAGGGTAGAAGATCGGCACTGACCTGCGCCCCTCGCGTCCCTCACTAATTTAGAGAATCGGCATTCGCCTGCGCTGAGCCCCTACAGTGGGGCATCGCGAAGTGGAGGCTCTAAAGGCGCATAATTTTCTTTACGCGACGGCCTTATTGAATCTCGCGGGCACCCGCGAGTGGCGAGTGGCGAGTGGAAAGGTAGGGAAGCGACGGAGGCCGCTTAGCTTTGGCCTGGCAACACCGACGAAAATCTAAGGAAAAGAGCCCCATTTTGGATGGATTGACGGCGTGTCGTTCAATCTTCTGCCTGAGCAACTGCCGCTCTCACAAGCGGGCCGACTAGGGTCGAGACCTCGAAAACCTCCGAAGAAGCGTTGCCAAGGACAACGATGGTCGTTTCATGGGGTGGGCTGGTCCACACAACAGCTCCTATACCCCAACTACCGCCTGACCAACCATACTGTCCGTCATGCAATTGGCCCGCAAGGAATGCTTCCTGATTCGGCATGAGCGCCAGTTCGTTATTATACAGGGCAGAATCAACGAACTCTCCGAGGTCTTCCGCTGTTGTTGCTATTGCACCCGATGCCCAAGCCCAGGCGTTGAAGGAAAACGGGCGATCAGCCGATATTTCACGCAACCCATCGGGGCGGAGGGTCGGCTGATCTTCGTGGAACAGTCCAACCTCGCGACCTAGACTTCCTACTTCGTCCCTAGCGATGTCATAGCTGGCGACAATCCGTTCGGAGCCATCGAATCCTGTCCGTCGTCAGAACATTTGACGCTGATCGGGCTCGGCTTCATGCTGCCAACAGCAATTCATGGAGGACATCATGCGAACCCTGGGTCTTCGATCAGCGATCATCGCGGCACTCGTCAGCGTCACCGCGCCCGCCATAGCCGATATCGACACCGACATGTCCCGCGCCCATATCACGGCCCTCTCCGGTCAGCAGGGCGATACGACTGACACAGCTCATGGGGCTAGGCTACAGTATGTTTATGTCGTCGAGCGAGGTGACAATCCTTGCCGACTTCTAGTCGCGCATGTGGATTCTTCAACAGGTGTTGATCAGTGCTTTGGTCCGACAGCCTTGACGGACCGATGGACCGTGCTTGTACCCAACAGAAGAGTTGGTGGAATTCAGCCATGCTTCAATCGACGCAGCGGGCGGCTGAAGGGCATGCGTGTATTTTACGATGACCCCCCCGGAGAAGGAGTCGTTGCGGAGATACAGCCGAACTGTCGCGGGAATCGTGCTGACTGGGGAAATCGGATCAACTGCCCTGAAGGATACGGCGGTTTTGGAATCCGCGCTCATTTTTCTGAGGTACCGGGACGAAGTCGGGCGAACCCAATCGTGGGCGTTCAGCTTGTCTGCGGGCAGATAGACTAGCGCTGATTCAGACGCAATTCCCCGGACGTCGGTTGTCCGTCCAACCCGAAACGCGTCACCGAGCATTGTTCAGACAGCTCCAGATCAGACCGCTGCGCGCAAGGTTTTGGTATGAAATTCAATTGGTTGGTGGTGCCGCTTAGGTGACTCGAACACCCGACCCCATCATTACGAATTATGGATTCGTCGGTTTGAATGTGTTCGAAGGAACACGCATTTCCCGGAAAGCTGCAAGGCCCTCAGTGAGTTGAGCTATGAAAGACTTTGAAGCCAATTGAAGCCTTTTGAATCCCGCGCCCTACTAATGCGCTACTAATCGTCTGGTGGCCCCATGGCGGGGTTATGGGCGTCAAAACAAAATGCCGGTGCCAGAATTTCTGGTCGCTACCGCCGAATTTTGTCCAACGACTCCATGGAAATTAATTTAGGCGATAGAGGGTCGACCGCCGACGAGCATACCCGTATAAGAAAAAATCAAGCGCAATTCTTTTTTAGTGCAACACCAACCTGAACTACAGCAGAATTGCCAAGCCAACTACAAGTTCATTAAACAAGATTTCCACGAAATTCGATCTATGAAAAATATAAACCTCTACTTAAGAAAATTTAGTCATTACACACCTTATTTAACAGTAGGTTTTTATACATTATCTTCAATCGCTCTATTATACCTGCCATTTATGATTTTGCTAAACTTGAACAGAGGGTTAGACTTATCTGATACCGGTTTCTATTATAATTCTATTATATCATATGAAAACGCTAACATTATTACACAGTTTGGATCTGTGTACGCACTTATTTTATCTGGTGAAAATATCGTATTGTCTCGGTTGTTTGTTTTTCTATGCGTTACTTTGTCTGGCGCTTTTTTTATTCGTGCGATTTTTTCCACTTACTCATCTTGGCATATGTTGGAAATATCAATAAGGCGAATTCTTTACGCAGCCGGCGCGTCAAGCGCAGCATTGTTTTATACGCTTTGGGTTCCCGACCCCTCTTATAATACTGCATCTTTTAGCCTCAATCTTTTTATTGCTACGTCAGCACTATTCATTTCTATAAATCTAAAAAAGGATGCCCGCTTTGATGTTTGGGCAATTTGTGCGGGAGCGGCAATAACCGCACTTTTCCTAACCCGCGCTTCGACAGCATTAATAACGGGGGTCACAATGGCAATTTATGTCCTGGCTATTGGTCGACCAAATGTCGAGTCATTGATACGGCTCGTTGCGCTGTCACTTTTTGGTAGTTTCGTCTACGCGACCGTTTCATCACTGGCGGTAGAACCGATCTGGATTTCTACCGCTCGAATGTTTGAAGCCGCTTCTAACGCACAGGAAATATCCAGTATAGCTCCACAAACAGAGCGCTTTCTCAACTTTATTGGATTTCTAATAAATATCAATCAAATCCAAATATTTGGTGTTATATTGCTGGTTATTGCCCAGAACTTAATGGGCATCAACCCGCCCGGGCGGATGTTTTCTGACACCATATGGAAAGCCACTTTTTTCTCACTTGGAATTGCCGCGTTAATAATGATTTTGTACCCCGCATTAAGTGTGGTTTACGAAAACGCAGGCGCTTCGTTATCCTTATTAGCAGAAAGTATTTCTGCTTTGATACAATATTCCATATTATCTATATTTGTTAAAATTTGCTTTACATTGCGCAGAGAAACCAGTTTTACAATAATCGTTACTTCGCTCATGGTGCTAGTACTTTGGGTTTCGCAAATATACGGAACAGGCAATTCATGGTTACCTTTTGGAGCGCTCTACTCGATATTTCCTGCAACTTTAATAATTATTGCATTTATAGTCAACAAAGAGAAATTGCATACATCAGGTGTGTTTTTGTTATTAATGGTTTTGACGACGCTGCAATTTGTTGCATGGCAAGCTGCCTCACAGCACCCATATCGCCTACCTTCTGGGCTCAATGACCAAATTCATCCGGCGACAATAAGAGGAAACTACGAATCAATTTTTGTCGATGAACAGTCGTTAACCCTAATCAACCAATTGAATAGTGCAAATGCTTCGGTAGGTGAAGAGCGTCCTATATTGATTAATTTGTCGGGCGCGACCCCAATGATCGCATATATCTTGGACTTCAGGACAACTGGAGTGCCTTGGTTGTTGGGCGGCTACACTTGGTCAGCGGAGTTTTTCGATCGCCAACTTAGCCGGCTTTCAGCGCGAGAATTGTGTCACGCATGGGTGTTGATTGCGCCGAACTCTCCACAAGCACTTAGTCAAGAGCAGCTCCATGATTACGATATTAATTTACAAATAGGATATGAGATTGCCGCCTCAGGAATGCTGCCCTATCCCGGTGTAAATTATGAGCTGTACCGACCGATTCGCCCCGAAGAGCGTTGTGCAATGCATGGCGATTAGACCTGCAGCTACGAGCGTAATTATTATGAAGAGTATAAAATGACGCGAAGATAGGGCTGGGTAACGTTAGGCAGTGCGGCCCACAAGTGATGTAATTTGAGCAATCTGAACAGTGTGGCCGGCAAGGACAAGATGCCTTGTCGCGCTTTAAGCTGGTCGTCGTCATTCAACCGTTCAAACATCCGAACAGTGATCGACGTATCGGTTGAGATGTTGAGGTTGTTTTCTTTGGCAAACCGAAGAATTTCGCTGGCTTTGATGAAGTTCAGCGAGTCCCAAAGGCCCTGCCCGCCTTTTTCGGTTTCACATCTGTCGATATATCTTGAAAACGAATTTCGTGCGAAGGCTCTGCCACCGATCAGCGGTATTCGAAAATGCGGTTCATAAGGGATGTTGTAGTTCGGAAATAAAAGGATTGCTTTACCGTCGGCTGTTAGCAGGTCGCGGGTTTTGAGCAGGGCGGATCGCCAGTCCGGCAAATGTTCGAAGACATTTACCGACCAGATGAGGTCGAAGTTTGCTGGCGCATTGAAATCCTCAAGCCGGCATCGGTGAAAGTGCAGGTTTTCGGGCGTGGATTTCTCCACGGCTTCGAGAATGGCTTCAGCACTCCCAAAGCCATCGGCGATTGGCTCTATGGCGTCGATTGTTGCGGTCGTTTGCTGTGCTGCGAGATATGATAGCAGGCCCGCCCCGGCACCGATTTCAAGACCGCGCCGGCAGCTCAGGATATCAGTTCCAACCTCCCGCCACCCGAAAGCCGCCTCGGAACAATAGAGGTCGAACATCTCTGGATTTGCGGTGCGAAAGAAGGCCAGCTGGGCGTCGATATCCACGGGAGTTTGCAAATTATAACCTTATCTGCTATGGGTTATCATGATTGATGCCCCAGTTCGCGACTTGCCATGGTCTGTTGTCAAAGACAAATGCAAGCGCCATTGGACCTTTAGCGTAACGCGGATAATCTCTCACGCTCTGGGCGCTACGGGGGATGCCGGATTGACAGACCTATCTGGGCAGAAAGCAGACGATAGCGGAGTGGCTGTTTCCGTCGTGATTCCAACCTATCGGGCGGCCGCAACCCTGCCTCCTCTACTTGCGCGATTAGAGAGCGCTGCAAAGGCATCGCGATGGAACTGGGAAGTCGTCATTGTTGATGACGGTAGTCCCGACAAGACATGGCCCGTCCTTCAGAAGCTCAAAACGGTTTCCTCTATGCCGATACGTCTGGTGCGCTTGCTGACGAATGCTGGGCAGCACAACGCGCTCATTGCCGGATTGCAGGTGTCGCAAGGCCGTTATGTCGTGACTATGGACGATGATCTTCAGCACGCGCCGGAAAGCGTGGACGCCCTTTTGGAAGAGCTGGAATCGGGTCGGGATCTTGTGATCGCGGCCTTCCCGGAAAAACATCACATTCTATCGCGGAACCTCGGTGGGCGTATTGTGGACAGGGTTATCCGCAAGCTTTTTCATCTTCCGCGGTCATTTCAACTGACGAGTTTCAGGGCGGTTCGCGGTATAATCGCACGCTCGGCGGCCGAAACCCATGAAGTTTACCCTTACCTGACGGCGTTATTGATGGCGAATGCTCGTTCGATATCAAACGTCGAAGTCGAACATCAACCCAATACGGCGCGGCCCAGTCATTATTCGTTATTCAAGAGTATCCGGCTCGCCGCCAATTTGATCTTCGGGTATAGTTCCATTCCAGTTATGCTGATCCTGCTATTCGGTGGAATCGCTGTTTTAACAGCCCTTGTGGCCTTTCTCTGGGCCGCCATAAGTGCATTGGCCGGGTCCAGCACCGTGCCCGGCTGGGCCAGTACAATCGCCATGATTGCGGTTTTCAATGGGTTGAACCTCGCCGCGCTGGCCGCACTGGCTGTCTATATTGGCCGAATGCATCGGCAGCTTACAGGGCGCCAGAGGATATTCACAATTGACGAAATCGATGACTGACAGGGATTTTCTGATTCTCGGCGGGTCGCATTATCAAATTCCCTACATCAATGCTGCCCGAAAGCTAGGTTATCGTACAATCTGTTTCGACATGGGTTATAATCCGCCAGCAAAGAGTGCAGCGGATGTGTTCGTCCAATGTAACACCAGCGACAAGGACAGGGCCGTCCTGCTCGCACGCAATTTTGAAATTGCCGGGGTGTTGGCCCCGGCAACCGACATCGCAGTGGCGACAAAGGCGCGGATCGATCAGGCACTCGACCTTTCCGGGCCAACGGTCACTGCGGCTGAAATTCTGACCGATAAAACCGGTTTTCGCCAATATCGGGATGATGCCGGTGCGCCCGGCCCGGCATGGATGTCCATCGATGCGCAATCCTGCCCTGCTTGCCTGCCCCTACAACCGCCCTTTATCGTAAAGCCCAATCGCTCGTCCGGCGGACGCGGTGCCCGCCGGATCGAATCCCTCATGGATTTCCAGTCGGCCTGGCACTCATGGGACGCGCCGATGCGGGCGGCGGGTGCGCTGGTCGAAACATGGCTGGATGGCATTGAGTTGTCGCTGGAGGGCTTTCTGCGTGACGGCAAATTCTGGTTTGCCCTCATCACCTCTCGGCAAACGGCCTGCACGCCTTTTGTTGCCACCGCAGGGCATCGCTGGCCTGCCGAACTTAAGGCTGACGTGGCTAGCGACGTTATCGCAACAGTCGAACAAATCTGTCGCCAACTCGGGATCGTCGACGGACCGGTCGACGCGGATCTGATCTTTACGACGCATCCCGAATTGCTGGAATTAAGCCCCCGGCCGGGCGGGAATTGCCTGTCGCAAATGGTGGGTGCCGTCTTCGGCATTGATTATCCCGAGTTGGTGGTCCGTGCCGCCTTGGGCGAACGGCCGCAGGGTCCTGAACCCCAACCCCGGGTCGGAGCGGGCGCAATTGATATTCTCAATTCGCCAGAGCCATCCACGCTTCACTATCGCGAGAATCTTATCCGATTGCAGGTTGAAAAGTTGGGCATCGAAATGCTGGAAATTGACTATGCTACCGGCACTCGGGTTCCGGCCTTTCACTCCGGCCGTGATCGGCTGGGCGCCATCGTCACGACAGGGAGAGACCAGCAGCTTGCGGAGGATCTAATTGCTAGTGTTTTCTCGGATCTCGAATGGCGATTGGAAGGCGAGGACACGTGATGATTCCGCGCACTCAAGCCAATTACTCATTGCTGGACTTACTGCGGGCAACTCGCGACTCGTGGCGCGAAGATGGACGTATCCCGCTGAAAGTTGAATTGGAGCAGGCAACGACCGCGAAACACGCCATGTTCGTGCCCTCGGCGCGCGCCGGACTATACTTGCTTTTCAAGGCGCTCGATCAACCGCGCGTTATCTGCCCGGCATACACATGCAATGCCGTGATCGAGGCCATCCGATTGGCGGGAAAGATTGTAGATTATGTGCCGCTCGGCCCAACCGGGTTTAATGCGGACACGCACGCTGTATCCGAGAAAGCCGGTCCAGACACCATCATCTTGATGACCCACCAGTTCGGGCAGATGGAAGACGTATCTGTCTATCGGGAAATTGCGGAAAGCTCCGGCGCAATATTGCTGGAAGATGCAGCGGCGGCCCAAGGCGGGTATAGCAACGGCGCGCCGGCTGGCAGTCATGGGCTCGCAGCTGTGATTGGCTTTGGCAGCGGTGCCAAAATTCTGCACGCACCGGTTAATTCAGGCGTTATCTGCTCGTCCGATGACGCGTTTATGGCGAAGCTCGAGCTGCTGGCCATTACCGAATTCAAGCCGGTCGGCATTGTTACAATTACGAAGAACTGGCTTGCGGCGGCGATCTACGCTGTGCTTGCAAATCGTTGGCTTTACAGCTTTTTTCACCTACTGAATTTCCGACTTCGCGGACGAAACAGCGCTGAAACCCCGTTAGGGGAAGTCCGTAAGACCAATCTGTATCAGGGTGAAACCCAATCTTGGCAGGCGCATTTATTGCGCCGGCAACTGCCTGGGTTGGAGGCCAATACAAAGCGCCGCCGTTTGCTCTTTGAACAGTTGCGAGCCCTTCTCTCGAAGAAACAAAATCTACGTATGCCCGATCCGCCGCGTGCCGGTGATGCCTGCGCCAGATTTTCGTTCGTCGTCGACATTGACCGTTCGATCATCCTGCAAAAATGCGCCCGACGCGGTCTCGATCTTGGCATATCCTTCAGCTGCATAGCAGCACCGGAGGAGTATGTTGTGGACCATACCATCGCTGCTGGAATAGTGAATGTTCCGCTTTTCCCTCAACTATCTGATCGTGATATGGACCACATTCTTGAAGTACTCGATGATGTACTCGGTGAAGGCGCGGCATAATGGCGAGCATTTTCGATATGATGGCTCAGCGCGAGCGTCGCGGTGAGATATATTCCTCCAGCGATTACTGGAATGGCAAGGCACGCGAGCTAGAGGGGTCATCGGCGTCGATGTGGCCCAATCGAAATCTCAACGCGCTATACCATGATGAGCAGATCGAACGCCTGGGCACTTTATTGGGTGACTTGACCGACCTGGATACGTTGGATCTGGGGTGTGGCACAGGACGCATGTCGCGATATCTGGCCGGCAAGGGAGCCCACGTAACGGGCGTCGATTTCGCCGAAGAAGCCCTGGAAATCGCGCGGCAGAATTTATCCGGATACGACATCAATTTTCGATGCCAGTCCGTGCTGGATATCGACGAAACGGACGCCTACGACCTGATCGTGAGTTGGGGTGTTTTGACCATTGGGTGTCGATCGCGTGCCGATCTGCAAAATGTATTCGGTCGAATGCAGACCGCATTGCGCCCCGGCGGTCGGATTATACTAATGGAGCCCGTTCACACGAGTTTTCTTCATCGTGTGCTCAAACTGTCAGAACGAGCTTTTCGCGACGATATGGATAATGCCGGACTTGTCGTGGAGTCTGTCGAGCATTTCCATTTTTGGCCGGCACGCCTCGCGCTGGGATACATCCACTGGCCGGGATGGCTCACGCGCTGGAGCTATGCCATCGGACAGTTTTTTCTGGTTAAAGTGTTTCGGCGTCGACGTTTCGGCGATTACCAGCTTTACGTGGCTCGTCGAGGCGGAGGGAGCGAATGAGCGCCCGTAGCTGGATGGGTCGTCTTGATCCTCGTCAGATGCTTTCGATACCGGCAGTCTACAAGTTTCACTCCGGTTTTGTGTCTCCGGATCGCCATAAACAATCCTATGTCGATGAGATCCTAAAAGTGCAGTCGGGCAGTCGCCTGCTGGATATTGGCTGCGGCACGGCCGACATCGTGCGTTATCTGCCAGACGTAGATTATGTCGGCTTTGATGGGGATGCCGAGTATATAGAAAGTGCGCGGGAAACCTTTGGCGACCGTGGCCGGTTCGAGCACAGGATAATTTCTGCCGATGTCGTGCGTGATTTTCCACCATTCGATCAGGCTATCGCGACCGGGATTCTCCATCATCTGACCGATGACGAGGCGCGCGGTCTGTTCTCGGCCGCCGTGCAAGCGCTGAAACCGGGCGGGCGGCTCGTGACCTGCGACGGGACATATACGACGCCTCAGAATCCGGCGGCGCGATTCCTGATCTCGATGGATCGTGGACAACATGTCCGTACACCTGATGCTTATGAGGCGCTGGCGCGTTCGGTGTTCGGAAGCGTCGATGTCGAAATCCGCACCGACTTGATTCGCATTCCGTATACGCATTGCGTGATGACATGCACCCGTGCGGCGAGTGAGGCGTGAAGCTGGAGAGCGCCTTCCGTTGGGCGAAATTCGTTTTGCCAATTGTCGTGCTGGTTCTGGCTGCCATCTATCTCTGGAAGACATTCGAGCCAGCGGCGCTCGGCGATGCTGTTGCGCAGTTGGATTGGGTTCAACTTGTATGGATCAGCGTTCCACTGATCCTGCTCGTTTTCGCGATCCGGACCGCGCGTTGGTGGTGGCTGCTGGCAGATTTGGGCGCGCGCGGTACGAATGTATTGCGCCTCTATTTCGCGATCAGCATGACGGTCGGACTGGCAGCAATCACACCGATGCAGTCTGGCGAAGCCTTCAAAATTTGGCTGGCGCGCCGCGAAATGAAGGCCGGTCTCGCCGAGGTTTCGGCCCTCCATATTCTTGAGCGATTACTCGATGTGATCGTGCTGGCCGCGCTGACCTTCATCGCGCTGCTCGTGTCACCTGGTTCGCAATTGTCAGTCATTGGCCTGCTAGGGCTATCTGTATTATTGGCACTCGTCGGACTTGCAGCGTTTCACGAACGGATCGGATCATTCTTGCCGTCTTTCGTCCATACCGGGATGCACTCCATAATGCAGGCCTTGCGTCGGCCGAAACATCTGATTGTGCTTGTCCTGATCACCCTGTCGGGGTGGGTTGTGACCACGGGCCTGTGGGCATTTGCATTCCAGTCAGCAGGCGTGGGAGCGTTCGCGCCAGCTACGCTCATTACCATTGTCGGGCTTGTGACATTTGCCACGATTTTCAGCTTCCTTCCCGGAGGAATAGGCGTATCGGAAGCCAGCGCGGCCGCACTCCTTTTGGCAGCGGGTTCGTCGCCTGAAATCGCCTTGGCCGGCGCGCTTGCGTTGCGTATGATTGGGGTAATGACCGTACTGCTCGGGGCGGTGTTCTGGGGCGTCAGACAAATCTGGCCGACACAATCCTCGTCCTGATCACATCAAAGCGTTTTTCAACGCTTCACACACCCGGTCGATCTGCGCCTCCTCAAGACCGACCCACATGGGCAGGCGGATCAGGCGCGCCGACAGATCATCCGTCCGCGATAAATCCCCGTGCCCGCGGCCAACGGCGCGGCCCGCATTTGAGGAATGCAGCGGCACATAATGAAAGACCGCGCCAATGCCTTCGGCCTGTAGCGTATCGATCAGCCGGTCGCGCTCTGCCGCTGAATTCGCGAGCACATAATACATGTGCGCATTGTGCTGGCAGTGTTGCGGGATGGTCGGGCAGGTGAGGCGGCCTTCGCGTGCCAGCGGCCGCAGCCTTTCGTCATACGCCTGCCAGATGGCGAGGCGTTCGGCGGTCAGCTCCCCCATTATATCGAGCTGTGCTTTCAGGAAGGCCGAGGCCAGCTCGCCCAGAAGGAAGGAAGAGCCCACGGCTTGCCAGGAATATTTATCGACAATCCCGCGCATGAATTTCGTGCGGTCCGTGCCTTTCTCGCGCAGGATTTCGGCAAGCTCGACATCTTGTGGATCATTGAGGAGGAGGGCCCCACCTTCGCCGCAGGTCGCATTCTTGGTCTCGTGAAAACTCAGCGCTCCAAAGCGCCCGAGCGACCCCAGGGACCTGTCCTTGTAGCTGGCGGCAATGCCCTGTGCAGCATCCTCTATCACGGTGATATTGTGCTTTGCTGCAAGGGCGTTGATCGCATCCATCTCACAGCCGACACCGGCATAATGCACCACGCAAATGGCCCGCGTGCGCGGCGTGATCGCCGCCTCGATCAGGGTCTCGTCGAGATTCAGCGTATCGGCACGAATATCAACGAAGACCGGCACCGCCCCGCGCAGGGCAAAGGCATTGGCCGTCGAGACAAAGGTGAAGGACGGCATGACGACTTCATCGCCGGGTTTGAGATCTAGCAGGAGCGCGCTCATCTCCAGCGCCGCCGTGCAGGAATGCGTCATCAGCGCCGCGTCACAGCCAATGGCGGTCTCCAGCCACGTCTCGCAGGCTTTGGAAAACGGGCCATTGCCAGACAAAATTCCGGCCTCATGCGCCTGCCGGACATTCTCCAGCTCCTGACCCGAAAGGTACGGCTTGTTGAAAGGAATACGCTCCATATCAGCGCCTTAGAGACCTTAACCGAACTTGGCAATTAGCTTGTGGCCTGGGCGGCCACGATTCGGCCACGCCCAGAGTATTGGAGCGTTTATCATTTGCTGACGAGAATGGATCTTCAACCTAAAGCAAAACCGGCTCTTCTGCATGTTTCTCGCCGATGAAGACCAAAAGTTACCGCCTGAATCTCAGCATCGCTCGCTTGTTGCAGCAAAAGGCCGCGAAGCGGTGGTTTAAAACAAATGCGAACTGGTCTCCGAATTCGACGATAAACCCTAACTCAGGCGGCAAGCTGCCGCCATTCGGCCAGCGCGTTTTCCCGGCTCTCCTTGAACCAGTCGCGGTCGATTAAGTGGCGTTCGAGATTGAAGTGATTGCGGAAGGCGGCGCGCTTCGAGACTGGCTCGACCGAGAATACCCTCGAAGCAGCTAGAAACTCCCTCGCCGCTCATTGTGAATGGTGGTGTCAGACGAAAGCGAACTGGTCTCAGATTGGCAGGGTTTCGTTGATTTTACGCGGCAAGTTGCCGCCACTCGGCGAGCGCTATATGCCGGTTCTCCTTGAACCAGTTTCGGTCGTTGATGTGGCGTTCTAGATTGAAGTGGTTGTGGACGGAGGAATGGACGGCGACGCTTTTCGGCTATGAAAGTCTTCGAAGCTCTTAGAAACTCCCTCGCGGCTCATTGTGAATTGGTCCACCTGCGCTAACCTGGAGTGGCATGGAGGATGAACCATGCCGCAGATAAAACTTACTCGTAGAAACATCGACCGGATTGAGTTGCCCCAAGATGGCCAGCTCATCTATCGCGATACTGAATTGCCCGGCTTTGGGCTGCGCGTCGGCAAGAAGTCGAGAAGCTTCTTTGTCGAGCGCCAGGTTGGTCGCAAGACTATGCGCCGGACCATCGGGGCCTTTCCCGTCGTAACGCCGGAGCTGGCACGCGAAGAAGCCCTGACGGTGCTTCGCAAGCTCGCTTCCGGCGATGACCCATTGGAAGCCAAGCGCTGCGCGGAGACGGTGACATTGGATGAGGCGGCTAACGCCTTCTTCAAGGGCAGGACACAGTTAAAAGCCCATACGGTCGATGCCTATCGCCGGTCCATTGAGCTTCACCTGCCCGATTGGCGCGGGCTTTCCATGACCAAGATCACCCGTCAGATGGTGATGGAGCGCCATCAACGCCTCACCAACACAATCAGCGGCGTCACCGCCAACAATGTCATGCGCCATTTGCGGTCCATCTATAACTATACCGCAGCGTCTCACGACGCGCTGGGGGCTAACCCGTGCCAAGTGCTAACCCAAGCCCGCGCTTGGGCGCGCGAGCACCGTAGGCAATCGGTAATACCTGCCAAGCACCTACCCGCATGGTGGCAAGCAGTTTGGATGGAGGACGACCTACCGCGTGATTTTATGCTGGTGGCGCTGTTCACCGGCATGCGGTCCAGCGAGATCAAGCGCCTGCGCTGGGACGATATAGACCCCGTCGCTCAGACACTCACTGTTCCAGAAACCAAAAATGGGGACCCATTGGTACTACCGCTCTCAAGCCAGCTCGCAGGGCTGTTCGAGGCGCGCCGCGCGACAGGGCCTTGGGTATTCCCCGGCAAGGGCCAAAACAAGGGCGGCCACATCAAGGAGGTGAAGTCCATTGTCCGCCGGCTTCGAAAGGCGTCCAGTATTCACTTCTCCATGCACGACTTGAGACGAACCTTCATCACCATTGCAGAGAGCCTGGATATCCCGGCGTTTGCGCTCAAACGCCTCTTAAACCATCGTATCAATACCGACGTAACCGGCGGCTATATCGTCATGGACGCAGAACGTCTGCGCATACCAGCGCAGCGCGTCGCAGATAGAATTATGGAACTCGTGAAGGAAGGGTCCGATCAATGAAAAAGTCCAAACCCAAGATCGTTAATGAAGATCGCCCTCTGCCGCTTCGGAAGCCCGAGCGGTTCAAGGGCAACGCGTACTCTCCGGTTTTTCCAAGCTTCATCGAGAAGCTATTCCTTGCGATCGCGATCCCAGCTCATGCTGATGAGAATGAATTGCGAGCCGAAAGAGCGTCACACATTGCTACCCGAAACAGTATCAGTGAATTATTTGGGATTGATTGTCCCCAGGGAAAACCGCCTCGACACGACACTCGGCTCCAATTCCAAGCCTGGTTAACAGAAACTGGAGGTGAAGAAGTTGTGAGCCGGGAAATTGGCGATGTCGCGCCGCATTTAGAAAATCATCTTATTTACAGAGAGCTCGGCGACAGCGACGCTAAAGATGTTGATTTGAATCGCCGCAAGGCCGCCTCTCAATCGGAGAACAGCGGTTCAAAACTAGACAGCGTGGCCAGACGAATCAGCGATAAAATTCCCGATTATTATGATTATTTACTAGACGTCAGTGGCCGCGAATTAGACGAAGAGGAAGAAGAAATACTTAAAGATCTCAGAGCATTAAAAGAAATATTTGCCCGTTGGGGAATCCCACTGGAGACAGATCCCATCAAGTTGGGGCTTGCCGCCATGATGGTGCCAAAGCTCAAAAATTCTTGAGCCTTGAGAGAAATCGGCTGTTTATCTCTTATTTGAGAATTTCCAACGCCGGTATTTATGGGGGGCTCCCGCACGGGAGCTAGCCGCTTTGGTTTGTTCCTTTGAGCGGGCAGCTCAAAGGAGCGAAACTATGCCGAGAGACAAAAATCAACGGCGTGCTGCGCCCGACATTCCGGATCACAAGAAAGTAGGTTGGATTAACGATAAAGACGAGTCAATCGATGAGCTTTTGAATGTTCGCGATGCAGCGAATTTTTTACAGCTCAGCATCGCGTGCTTGGAGCGCCACCGCTCCAAGCGCACGGGTCCCACGTATATCAAACTAGGTCCAAATGGCCGTGTTCGATATCTAAAGCGGCATCTGCTCGAGTGGTTAGTCATTCACCAACCAGTATCGCGGAGGGCTAGCTGATGACCTTTCCGATAAAAGGCGGCCGGGTAACACCGGCTGCCACCCAATTCGTACTGGCCCTGGCTAAGCTGTCCCGACCGGACGCTTTCAATCTTTATACCGGCAAGGCCAAGTCCAAGTACCGAAAGATCGATGCCGAGCTATCGGAATCCACGGTCGCGGGTCACCTATCTAACGATCAGCCAATCAGTGTCTTTCCAGTCACTAAAGACCAGGCCCGATATGCAGTGTTGGACTTTGATGACCACGACGGGACGACTCAATGGTCAGACATGGCGTCGGCGGCGAAGGCCGTCGTCGAAAAGCTCACCGAAGCCGGAGTGAAGTGCTTTGCGGTTCGTTCCGGTGGAGGCCGAGGCATCCATATCTGGCTGGCCTTCAAGAGCCCGCAATCGGCGCGCACTGTTCGCCGGTTCCTGACGCGAACGCTCAAAGACTGTGGGTTCACGGTCGGCGACCGACCTGTCAGCGATGGCCAAGTACAAATCTTCCCGAAGTCCGATTCTCAAGGCAAGGGCGGATATGGCGGCGGTGCAATAGCACTCCCGTTTGCGCGTAAAAGCGTGCCGCTCGACGCCGACTTCAATCCGTTGGGTTTGGAAAGCTATGAGCCGCCATCTCTAGTATCCTTGCTCAATGTCGATGTTGATGAATCGGCACCGCCGTCCGATGAAGCTTCGCCTGAAGAGGCGCCCATGGCTCTGGGTGAAGGTTTGGACGAGATGCTAAGCCATATCCCTGCAGATGATCGTGACGTCTGGATTCGCGTCGGCATGGCCCTGAAAGCGACCTATGGTGATGAAGCCCTTGAGACATGGGACCGTTGGTCTGCAAAGTCTGATGCATACGAGGGGTCGGAAGATTGCGAGACGGCGTGGTGCGGACTTACACCGACAGGATCAATCGGGCTAGGTTCACTTGCCTATCTCGCGAAAGCTAACGGCTATGCTCCGCCGGGCGACTTGCGCTTGCTGGCAATTAACGAACGCTACGCGCGGCTGACAGTTGGCCAGACTCCAGTCGTGATTGATTTGGAGCCGGATGGTGCATCGCATGATGTTCTAACCACGCTGAACGAACGCACCTTTGTGCGGCGTATGTCGGCAGAGCCCAAGTTGGCGGTTTCTGAGGGCGGTAAGCCGAAACTGGTGAATATCGGTCGATACTGGCTCGATTGGCCTCAAGCTCGCCACTACACCCACGTCATCTTCGATCCGTCTCGACCGCCAGGGCACAATGGAAGTGGATATAACGTCTGGCAGGGTTTTACCGTCGATCCCGCGCCGGGCGATTGCAGTCTTTTGCTCGCCCACATTCGCGACAATGTCTGCGACGGAGACGATGAGGCCTATGAGTGGGTCATGAACTGGCTAGCGCTGGCTGTGCAGCGACCCGCTGAGCCACCCGGCACAGCGCTTGTACTCAAGGGCAAGCCAGGGACGGGCAAGGGATTCTTCGCGAACATGGTTGGCCGACTGTGGGGCATTCACTTCAAGACTGTCACCCACAAGCAGCACTTCACCGGGCGATTTAATTTCCACCTTTATGGCCGTCGGTTCATCTTCGTTGATGAAGGCGTCTATGGCGGTGATCCGCGCGAAGCTGATATTGTGAAAGTCATGATCACGGAACCCGTGATCACCTGGGAAGAGAAGTTCCGTACTCCGTTCCCGGATTACAATCGCATGGCCTTTGTCATCGCATCGAACCGCGACTCAGCGGCCCCTGTGATGGACAATGATCGCCGGTTCACGGTTCTGGAGGTGTCGGATAACCGGGTTAATGACCGGGCGTATTTCAGCCGCATAGCCAAACAGATGAATGACGGCGGTGATGCCGGGTTTCTCGACCTTTTGCTCAGTCGCGATATTAACGATGGGCCGAATCCGCGGCAAAATCTGCGGAGAGCAGCGGCGTTTGAGGATTACCTTGAACACGCACCCCCGGAGATTAAGGCAATACATCGCGCACTGGATGAAGGCTGCCTACCCGGAAGCCTCAAGAACCTGGAGAATACGGCCAACAGCTTCGAATTCTTCGATCAAATGCAAGCCTTCGGTGGCTACGGCGCTCGCAATACAGCCCTGACCCGTCTCGGCAAGGCCATCAGACGGTATCTGCCGTCCGTTGAGAGCAAACAGGGTTCGGTGATGAACGATAGTCAAGACAAAAGCCGGGGGCGGCCTCGGATATACACCTTCCCGCCATTGCAAGATGCGCGCGCAGAGTTCGCAATCAACATTGGACACGTTATCGATTGGCAGAACGACGCCGCGGCGTGGGAAGCGGAGCACCCTTGCTAGCAGTCCTATGCACGGGTGCACGGTAAAACAGCCAAAATTAATGGGGAGAACAGTTTTTTTGCTTGGTGCAAACCAATCAGGCTGTTGCCATTCCACCATTCCATATTGGCCGCCAAACCGTGCACCCGTGCATAGCAGGGCCATATCCTTGCCGAGGGTGCCCAGGGAATGTCGGTTGGGGCTGGGCGTCGGAACGCCCAACCTTGCTGTCAGCGGGCTTTCTGCGATGGTTCGCGGTGAAGGTCCTGAACCGTCCGAAAATATCTGACCACGTGATCCTTGATCACCAACTTGCACTCTGATGCGAACCGGCGGACCGTTGTTCAATGATCGCGATGTTACTCTCCCTAGCTCTGCTTGCAGACGACATGGCCGACCGTAGGGTGGCCGAGTCAATTTCTTGCACCCCGGAATCCGCCACTCTTGTACCGTCCACAGACGACGAGGGGACCACCGCGCCTGAAATCGAGATTGAGCCGTTCGCGTTCTCGTTGGAATGGATGCCGATGACTGACGCCTATCGCCGGGCCGGGCATTCAGAGGCAATCATCGCTTCAATGGGCGATGTCTCAGTATTCGTCGTCGAGGGTGAGGCCGATTTCTTTGTGCGTATGATTTCCGTATCAAACCGTGAGCCGGTCATGTGGGGCGTTCGGCGTGCTTCAGACTACAATATCGGAATGCGGTTTTCATTGGTCAGTCACGACTATCAAACCGGTGCAACGCTAACGATCTACCCCGATGATGCAGCCTTCCAGCTGTTCGTGCCTCAGGCACGCCTCGGTGAGCACGAAATCCGGGCGTTGGTGGTCCGTGGTAGCTGCAATGTCGACTGGTTGAGCGGTGATCGCTGATTCAGACGCAATTCCCCGGACGTCGGTTGTCCGTCCAGCCGAACCCAGCCAAGAACGCGTCAACGAGCAACGCTAAGACAGCTCCAGATCAGACCGCTGCGCTCAAAGTTTTGGTATGAAATTCAATTGGTTGGTGGTGCCGCTTAGGTGACTCGAACACCCGACCCCATCATTACGAATGATGTGCTCTACCAGCTGAGCTAAAGCGGCCCAATCCAATCAAGAGCGCTACTT
>Ga0316204_10006061_pt1 | contig 19053 bp, 16 predicted proteins | sample 6monrhotite_MG_2_FD_205661 | JGI IMG/M metagenome (GOLD analysis project Ga0316204, IMG submission 205661) | Microbial mat bacterial communities from mineral coupon in-situ incubated in ocean water Damariscotta River, Maine, United States -... | ecosystem: Environmental > Aquatic > Marine >...
TTATGTTGCGGCACAAAGCCGGTAAATTAAACACAACGTTTAACAATCCGCTTGGAAAAGTCAGCTATCATGTGGCCTGTCATTTGCGGGTGCAAAATATTGGGTTTAAAACGCGTGATTGCCTAGCGTTAGTGCCGGATACCACCGTAGAAACCATTGAGCGATGTTCTGGTCATGACGGTACCTATGCGGTTAAAGCCGAATACCATGAGGTGTCCATGAAAATTTGCAAACCCATCGTCAATCGAGTGGCGAAGGCCGAGCCGGCTTATTATAGCAGTGATTGCCCCATGGCCGGGCACCAGATCGAAAATGGCCTGCAAACACTGGAGAATGGCAAAGCCAGCCCAACCCATCCATTGACACTGTTACGGATAGCTTACGGTCTGTGATGTGATGATCTTTGTACCGCATTATTAGAGGAAAGAACGATGAAGAAACTGACTCGTGACGAATTAATGGGGCTGGAGCAGTATGCGACTGAACGCTCAGACTTTCGGTCAAAAGTAATGGCCCATAAAAAAAATCGCCAAGTGCAGATTGGTGAACACGCAACGCTTTATTTTGAAGATCGCCTGACCATTCAGTACCAGATCCAGGAAATGCTGCGGGTGGAGCGTATCTTCGAGGCCGCCGGTATTCAGGAAGAACTGGATGCGTATAACCCGCTAATTCCCCACGGCAGTAATTGGACGGCTACGTTTATGATTGAGTATTCCGATGAAAATGAACGCAAGGTTGCGCTGTCAAAACTCATTGGTATCGAAGATAAAGTCTGGGTTCAGGTGGAAGGCTTCGATAGAGTTTATGCCATTGCTGACGAGGATCTGGAGCGTAATACCGAAGAAAAAACCTCAGCCGTACACTTTCTACGTTTCGAGCTTGGTGAGACGATGGTTGCCGCATTAAAGGGGGCTGCTGCAGTCAATATGGGAATAGAACACGAAAATTATCATTTTTCAGTGATGTCGCTGCCTCAGCCTAAACGTGATTCATTGTGTGAGGACTTGGACTAATACTGATTGATAATGCGATAAATAGGTTTTACATCAATAGAGCCGCAGTCGATATTCGGCAGCTTAATTTAATTGTTTAGTATACCGTGAGAGTTTACGCCGCAACGAATGGGTTGGTTCTCATCAAGTGACAAATTAGAGACTGAAATAAAAAAGGCGCGAGTTACGCGCCTTTTTTTTGTGCCATATAATTTGGTATTACCAGGAATCATCAATCGTTCCGGTATTACCGGCACCATCGTTATAGCTTATGGTATAACTGGCACAATCATTAAATGTGACACTACCTGACGAACCACCAGTCCCCCTATAACTGATTGTGCCTGAACTTGGCATTCCGTTGCCGCAATTGAATGTGACGGGGTTGGTTGTGCTTATTTCAACCGAGCCATGCGTTGGATGATAGAATGTGGCATCCATATAATAACCACTATCAGAATTTCCGTAATAATACGGTTCTGATAGTTGATAGGTATTGCCGTCGCTACCCGTATATAGATCTGCACAGGTAGATGCATAGGTAACATTGTTGCCTGTACAGATTTCTGTGCCATTCAATGAGTGGGTTTCACCATTTATTGTTACCGTGAAATTTGTGTAAGTGGTCGTATCGGTCCAATTATCGCCATTTTCAGAATAATTATAGGTAAGACCCATTCATGAAAACCTGGGTTTCGCCAGGTTCACCTGAATCAAAACACAGATCGTAGAATGTTAATGTTCCTGATTCAGCCTGCATGTCTGATGGGCCATCAAGACTGCCACCACAAAACCATTCCACCGAACCGCCCAATGCGTCATTGAGTTGGTCAGATGTATACCTAACTCCTACCGGTAATGTGCTATTTTTTGGAAGGTCATCCCAAATACGTTTCACGATGCCATTGACCTGCTGACGAATGTTTTCTGACGGGTTATTGGATATAACCACGCCAAATGGAGTTGAGTCCCCGAATTCACCATCCTGAATAGACTGAATGGCAGCTTCAGTGACCGTAGCACCGATTTCCCCTGCATTGGCGGCGCTAACGGTGGCTGGCGCCGTGTTACCTGTATAACGTAAGCCAGCGTTGCCGCCGTTATTGCCGCCACCGCCACTACAGCCGACAAGGATTAGCAGGCTACTGAGTAAGGTCGGCCAGGTTAAATTGTTGAATCGATGTTTCATTTAGTTGCTCCTCTCGAATCGGAAATGCCAATGTATTTGTTCTTGATACTACTGGATGGGTTTCAGATTATATAATTAGGTTTTATCGGGTTACTCAGTTCGAGCGATAATACATGCTACACAATTCCCCGAGGTTTGTTAATAAGTTATACCCTGGAATTGCCGGAAATGTTAACAACGTGATCATTTATGATGCCTTATTACGTCAGGCCAGCGATGATGGCCGTTGTGATTTTCTAGTGTGTTGATTTTGTGAATATTCCAATGTGTCACTTATTGATCAGTGAATAGAGAGGGCTTGTGAACATAGTGTATTCTTGAAAACGGTATGGGTTTGGTTTAGCCAGAAACTCTTTTAACTGAAAGGTTACCAGTAATAATCGATAGGATATACGCCAGCAGAAGCAGTTTACGCTGTGCAAAACCGGCATTTCGGCGAGTCTATATTCCTTACTTGCGATGACGTTAAGACATATCCTGATTGACTTTAAGCTAGCGGGTATCGCCAATGCATATCTGTCCTGATGGGTAGCCTTGGTCAGGGGGCAGTCAAAAGAAGCATTATTCCATGACGGTGTCTATCTGTCCCATTGGGTTTGGGTATTGCTTATCTGAAGAGAAATCCTCATATCATCAATCGCTTAATAAGACATTTTGGCGATCAACGGATGAATTTCCGCGTAATACTGGTTAGAATACCCCAGCTGCAGATTCTGGGTGGCGAGTGTTCACATGATTTATCGTGAGCGGAAATAATTGTTATTAAAAACAATGTTATATGGCTTTTAGGCTATGTTGAATTTAACCATAACAGTCTATATAACCAATTTTAGTGCGTTCTATTAATCTATTTTGATCTATTTACAGTGCAGCGCTAGCAGGATATCGATGAGTAATAATCAATATGAGTAATAACTACGATGCGTCATCAATAGAGGTTTTAAGCGGATTGGAGCCGGTGCGAAAGCGGCCAGGCATGTACACCCAAACCGAAAGACCCAATCATTTGGCCCAGGAAGTTATCGACAACAGTGTCGATGAAGCTGTTGCCGGTTTTGCGTCAAAAATCGAAGTGATTTTGCATAAGGATGGTTCGCTTTCGGTTACTGATGATGGTCGTGGTATGCCGGTGGACATGCACCCGGAAGAGGGGATATCCGGCGTGGAATTAATTCTCACGCGCCTGCATGCCGGTGGAAAGTTTTCCGATAAAAATTATCAGTTTTCCGGTGGTTTGCATGGTGTGGGCGTTTCGGTGGTTAACGCCTTATCCAAACAACTCGAAGTCTGGGTAAAGCGTAATGGTATCGAATACAACATATGTTTTGCCAACGGGGACTTGAAATCAGACCTGGAAGAGGTCGGGACTGTTGCCAAGCGCAATACTGGCACGACAATTCGGTTCTGGCCCAATACCAAATACTTTGATTCCCCAAAGTTTTCCGTTCCAAAACTCAAGCATGTGCTGCGTGCCAAGGCAGTGTTGTGCTCTGGTTTACGTGTCAGCTTCGTTGATGAAAAGGCCGGTGAAAAAGATGAATGGTTATATGATGATGGTTTAACCAGCTATCTTTTGGATGAACTAAAGGGGCTGGAAATATTACCACCAGATCCTTTTACCGGCAGCATGGAAGGTAATTCAGAAGCAGCGGATTGGGCGGTAGCATGGTTACCCGACGGTGGCGATGCGGTTTGTGAGGGATATGTTAATCTCATCCCCACACCGCAGGGCGGTACACATGTTAATGGATTGCGGTCCGGCTTGACAGATGCGGTGCGTGAATTTTGTGAGTTTAGAAACCTGATACCCCGTGGTGTAAAGATCACACCGGATGATGTTTGGGAGCGGGTGAGTTTTGTGCTGTCCGTTAAAATGTCGGACCCACAGTTTTCTGGCCAAACCAAAGAGCGCCTGAGTTCCCGCGAATGTGCCACCTTTGTATCAGGGGTTACCAAGGATGCGTTTTCATTGTGGCTAAATCAGCATGTTGAGTGGGGCGAGCAAATTGCGGATCTTGCCATATCCAATGCACATCGTCGGCAAAAAGCCGGGAAAAAAGTGGCGCGTAAAAAAATCACCCAAGGACCGGCATTACCCGGCAAGCTGGCGGATTGCACTTCACAGGATATTGCGCGCACCGAACTGTTTTTAGTGGAGGGGGATTCCGCCGGGGGCTCCGCCAAACAGGCGCGTGACAAAGAGTTTCAGGCCATTATGCCGTTACGCGGAAAAATCCTAAATACCTGGGAAGTGGATTCCTCCCAGGTATTAGCTTCGCAGGAGGTGCACGACATATCCGTTGCCATTGGCGTGGACCCCGGCTCAGATAAAATTGATACATTACGCTACGGTAAGATCTGTGTATTAGCCGATGCTGACTCCGATGGGGCGCATATTGCCACATTACTGTGTGCCTTGTTTTTACGGCACTTTAGACCATTGGTTGACGCTGGTAATGTGTTTATTGCGATGCCGCCTTTGTACCGTATCGATGTTGGTAAAGAAGTATATTATGCGTTGGATGAGTCAGAAAAAGTAGGTGTGTTGGATCGTATCGCCGCCGAGAAAAAACGAGGCAAAATCAATGTGCAGCGGTTTAAAGGCCTGGGTGAAATGAATCCCCTGCAGTTGCGCGAGACCACATTATCGCCAGATACACGGCGCCTGGTACAGCTAACGATAGACCCCAACGACAATGTCGACCAAACCATGGACATGATGCTGGCTAAAAAGCGTGCTGCTGACCGAAAGCGATGGCTTGAGGAGAAAGGTGATGTGGCGGATGTTAAGTAGTGTTTGGTTAAGTAATTATTTTGGTTAGGTAATCGCTTTCGTTAATTAGTTAAGCATTAGATGACAGGCAATCTGGATTTAACCGTTAATCCACAAGAAATTGGGAAATTTAATGAACACATCGGTGAGTGGTAAATGTTATGAGTGAAATCGGGGAAATCAACTACGAGGGTGTTGAGCGGTTACCGTTAAGGGAGTTTACCGAAAAAGCCTACCTGGAATATTCCATGTACGTGATTTTGGATCGTGCGCTGCCCTATATTGGCGATGGTTTAAAGCCTGTGCAGCGACGCATTGTATTTGCGATGTCAGAGCTGGGGTTAAGCGCCGCCGCCAAATTTAAAAAATCGGCGCGTACCGTGGGCGATGTGTTAGGTAAATTTCATCCACACGGTGATTCCGCCTGCTATGAAGCCATGGTGTTAATGGCGCAACCCTTTAGTTACCGATATCCACTCATTGACGGGCAGGGCAACTTTGGTTCCATGGATGACCCAAAGTCATTCGCTGCCATGCGTTATACGGAGTCTCGTTTGTCGGCCTATGCCCAGGTATTGTTATCGGAAGTGGCGCAGGGAACCGTCGAGTGGACGCCGAACTTTGACGGCACCCTGGATGAGCCCTCCATATTACCCTCCCGGCTACCCAATGTGCTGTTGAACGGCACAACCGGAATTGCCGTGGGTATGGCCACCGATATTCCACCACACAATCTCAATGAGGTGGCGGCAGCATGCATTCGTTTGCTGGATGAACCCAAGGCCACCCTCAATGACTTATGCGAACACATTAAGGGCCCTGATTACCCCACCGGTGCTGAGATCATCAGTAATCGGGATGATCTTCTGAAAATTTATGAAACGGGTAACGGCAGTGTGCGTATGCGCGCCAAGTGGGAGAATGAAGCCGGTGAAGTTGTTGTTACCGAATTACCTTACCAGGTGTCCGGCGCTAAATTATTAGAGCAAATTGCCGGACAGATGCAGGCCAAGAAGCTGCCAATGGTGGAGGATTTACGCGACGAGTCGGACCATGAAAATCCTACCCGGCTGGTGATTGTGCCGCGCTCCAATCGCGTTAATATAGATGAGCTCATGTCCCACCTGTTTGCAACCACGGATTTGGAAAAAACCTACCGGGTAAATCTCAATATGGTCGGGCTCAACGGCCGGCCCCAGGTAAAAGACCTGCGTACAATCCTTAAAGAGTGGCTTGAGTTTCGCACCGAGACAGTGCGGCGCCGGCTACAGTACCGCCTTGACAAAGTGCTGGCCCGATTACACATTCTGGATGGCTTGTTGATTGCGTACCTCAATATCGACGAGGTCATTCGAATTATACGCACGGAAGACAAACCCAAGCCGGTGTTAATGCAGCGGTTTAAAATTACCGATACGCAAGCTGAAGCGATATTGGAATTGAAATTGCGGCATCTCGCCAAACTGGAAGAGATGAAAATACGCGGGGAACAAGATGAACTTGGCAAAGAGCGGGATCTACTTGAGCAAACCCTGAAATCCAAGCAGCGTATGAAGAGCCTGATCAAAAACGAAATCATCGCCGATGCGGAGAAATTTGGCGACGAGCGGCGTTCGGTGATTATTGCGCGTGAAGTGGCTAAGGTAATCGACGCCACCAGCCTTATTAGTTCGGAACCAGTTACCGTTGTTTTATCGCAAAAAGGCTGGGTGCGTGCCGCGAAAGGGCATGATCTGGACCCATCAACGCTGAGCTATAAGTCCGGCGATAGTTACCTGGCTTCAGTTCAAGGCAAAAGCAACCAGTTTGCCATCTTTATGGACTCGACCGGCCGGGCCTATTCCATACAGTCTCACACCCTGCCATCCGCCCGTGGTCAGGGGGAGCCCATCACTGGTCGGGTCAACCCGCCACCCGGTGCAAATTTTGTTGGGGTAATGATGGGCAGCAATGAAGGTTATTACTTAATCGCCAGTGATAGCGGATACGGGTTTATTGCGCAGCTTGGCGAATTATATACCAAGAACAAAGCGGGCAAAGCGGTACTTAAGCTGCCTAAGGGAGCCCAAGTCCTGGCGCCTGGTTTGATTCGCGATATGGAGACTGATCTTGTCGCGGCAATTACCAACCAGGGCCGCATGCTGGTTACGACGGTGGCAGAGTTGCCGGTGTTGACGAAAGGCAAGGGTATCAAAATTATAGGCATACCTTCAGCCAAGGTGGCTTCAAGGGAAGAGTATTTAGTGGGCTTGACCACGGTATCCGTTAGCGGAAGCCTCACCGTGTATGCCGGTAAACGCCATGTGACCATAAAATCTGCCGATTTAGAGCACTACATGGGCGAGCGAGGACGTCGCGGCAGCAAGCTACCCCGTGGATTACAAAAGGTCGATCGAATTGAAGCCGTGGATAAGACATGATATATGGCGCCGCCTGATTCAATTGTAAACCACAAGTACCTTGAATTAAAATCGGATGCCCCACGTATTAATGTAACCTATGGATACTGGTGTTGGTCAAAGTAACCATGGATCATAGCAGCGTTTATGATATAGCGGCGCGTAAGGAGATTCTCCCCGGCGTTCCTGAATAACATTACTAAATAAACTGGATATCCGGCGAACATGCGCCTGGAGTTTTGGAGTTGTAAATGAAACGAATTGCGTTATTTTTGGCCACTAATATTGCCATCGTTCTCGTGCTGGGGATTACGTTACGTATCTTCGGTGTTGAGGGTATTTTGGATGAACAAGGGGTTGGGCTGGATATAAACAGCCTGCTGATATTTGCAGCGGTATTTGGTTTTGGTGGTTCTTTTATCTCGCTGGCAATATCAAAATGGACCGCCAAACGTTTTACGGGTGCGATTGTCATTGAGACACCGGCAAATCGCACTGAACAGTGGTTAGTGGATACCGTGAAACAACAGGCTAAAAACGCCAATATTGGCATGCCGGAGGTGGCTATATTTGATTCACCGGACGTGAATGCATTTGCCACGGGTATGTCGCGTAATAACGCCCTGGTAGCCGTCAGCACAGGGTTGTTGCAGGCCATGACCCAGGACGAGGCTGAAGCGGTGCTGGCGCATGAGGTCTCGCATGTCGCCAATGGCGACATGGTGACATTGGCATTGATCCAAGGTGTCGTGAATACCTTTGTAATCTTTTTGTCTCGGGTTATCGGGCATATGGTCGACAGGGTAATCTTTAAAGTGGAGCGGGGGCACGGCCCGGCGTTCTGGATCACGGCGATTATTTCAGAGATTTTATTAGGTATCCTGGCAAGTGTTATTGTGATGTGGTTCAGCCGTCAACGGGAATACCGCGCTGATGCCGGTGGTGCTCGTCTGGCTGGTCGGCATAAAATGATTGCCGCGCTGGAGCGCCTTAAAGGATCGGTTGATCAGCCTCACTTGCCGGATCAACTGGCGGCTTTTGGTATTTCCGGTGGATCACCCAGTGGCTTTAAACGCTTGTTTATGTCTCATCCACCACTGGACGAGCGGATTGCGGCGCTACGGGCGGCTGATGGCTAATTGACACGGTTAACAAGACATTGATGCAGTTGATAATACAATGAGCGTAGCGGTTGATTGCTGCGCTCTTTTGTATTCACTGGGAATGGTGGTTCATTAAGCATTCGCTATCTGTGCAATTTATTTAATACACTATATTGAGCTATTGTTCGCTGGCAAAGTCATAAGCCATTTTGGCTTCAGGGTGCTGCAAATAGTGCCCTTGAATAAAATTGACACCATGCTGCCATAGTACCGCGAGGCAGGCCGGGTCTTGAACATGCTCAGCGATGGTCTGAATGCCATTGTCGCGCGACAACTCCGCAATTGATTTCACCAACTCCTGAGACTCGTCACTGCTGGTGAGTGTTTGGATATAAGCCCCATCGATTTTTATGTAACTTAACCCAAAGCTGGGAATGTGCTTAAAAAAACCGGGGTCATTACCCACATGGTCAAATGCAAACATGCAGTGTAATTTTTTGAGGCCATGGGCCAGGGTTTTTGCGGTTTTTAAATTATTAAGCGCCAGATGTTCACTAATTTCAAACACAAAGCTATTGCCGTGCAGTCTTGCGGCTTTTAGGAGTTTACTAATCCAGGTTAGCAGGGTGATATCCTCAATACTTTCACTGGACAGCTTTATAAAAAACTGCACCTGCTGTCCATCGCGTCGTTTCTCCAGCGCGGCTTTGGCGGTGTTTTTCAGCACCCACTTGTCAATTTCACCCATTAGCATAGAGTTTTCTGCCGTCGGCAGAAACTCATTGGGCATAATAATATTATTCTCAGCATCCAGCATACGCAGCAGCACCTCATAACGCTCACCGGGCTCTGCATGCAGGCTTACAATAGGCTGATAGTGCAACACAAATCGATTATTTTTCAACGCAATTCGAATGCGTTCTGTCCAGGCTTTTTCCTCTTCCTGTGTGGCTAATTGATCAGCCACGGTATGAATGTGGATGCTGTTTCCTTTGTTGCTCTTGGCGCTGGTACAGGCACTTTCTGCCTGCATAATTAATTGTTTGGCATCCGGCGTTGTTTCGGTAATGGGGGTAACACCGATACTGAAGGTGGAGGTAACGGTTTTACCTTCGACATCAAAGATGTGTTGTTCAAATAGCGCGCGAATTTTTTCAGCAACCGCTTCTATTTGCTCCGCATCGACAAAATTAAATATTCCGGTAAAAATTGTGCCGCCAAAGCGCGCCAGGATGGCGTTGCTATCCAGATGCTCCTTTAAAATACTGGCAATATCACTTAGCACCAGGTCACTGCCCGCGATGCCTAACGTGTCTTTAATGGTTTTAAAGTTATCCGGCTCCATATAGAGCAGGACACTGTTGGCTTCGCCTCGGGTGGCTGCCGCAACCGTGCTGGCCAGTTCATCCATAAAATATTGGCGATTGTATAAGCCTGTTAACAGGTCTTGTTTGCGTAGCTGCTCTAATTCCAGTTGCAGGTCGTTGTTATCCGATTGTTGTCGTATAACAACCTGGGTGCACGATTCCCCTTCAATGGTGGCTGGCGAAAAGGACATGCTGGCACTAAAAAGATGGCCATCGGTTCGTTGTGCATTAAACTCGAATTTTTCTTTTGGGGTTTCACCATTACTCAAGGTGCGCAGCATAACCTTAAACCCCTGTTGGTCTTCGGATGAGACCATATCCATGATCGGGATGCTTTCCACTTCATCCATTTCGTCATACCCGAACATTTCGAGATAACTCAGATTGGCGTAGATGTGCATGCCTTCATGAATATAGGCAATGGGGTCGCGTGAGCTGTCGAGCAGTGCCCTGTTGCGCTTTTCACTTTCGGTGAGGAGGTTGCGGCAGTCGCGGTGCGCTCGCCGGTCGTGCAGGTGGCTGAATTCCCGTTCGATGACCAGTAAAAACAACTCCTGATCCTGGGCTGAAATGCAATGAGCAGCACCGGCTTTTATGATATCCAGGGTAGATTGTTTGTCCGGGTTGTCGCCGAACACGATACAGGGAATGTCTTTACCGGCACTGGCAATGGTTTCCATGGCCTGAATCGCGGAGTAATCGCCTACTTGAGGTGCAGCAATGATTAAATCCCAGCCCTTTTCTTTAAGGGCTTCCTGTAAATCTTTTTCGTCCTCTACGTGCTGTGATCTAACCGCGTATCCTGCATTACGGAAAGTTATCGCTAATACCTCGGCATCATGAGATGAATCCACCAGTATGATTAAGTGGATTAAATGACCGCTTGCCGACGTTTCGTTAGACACTATGTGCTCCTAAAGGGTGGTGACTGCCTTTGCGACCTCGATTCGGGGTCAAATTTCCATTGTATATTACAATACTGCGCATGTCGTGACGAATACTTAACGTTGTAATGAGTGGAGGTCCCGTTATTTTCATACTTAAATTACCTACTAATAAACGCATTTAGTGCTAACTCGCTATTGCTATACCCAAAGCGCTTGAGATTTAGGTGTTTAGAGTGCGATCATTTTTGTTTACAGCTAGGCGCGACGACGCAGCATAGCCACTCTATGTAAGGAGAAGCAACGACGCTGTAGACAAAAAGGGGCGTGCTATAACACCTAAATCTCAAACGCTTTGGGTATATATCCATTGTATGCCGTTCTCGATAGGCAATGCTTTGTTAACCGTTTTTTAATAGCAGTCCTAAATCGGTTTTCGCTGGCTAACGCTCGTTAACTTTTATTAACGTTCCTTAATGAACTTCCCTTAACTAATATTCTTTAACTGACTTTGCTTCACTGATTTTCCTTAATTGACATTCCTTAATAAATGTCCTTTCATTAAATAAATAACCAGTCAAGGCAGCTGCTTTTGGTGCCATGAAATAAACCCTAAGCGCCACGGGTATAGGGTCAAATTAGTGTCCATTCCGCGTCCGGGTCCTGCATGTTGCATTGCTCCCGTTGTGTTATCGGTAATTCTACTCCGATGACTTTGGTTATATCAAATTCAAAGCGATTAAAATTACCGGTAGTGCTGATCAGTTTGGAGAGTTTTACCCGTAATTTGAAACCATGCTTGTCGATTAGAAGTTCGTCATTTTCCTTGTGGCTTGGATTTAGCAATAATGTTGCCGCCTGATTCACGGATTTAATGGCCGGTAATAACAGGCTGCGGTCGTGTTTTTGCTGCATTTTACGTCGGTGATAAGGGCAGGTAGCCACAGCGTCTGCGCAGGGTGCCAACTTTAGTACGCCAATCTCGATGCCGTTGCGCTGGTTTTTCAGGCGTGTCACTACACCGATGCTAACGGTAACATCAGTATCGTCAAGGTAATCGCGTATGCCAATGACCTCGCCAATTTGTACTTTTGGCTGTTCTGCTGTTTCGTCAGTGTACCCTAATAGACAATACCCTCCGGCACTTTCATTAATATTGCCCATACTAATCGATGCGTAGTTTGCGAAGGATTTACCATCTTTCAGGTCTTCGTTTAATCGGAACTGGTATTGCCCCGTTTGATCCGAGGTACTAAAGCCCTCATCCCAGACATCCGGCCTGGTGGTATGAATGGTTGTAATGCCAAGCAGATTGGGGCTCTCAAATTCTGCCCGTGAGTCAAACACCGGTTCAGCGCCGCGGGTGACGCCATTTGTGTCGCCAATGCTGTCATCCATTAACGATGTTACGATTGATTCAAACGGGGCGTTGCGGGCTAATTCAGGGTTCGAGCGTTGCAGGTTGTAAATAGTGAAATGAGTGGCACTGAGTCCGATGGTTGCAGAAAGGGTGTTGTTTCGTGGTGTTCGTGCAAAGAGCCGCTTGGATTTGCCGCTCCAGGTGATGATGAGTAATTTCATCACATCATAGGCGATTTCTTCAGAAACCTGCTCGCCACTTGGTTGTTTTTCGACCACTAGCTCGCTGATTTTGCGAATGAGTGCACTGTTATCAATGGTGCGTAATGCATTGTGACTAATTGATGTGTCCACAAAATGATATCCTGGTGCGTCATCACTATTTAAATTCAACAGGATCTGGTCCGAGTTACCTGAAAAGTGCGCTTTGGAAAACACCTTGCAAAGATTGCTCCATTTACGCAGAGACTGGTGTACTTTTCGTGTTTCAGCCTGCTGTAGACGAAATGGGCTTATCAGCCCCAGTAACACCGATTGCTTATACAAATCGTCAATTGTGCTGGGCGGTATAGTTGCCATGCCAGTGGCACCCTGCATTTGCTGAGTATGAAGGTTATTCGTTTCAGCATATAAATATAATTGATGAATCTGTCCCCAGGTATTGTGAGGAGGGTTAGCGTAAATTTCATACCCGGTTAATAGCATTCGATTGAGATAAAACATGGCGTGTTGAATATACCGAGCTACTGGTTTACTGGTTAAAAAAGAGAGCTTTTTCGCCCAATGATGCTCGATAATTATTTTATAGCCGACAGCCATCTGCGCATGAAGATTAATAACCAGTGCCGCGATTTGTTGGGTTTTTACTGCCAATGGTAGTCCCTGGTTCGTATAATGTTGTTGCATTACCAGGCTGACTTCGGCGATGTACGGTTGAAATGTATCAAGGGCATTACGCCGGACTTTGTGGGATATATCGAGTTGATTGATTTCTTTAAGGGCTAGTATCAGGCGTCGTGCGCATTCGGTGCTGTCGCCCATTGGTAATTCTGCAAGCCAGGCGGTTATTGCGCTGGTGCGGGTATTAAATGAACCGGGAGTTACCTTGTTTAACACAGGGATATGGAGTAAACCCGCCGGGCGTATTGTTTCCACTGAATTCCCACCTGTACTTTTGTTAATGTTAATGCCGATTTAAGTTTGGCCGGTAAATCAACATCAGTGTAACGGCGATTGCCGCTTGCCCTAGTGCCAGTGACTTAAAATCTGCAGGGGAAAGCTTTATTTGTCACTACGCGAAATTGTTTTCAGTAATACAGTAAAAAATAAATTAAAAACAAATAGTTAATGTGTAATATTAACGTTGGGTTAATGTTGTTTATGCGTTATTTAGTACTGCTTTGAGCAATTGAAACCGGTATGCAATCGGGCTATCACGTCAACCAGTAATGCCTACCACAACCTGGGCATAACCCGTTGCCAGCAAGCTTGTGTCTTATTGATATTTCGACAGTTTCAGTCGATTACTTGAATGGCTAACCATTCATTTTTTTATTTGTGCCTGGTGCCAATCTAGTATAGTGGCAGTTTAGACAGGGCGCCGGCCTGTTCACGGACCAGCTTAGGCAACAGGTATCCGGGTACTAACTTTTGCAGGTTTTTTAACAGCCGGCGGGCTTCCGCGTCGTTGACTTCAAAATGGGCCGCGCCACTGACTTTGTCCAGTTGATGTAAATAATAGGGCAATACGTCGCAATTAAATAACGTTTCACTCAGTATCTTCAGCGTGTTTACCTCGTCATTGACGCCTTTTAGTAACACCGACTGATTTAATAGCGTAACGTTTATATTGTGTAATTGGGCCAGTGCGGTTTTTACCGAATTATCAAGTTCATTTCCATGGTTTGCATGGATTACCATAACCGTTTTGAAACGGCTGTGGTGCAGACGGGCCAGTAATGCCGGGGTGACCCGGTCGGGAATAACCACCGGAAGCCGGGTATGCAGCCTTAATGTTGTGACATGGGGAATGTGTTCCAGTTGGCTGATAAGCTGGTCCAGGCGATCATCTGACAATGACAGTGGATCTCCACCGCTTAAGATGACTTCCTTTATGTCAGGGTTTGATGTGATATATTGCCTTGCCTGTTGCCAGTTATCCGCGAGGGGGTTGGATTGGTTATAAGGGAAATGGCGGCGGAAGCAATACCGGCAGTGAATAGCGCATGCACCGGTAACCACTAACAATATTCGCCCATGGTATTTATGAATAAGCCCTGGTGACGATTGTGCCGCCAAATCGCCCACCGGATCGGCAACAAAGCCCGGCGAAGTGTGTGCCTCTGCAGCCAATGGCAGCACCTGCAATAAGAGGGGGTCGGTTTGATCCCCTTTTTTCATTCGACTGACGTAAGGCCGGGGGACGCGCAACGGGAACTGCAGCGAAACCGCGATCGCCTGGGGCAATAAATCGTCGGGCAGGGCTAACAGGTTTAATAACTCTGCCGGATCCCGAATTGCGTCAGCCAGCTGGGTTTGCCAGCGGGGGTGATCGCCATTATCGGGTGCGATACCGAGATCATTGGTGTTATTGCTGGAAGTTTTTGCGGTACAACCCTGCAAATTCGGGGCGGATATCTGTATCATAGCGGTTTTTATTCAGTGCTTTTGTTAACGGCGTTATATTGCTTACTTTCATTAAGTGCTTATTTAATGACACGTTTAACTGCATTCATAACGGCGTATTAACACTATGAAATAATGCTATGTATTTACGCTACGTATTGTTAATGCGTGTTTTATATTATTGTCTTTTAATAATACTATTGTTTTTTACTATTGTTTGTTAAATAAAGACTATGTTCCCAAATCGAGGACCAAATGGCTACCTATACTACAAATGAATTTCGTTCTGGCATGAAACTGATGATTGATGGTTCGCCTTTCAATATCATCGATTGTGAGTTTGTTAAGCCTGGAAAGGGCCAGGCCTTTGCGCGCGTAAAATTACGCAACCTGCAAACACGTCGGGTGGTTGAGCGCACCTACAAATCCGGTGAAACGGCGGAGGGCGCCGATGTGGTCGATAACGAAATGCAATACCTCTATAACGATGGGGAACATTGGCATTTTATGGATTTACAAAGCTTTGAGCAGGTCGCGGCAGATGCAGATTGTATCGGTGAATCCGGGAAATGGCTCAAAGACCAGGATATGTGCACGGTAACCCTTTGGAACAATAGCCCCATCGATGTAGTGCCCCCCAATTTTGTGGAACTGCAAATTACCGAAACCGACCCAGGGGTACGTGGGGACACCGCCAGTGGCGGTGGAAAACCGGCAACCCTCGAAACCGGCGCGGTGGTGCGGGTTCCGTTGTTTGTGGAGAGAGATGAGGTCATTAAGGTGGATACCCGCACTGGTGAATACGTCGGCCGGGTAAAAGAGTAAGCCTGCCAATCGACCCGGTCAAGCGTAAATCAAGTGCTTTGTCACCAGAGGTGAGTCTCGGTATTACGCGAAACGGTGGTGTTATGAGTACTTAGTGGTAAGGGATAATCATCCGTAAGTAATGAAAGCCATTACCGACCGAAAGCCTCTAACGACTGAAAGGAAAGCCCATGGTAAATAAAGCCCATGGAGAGTAAAGTGCCACACGAACAAGGCTGGCCACCCAAAGCCAGCCTGCAAACGCTGCGGAAACGCGCGGCCGTCTATCGCTGGATTCGGGCATTTTTCGATACGCGTGATGTGTTGGAGGTGGATACGCCAACGCTGTCCCGGTCTGGAACGACGGATCGGCACATTGAGAGTTTTAGCACAGAGTTTCTTGGCACTGCGGGTGAACCCTCACAACACTGTTACCTGATTACGTCGCCCGAGTTCCACATGAAGCGACTACTGGCAGCGGGGGCTGGCGATATCTATCAGCTGGGCACGGTGTTTCGGCAGTCCGAACTGGGAGCACAGCACAATCCGGAATTTACCTTGTTGGAATGGTATCGTATCGGGTGGGATCATCATCAATTAATGACAGAAGTTGCGGCGTTAATAAACGGTATTTTTGTCAATTGCGCTGGCCATGCCATGCTGGACAGCGAGCAGTTGAGTTACCGGGCGGTTTTTCAGCAGCATGCCGGTATAGATCCCATCACCGCATCCACTGAGAACCTGCGTGCTTGCGCACAACAACACGGTTTTGTCATTCCAGACCAGGGGCAGGGCGCTGACAGCAATGATTTGTATTTGGACTTTTTAATGTCTCACGTGGTTCAGCCCAGGTTGGGCCGGCAGATATTAAGTTTTGTTTACGAGTATCCCGCATCACAATGCTCACTGGCACGCCTGTCTGATACGGATCAACGGGTGGCGGAACGATTTGAGCTGTTTTATCAGGGCGTTGAATTGGCCAATGGTTTTCATGAACTGACTGATGCGTCGCAACAGCAACAACGTTTTGAGCAGGATAACGCAATGCGCGTTGCCGCCGGACAAGCAGCAGTGCCCGTTGATCTGCATTTAATCGCCGCGCTTGCGTCTGGATTACCCAATTGCGCAGGTGTTGCCGTCGGTATTGACCGCTTGCTTCAATTAATTCTCCAGGAGCAAGGCCTGGATGCCGTGCTTGCATTTCCCTTTGATCGAGCCTGAGGTTCTTTTCCTCTCCCCTTATATCTCCGCCTTTATCTCCCCTTTTAATCCAGTAAAGTCCGCAATTCTAACTGCACAATGCTGCGTGGTTTTTCAGCGTCAACAGTGAGGTTGCTCTGACCTCAACAGGCTTCAGGTTAAGTGACCATCGATCCCATTGGTACTTTCGGACAGTTCACACAAGCCATATTACGTGTATTATTTTTTCGCTGCTGCTTTTTAATACAACCGGCTGTTGCTTATTAATACAACACAATAGTGTCAATGTTGTCATTAATTGCGGAAAATGACCGCTATTAGTTATCGATAAAATTTTAATTATATTGGTGCAGGGAAGCTGGGTGTCTGCTTGTTGCATTTATCAGCAATCAACAACCCGCAATCAGCAATTTACACGCCACGACCAATAAACAATCGTCGGCAATTGGCTTGTGGTTATGCTGTTCGACCAAATAGCCACGGCGATAATTTAATTGTGGCAGGTCACTGCAAATAGACGTGGTACGAAGCACGATGATTCATATTTTACAAAATCGTTACGGTTCGCTAATTGTTACTATGTGGACTTCGTGGGTACAATCGTCTATAGGTGTATAAGATGATTACGGGAATGATTGATATAACGTAATTATATAAATGATAAAGGTAACAGTAACACTGTTAAATCCCATTTGGGGGTGGCGTATGCCGGTTATAATTCTAATAATAGTGCTATACCCTGGGGGAGAATGATGGAAAAGCGCTGGAGTGATCGTAGAGAACTGCGTCTGGATGTTGATGTAATTAGGCAGGGAGAAACTGTTTTTACCTGTTTATCGCGCGATGTGGGGTTGGGGGGAGCATTTATTATGCTTTCAGCAAGAGACCGGGTGGATAAAGACGCCGAGGTGGAGTTGACGTTCCATTTGATCGTTACCCAGGAGAAAATAAAACATACCTTGCGGGCGCGTGTAGTGCGAGTTGCCGATGACGGTGTTGGTCTGAAGTTCCACGAGTTTGACACCAGTGTGTTTCGCTCATTACAACAGATAATGACCTACAATGGGGATGAAAGAGTCCACTAATACCGTGCCTGGCGATCCCTGGTGTTGATTGACCGGCATGGGCTCCACTAACAGGATGCCACCAAGCGGTATGCTGAATGCGTGGCCGCACCACTGAATAAAAGCCACCATTACTTTAAGCAACAAAGCAGGGGTTTTAGGCCAGGCATTACGACCGCGTTGCCAGCTCAATCCCCATTTGAATCGTCGAATCGTGTTGTAAGGTATCATTCCACTGGGTAGCCTTCGGGCCGAATAACAATACCACCGTAGAGCCCATATTAAATCGTCCCAATTCCGCGCCTTTTTCCAAATGCACACAGTGTTGATGGCCAGCATCAGCGCCAGACCCTTGTTGATCACGCTGATTATAATACCAATGGCTGATGCTTTTTCCATGCGGCGGGGTCACGACGCCATGCCAAATTGTTTCCATACTGCCAACAAACAACGCGCCCACCAGAATAACCGCCATTGGCCCCACTGCCGTGTCAAAAAAACAAGCCACCCGCTCATTGCGTGCAAACAACCGGGGCACTGCGCGTGCGGTAGCGGCATTAACACTAAACAGTTTGCCGGGGATATACGTCATTTGGCGTAATGTGCCATCAAGTGGCATGTGAATACGATGATAGTCTTTCGGGGATAAATACAAGGTTGCAAAGCTGCCATCAACGAATTTGTCGACCCAGGCGCTCTGCCCGGCTAATAATTCATTTAAGGTAAAGTGGCGGCCCTTCGCCTGGAACACAGCGTGATTTTTAATTTGCCCTATTTGGCTGATGGTGCCATCCACCGGACAGGCGATGCCGTGGGGATTGCTACACAGTGGCCGGGCTTCACTTTTCAGCTGACGGGTGAAAAAGTCATTAAAATGCCGAAAAGCCGTTGGGTCTTCGCATTGCGCCAGTGACATATCGACCTGGTAGTGCTTGATGAACCAGCGAATGAATTTGTTTTTCAGCGCTGTTGATTCATTGCGGGTGAACGCGTACATGGCATTGCTCAAGGCATAGTGCGGCAATAGGTATTGTGGCCAGGCTTTCAGGTAATCAGACAGGCTGGCGCCTTTGTATTTCGAAGATTGAGTTGTCAAGGTTAATAACTTGTGTTGAGCGAGCGGTTGGTGGTGTATTTGTCGTTTTATTGTTGTTTAGATTGTTTCTTTATCGCTTTCTTTGTTACTGCTTTTTATGCTTTGTACTAATTTTTTTGCATTATTAGTACTATTTTTTAGTGAATACGTCATCCAGTGACGTTAATTAATGCCGGTTAGCGTGAGTAAATTATT
>Ga0316204_10006062_pt1 | contig 19042 bp, 30 predicted proteins | sample 6monrhotite_MG_2_FD_205661 | JGI IMG/M metagenome (GOLD analysis project Ga0316204, IMG submission 205661) | Microbial mat bacterial communities from mineral coupon in-situ incubated in ocean water Damariscotta River, Maine, United States -... | ecosystem: Environmental > Aquatic > Marine >...
GCGACAATGTTGCTATTAATGTCGAGCTTATCGTGCCCATCGCCATGGAAGAAAGCTTGCGCTTCGCTATCCGTGAAGGCGGTCGCACAGTCGGCGCCGGCGTCGTTGGTAAAATTATTGAGTAGAGTTGTCGGGTCGCTCATTACCCTTTTGGTAAGAGCGGCCCATTTTATTATTAAAAGTGATATCGGCCTGAAATTCGTAAAAAAGAAAACAGGAAAAGAAGATTATGGAACGTCAAAATATACGCATCCGGCTAAAAGCCTTCGATCACAGAATTCTGGATCATTCGACTCTAGAAATTGTGAACACGGCTAAACGGACAGGCGCGCAAGTTCGCGGCCCGATTCCGCTTCCGACGCGCATCGAAAAATTTACGGTCAACCGTTCACCCCACGTGAACAAGAAGTCCCGTGAGCAGTTCGAAATCCGTACACATAAACGTATGCTCGATATCGTCGATCCAACACCACAAACAGTAGACGCGCTGATGAAGCTCGACTTGGCTGCCGGTGTTGATATCGAGATTAAGTTGGGAGCGTAGCCATGCAACAACAAGCTCAAAGGTCAGGGATTTTAGCCAAAAAACTTGGCATGACCCGCGTGTTTACGGATGAAGGTGCGGTTGTGCCTGTAACCGTATTGGCACTTGAGGGCTGTCAGGTCGTCGCTCACAAAACGAAAGAACGTGATGGTTATACCGCCGTGCAACTTGGCTCAGGCGCTGCTAAGCCAAAACGTGTTTCTAAGGCTGAACGCGAGCGTTTCGCCAAGGCCAAAGTCGCGCCTAAAATGAAGCTCGTCGAGTTTCGTGTGGCGGGCGACAATATGATTGAGGTCGGTGCGGCTATGAGTGCAGACCATTTCGTGATTGGCCAGAAAGTTGATGTGGCGGGCACGTCTATTGGTAAAGGTTTTGCTGGTGCCATGAAGCGCCATAATTTTGGTGGCTTGCGCGCGACCCACGGTGTGTCTATTTCCCATAGGTCCCACGGGTCAACTGGTCAGTGCCAAGATCCGGGTAAGGTTTTCAAAGGTAAGAAAATGGCCGGTCATATGGGTGCTGTTCGCGTCACTACACAAAATGTTGAAATCGTTCGTACCGATGTTGAAGATGGGTTGATCCTTATTCAAGGTTCTGTACCCGGTTCAAAGGGTGGTTGGGTTGAAATCCGTGATGCCGTTAAGGGTGCCAAGGTAGACGGTCTGCCAATCCCCGGTAAATTTACCGTTGGCACTCCAGAAGTCAAAGAAGCAAAGAAACCTGAAGTCAAGGCTGAGGAAAAAGTAGAAGCAAAAGCGGCTCCTGCTCCAGAAAAAACATCTGGCCAAAGTAAAACGGGTGAGGAAGAATAGTCATGAAACTTGATGTGCAAACATTGTCAGCCCAAAAAACGGGTAAGAAAGACGGGTCTGTGACCCTGGACAAAGCTGTGTTCGGCTGTGAGCCGCGCAAAGACATCCTGCACCGCATGGTGCGTTATCAGATGGCGAAACGCCGTTCCGGAACGCATTTTGTACAAGAGCGCGGTGATGTAAAGAAGACAACCAAGCGTATTGGTAACCAAAAAGGCGGCGGTACGGCCCGTCACGGTAACGGATCTGTATCCCAGTTCCGAGGTGGTGGTAAAGCTCACGGCCCACGTGTTCGTGATCACGGCCACAGCTTGCCGAAAAAAGTACGGGCGATGGCATTGCGTCATGCTCTGTCCGCCAAAGCTCAATCCGGCGAAATCATCATTCTTGATGATGCCGTTATGAAGGCACCTAAAACGTCTGATCTTAAAGGGTCTTTGGCAAAACTTGGTCTTGAAAATGCATTGCTTATTAGCGGTTCTGCCGTCGATGAGAATTTTTCAAAAGCCGCCCGCAATATTCCAAACTTTGACGTATTGCCGTCGCAAGGTGCGAATGTTTATGATATCCTTAAGCGTCACACACTGGTGCTTACGAGGCAGGCTGTTACTGACTTAGAGGCAAGGCTTTCTAAGGGAGCAAGGTCATGAGTGTGAAAGCTAAATATTACGATGCGATTGTAGCGCCGATTATCACGGAAAAAGCAACGATTTTATCTGAACATAATCAAGTGATTTTTGAGGTGCCTGTTAAGGCCACGAAGCCTGAAATTAAAGAGGCCGTTGAGCAACTTTTCAAAGTGACCGTCGAGGCCGTCAATACCATTCGCCAAAAAGGCAAGACCAAGAAGTTTCGCGGTCATACCGGACGCCGTAAAGATATCAAAAAAGCTATTGTTACCCTCAAAGACGGTGACACAATTGATATTGCTAGCGGTCTGTAGGAGGAATAAATGGCACTGAATACATATAATCCAACCTCTCCTTCGCGCCGTGCATTGGTGCAAGTAGACCGTAGTGAGCTCTATAAGGGCAAGCCGGAAAAAGCGCTGACCGTTGGTTTGCATAAAACCGGTGGGCGCAACAATGCGGGCCGCATAACCATGCGCCGTCAAGGAGGGGGTCACAAACGCTCTTACCGTATCGTTGATTTCAAACGAAATAAGTTCGATATACCTGCGACCGTTGTTAATCTACAATATGATCCGAACCGGACTGCTTTTATCGCACTTCTTAAATATAAAGACGGTGAAAAAGCATATATTCTAGCACCGCAGCGGCTCGCAAAAGGTGATACTGTTATCGCTGGCGCCAAAGTTGATGTGAAGCCTGGTAATGCAATGCCCATTCGCGCTATCCCGGTTGGAACTATCATTCACAATATCGAGATGAAGCCTGGTAAAGGCGGTCAAATCGCCCGCTCTGCTGGTGCCTATGCTCAGCTGGTTGGCCGTGATAGCGGCTATGCTCAAATTAGGCTCAAGTCCGGCGAAGTCCGCTTGATCCACCAAGAATGTATGGCAACTGTCGGTGCGGTATCAAATCCGGATCACATGAATATCAATCTTGGTAAGGCTGGCCGTAAACGCTGGCTTGGCAAACGTCCGCAAGTTCGCGGTGTTGCCATGAACCCGGTAGACCATCCCCACGGTGGTGGTGAAGGTCGTACTTCTGGTGGTCGTCACCCTGTGACACCTTGGGGTAAGCCGACAAAAGGTGCGCGTACGCGCTCAAACAAAGCATCGGATAAATTTATTATCCGTTCGCGTCACAAGAAAAAGAAACGGTAAGGATTAAATATGCCACGTTCTGTATGGAAAGGTCCGTTTGTTGATGGGTATCTGCTGAAAAAAGCGGAAAGCTCACACGCTGAAGGCCGTAGAAAACCGATTAAAACATGGTCGCGCCGTTCGACCATTATGCCGCAATTTATCGGCCTGACTTTTCAGGTCTATAATGGGAAGAAATTTATTCCTGTTTTAGTCAACGAAGATATGGTTGGCCATAAACTGGGTGAATTTTCACCGACGCGCACATATCTCGGTCATGGTGCCGATAAAAAAGCAAAGCGGGGCTAGAGATGTCTAAAGAGAAAAACAAACGCCGCGTTGCTGATAACGAAGCTATGGCAAAAGTCCGTATGCTACGTACCAGCCCGCAAAAATTAAATCTTGTTGCGCAAATGATCCGCGGCAAGAAAGTGCAAACTGCGCTCGACGATTTGACATTTAGCCGCAAACGGATTGCTAAAGACGTTTATAAATGTCTGTATTCTGCCGTTTCCAATGCCGAGAACAATCACGGCCTTGATCTTGATGATTTAATTGTATCAGAAGCATTTGTTGGCAAAAATTTGGTCATGAAACGCTTTAAGGCGCGTGCTCGTGGTCGTGGTGCTAAGATATTGAAACCGTTTTCCGAACTTACAATCATCGTTCGTGCACCAGAATCTGCACTTGTATCCGAACAAGGGGAGACTTCCTAATGGGACAGAAAGTAAATCCAATTGGCTTGCGCCTCGGTATTAACCGTACATGGGAATCCCGCTGGTATGCCAACACCAGTGACTATGGTGATTTGTTACATTCCGATATCGCTATGCGTAATTACATTCTTAAAGAATTGAAAGCGGCATCGATTTCTCGCGTTATTATCGAGCGGCCACACAAAACTTGCCGCATTACAATCCATACGGCACGTCCGGGTATTGTTATCGGTAAAAAAGGTGCTGACATCGAAGTTCTACGCAAGAAGTTGGAAAAATACGTTGACGGTGAATTGTTCATCAACCTAGTTGAAGTGCGTAAACCTGAAATCGATGCCAATATCGTTGCCGACAGCATTGCCCAACAACTTGAGCGCCGTATATCCTATCGCCGCGCTATGAAGCGGGCTATGCAAACTGCCATGCGCATGGGTGCACTTGGTTGCAAGATTAAGGTTGGTGGCCGGCTTGGCGGTATTGAGATCGCCCGGTTTGAACAATATCAAGAAGGCAGTGTGCCTTTGCACACCCTAAGGGCTGACATTGATTACGGCACAGCAAGCGCGATGACCGCAATGGGTATTATTGGCATCAAAGTGTGGATCAATAAGGGCGAAATTATGGAGCACGATCCATATGCCCACGATAAACGCATTGCTGAACAAAGTGGTGGTGGACGTCCGCAGGGTCAACGCACTGGTGGGCGCCAACAAGGTGGTCGCCCTCAAAGTGCAGGTCGCGGTAGATAAAGAAGCCAGGTAAAAAGGATAAGGGCGCGGGTAAATCTCTGCGCTAATTAGGAAATAAAGACATGTTACAGCCAAAACGTACAAAATTTCGTAAAGCCCATAAGGGCCGCATTAAAGGCATGGCCAAAGGCGGCACTGCGCTTAATTTCGGTTCATACGGCCTAAAAGCTCTTGAGCCAAGCCGTGTGACTGCGCGTCAAATCGAAGCGACACGTCGTGCTATCACCCGTCATATGAAGCGGGCTGGTCGCGTGTGGATCCGAATTTTCCCCGATGTACCTGTTACCAAAAAACCAACCGAGGTGCGTATGGGTAAAGGTAAGGGTTCTGTAGAATTTTGGGCTGCTAAAGTGAAACCTGGCCGGATCATGTTTGAAATTGATGGCGTCAACGACGAAACTGCCCGCCAGGCATTGGCTCTCGGTGCGGCTAAATTGCCGATCAAGTGTAAAATCGTCACAAGACCCGGCGAATAGTAGAGCGAGTAAGGAAAACATCATGAACACGATAGACTTACGCAATATGAGCGAAGATCAATTGAGCGAAGAGCTTGTTAATCTTAAAAAAGAGCAATTCAATCTGCGCTTTCAGCAGGCTACCAGCCAGTTGGAAAAGACCGGACGCATCCGTATTGTGCGCCGCGCAATCGCCCAGATTAAAACAATCATGCGTGAACAAAAAAACGCTGAAGCGAAGAAGTAGGAAAAGCCATGCCAAGACGAATATTACAAGGTGTTGTGGTCAGCGATAAGGGCCAAAAAACCATCGTGGTGCGGGTTGACCGTACTTATCTTCATCCTTTGCTGCAAAAAACTTTGCGCAAATCAAAGAAATATCATGCGCATGATGAAGACAACCAATTCAAGACGGGCGACCAAGTGCGCATTCGCGAATGTCCGCCGAAATCAAAGTTAAAACGCTGGGAAGTGGTTACTGCTTAGGTCTTTGACCCCTAAATGTAATAAGGCAGTAAATTAAAGAGGCCAATTATGATTCAAATGCAAACAAATTTGGAAGTTGCTGACAACTCCGGTGCAAAACGCGTTCAGTGCATTAAAGTGCTGGGTGGTTCTCATCGCCGTTATGCCAGCGTCGGCGATTTGATCGTCGTTTCTATTAAAGAAGCTGCGCCGCGTTCTCGTGTGAAAAAAGGTGAAGTACGCCGTGCCATCGTTGTGCGAGTGAAAAAAGACATTCACCGTCCAGACGGTAGCGTTATTCGTTTCGACAGCAATGCTGCTGTTATTGTTAATAATAACGGTGAGTTGCTCGGTACACGGATTTTTGGTCCGGTTCCACGTGAGCTACGCGCGAAAAATCAAATGAAAATTATTTCCTTAGCGCCGGAGGTTCTATAATGGCCGCGAAAATTAAAAAGGGCGATTACGTCCAGGTTATTTCCGGTTCTTTAAAGAACGGAAAAGGCAAAAAAGGTGAGGTCCTACGGGTCTTTACAAGCGAAAACCGGGTATTGGTTCAAGGTGTTAATATGGTTAAGCGCCATGTGAAACCGACCCAAAACGACCCAGAGGGCGGCATTAAAACATTTGAAGCGCCAATCGCGATTTCAAATGTAGCCCATCTTGACCCGAAAGACGGCAAGCCGACACGGGTTGGATTTAAGACGTTGAAAGACGGCAAAAAAGTGCGCGTTGCAAAACGTTCAGGAGAAGAGATCGATGACTGATACATATGAGCCAAGCCAATATGAGCCAAGACTGGCCAAAAGATACCGGGAAAAAATTCGCGGTACGATGAAAGAAAAATTTGGTTACACCAACGAAATGCAAATCCCTAAGGTAACAAAAATTGTTATCAATATGGGTGTTGGCGATGCAGTTGGTGACAGCAAGAAAACAAAAACGGCTTTGGCTGATTTGGAACTGATTGCGGGTCAAAAGCCTGTGATGACGGTTGCTAAGAAGTCTGTCGCGACATTTAAGCTGCGCGAAGGCATGAATATTGGCTGCAAAGTTACGCTGCGCCGCGAACAAATGTTTGAATTTATTGATCGTTTGACCAATATCGCATTACCGCGTGTACGGGATTTTCGCGGTTTGAACCACAAAAGTTTTGACGGCAATGGCAATTTTGCCATGGGCCTTAAAGAGCAGATCGTGTTTCCTGAAATCGATTATGATAAAGTAGACACAATACGCGGTATGGACATTGTTGTTTGTACCAATGCGAAAACAGATGAAGAAGCAAAAGCACTGCTGGCCGAGTTTGACTTTCCATTTAAAAAGTAAGTCAAATTAACGCAGTAGGCAAAGCGAGCCGCTAGACTCGCAATGAAGGAGAAAAAAATGGCAAAAGTAAGCGCAGTCGAGCGCAACGATAAAAGAAAAAAAATGGTCGCAAAATACGCTGCCAAACGTGCAGAGTTAAAAGCTATTGCCCGCAATAAGGAATTGCCTGTGGAAGAGCGCTTTGCTGCGCAACTCAAGCTGTCCAAATTGCCACGTAATTCTGCGCCAACGCGAGTGCGCAATCGTTGCCGTATTACTGGTCGTCCGCGTGGTTATTACCGTAAAATGCAAGTGTCCCGCATTGCCCTTCGTGAGCTTGGCTCGCAAGGTCTGTTGCCGGGTCTTGTGAAATCTAGCTGGTAGGAGGAATATATGTCTTTTAGTGATCCTCTTGGTGATATGCTCACCCGCATTAGAAATGCTCATCTACGCGGCAAATCTAAATGTGATACACCTGCCTCTAATCTGCGCGGTCGTGTCCTCGACGTGTTGGAGAGTGAAGGATATATTCGCGGGTATGCGTCCATCGAAAAAGAAGGTTTCAGGCATTTTGAAATTGAACTTAAATATTTCGAAGGTGCGCCAGTTATTCGCAATATCCAACGTATTTCAAAACCAGGCCGTCGGGTATATTCATCCGTGAAAAGCCTGCCGCAAATCCGTAATGGTCTTGGTATTTCAATCCTTTCAACGCCTAAAGGCGTGATGTCAGATAATATTGCCCGCGAAGAAAATGTTGGCGGCGAAATTCTCTGCCAGGTATCATAGGAGCGCCATATGTCACGTATTGGAAAAAACCCTGTAACTGTACCTGCTGGTATTACCTTGACCCAAAACGGGCAAAAGGTCAGCGTAAAAGGTGCAAAGGGCACACTTGAATTTACCATGCCGTCCGCCGTTGCCGGCAAATTAGATGGCGATCAGTTTGTAATTACACCTGTTGATATGAGTAAAGAATCCCGCTCTATGTGGGGTATGTCGCGGACAATGATCGCAAATTTGATCGAAGGCGTTACCAATGGTTACACCAAAAACCTAGAGCTTCGCGGTGTTGGCTATAGAGCCCAAATGAAAGGCAAAACATTGTCTTTACAGCTCGGTTTGTCACATGATGTAAATTACGATGCACCTGAAGGCATTACAATTGCCGTACCAAAGGCAACGGAAATCAATGTATCGGGCATTAATAAGCAAATGGTCGGTCAGGTGGCTGCGGAAATTCGTTCATACAGAAAGCCAGAACCTTATAAGGGCAAAGGTATTCGCTATGTAGGCGAATTTGTCCGTCAGAAAGAGGGTAAGAAGAAGTAAGATGAAAACAGCACAAGAAAAATTGAAACGCCGCGCACAGCGTGTACGCCGCCGTCTCAAGCAAAATGCGAACGGCCAGCCGCGTCTGTCCGTGTATCGCAGTTCGAAAAACATCTCTGCCCAGATCATCGATGATGCAAAAGGTATCACATTAGTTTCTGCATCGACTTTGGAAAAAGATTTGAAAAAATCCCAAGGTAAAGGCATGAAGGGTACAGACATAGCCGCAGCAGCTACCATCGGTAAATTGATTGGTGAGCGCGCTAAAAAGGCTGGTGTTAAACAAGTAATCTTTGATCGGGGCGGGTATTTGTACCATGGCCGGGTCAAGGCTCTAGCAGAGGCCGCTCGCGAAGCTGGCCTCAAGTTTTAGTAGGTAAGGAATTTTATGGCACGCCGTGATGATAAAAGAGGTAAACGCGACCGCGAAGAAGCAGACGAATTTGCCGAAAAACTGGTTCACATTAACCGGGTAGCAAAAACCGTTAAAGGTGGTCGCAATATGAGCTTTGCGGCTCTGGTTGTGGTTGGCGACGGAAAAGGCCAGGTTGGTTTTGGTAAGGGTAAAGCGCAAGAAGTTCCAGAATGTATCCGTAAAGGTACAGAGCTAGCGCGCAAAACCCTGATCCGTGTTCCTATGCGCGAAGGCCGTACATTGCATCATGATTGCAAGGGTCGTCACGGTGCTGGTAAAGTGTTGCTCCGTGCTGCGCCTCCGGGTACTGGGATTATTGCCGGCGGCCCAATGCGGGCGGTATTAGAGAGCTTGGGTATGCAGGACGTTGTGGCAAAATCCACAGGTAGTTCAAACCCATATAACATGGTTCGTGCAACATTTGATGCGCTGAAGTCACAAGAAAACCCACGTATGATTGCTGCTAAACGCGGTAAAAAAGTTGGGGATATTGTAGGCCGTCGTCGTGATGGCGCCGATTCGGCAACAGCTGGTGATAGTGCGGAAGCCTAATTAAGCAGAATTAAAGAGAAGTATTATGGCCCCGAAAAAAGCAAAAAAACACGTAACAGTCACTGTTCGCCAAACAGGGTCTTCGACCCGCCGCCCTGCGGACCAGCATGCCACACTGGTAGGCCTTGGTCTGGGCCGGATTGGCAAACAAAAAACATTAGAAGATACACCATCTGTGCGCGGTATGATCCGCAAAGTAGCACATATGATAGAAATAGTTGAAGGTTAGCCTAATCGGCTTTCCATACGGAGAATATGATGCGTTTAAATGAACTACAAGACAATCCGGGTGCCACTAAAGCGCGTCGTCGCATTGGCCGTGGTATTGGTTCTGGCAAAGGCAAGACTGCTGGTCGGGGTGTTAAAGGTCAGAAGTCTCGTTCAGGTGTGACCATTGGCGGTTATGAAGGCGGCCAAATGCCGATCTTTAAGCGTTTGCCAAAACGTGGCTTTAACAAACCAAACCGCAAGAAATTTGCGGAGGTTTCTATTCGTCGTTTAGGTCAAGCGGTCGAAGCAGGTGTGCTTGATCTGAAAAAGGATGTTGATGCAAATGCTCTTGTTGCGGCGGGCGTTATTCGCCGTGCCCACGAGGGTGTGCGTTTGCTCGGCACGGGTAAATTATCTGCCGCCGTTAAATTGACGGTTGCATATGCAACGCCTGGTGCGCAAAAAATCGTCGAACAAGCCAAAGGTTCTGTAACTATTTCAGATGCTAAGCCTGTCAAGACAGTCGAAACGCCTGCTGAGAAACCTGTAGCTAAGAAACCGGCTCCAAAACCGGCGGAAAAACCTGTTGCCAAGAAAGCACCTGCGAAGAAGGCACCTGCGAAGAAGGCACCGGCCAAGAAAGTAACGCCTAAAAAACCGGCTCCAAAAACTGCTAAAAAAGCACCTGCCAAAAAGCCAGCCGCTAAAAAAACAGCCCCTAAAAAACCTGCCCCTAAGAAATCATAAAGCCAAGAAGTCATGAAGAAAGACAACAGCATTCTCTAGCTGGTTAATAAGAGCCGGAAATTTTCGAGCCGAATAGTTAAAGAAAGGCCTTTAAAATTATAGTTAGCTTCCCATATGAGGGACTAATTACAAAAGGGAAAATTATAATGGCATCTGCATCGGAACAATTGGCACAAAACTTAAGCTTTAGTACATTTGGCAAGGCTAAAGAACTGCAAAAGCGAATATTGTTCACGATTATGGTGTTGATTGTCTACCGTATCGGTACATTTATCCCGGTTCCGGGTGTCGATATGGCAGCCTATTCACAAGTATTTACAACCGGCGGGCAAGCCGGCGGTGGCGGCGGGCTTCTTACCCGTATGAATATGTTTGCCGGTGGTGCCGTTGAGCGTATGGCAATTTTTGCCCTCAATGTGATGCCTTATATTACGGCGTCTATCATTATGACATTGATGAAGGGCTCTATCCCTAGCCTTGTGGCTCTGGATAAAGACGGCGAACAAGGCCGCAAGCAAATCAATCAATACACACGGTATTTAACCGTATTTTTGGCGGCATTTCAGGCTTTCGGCATTGCACGGCTTCTGGAATCACAAGGCTTTGTCTATAATCCAGGCGCATTTTTTGAAGCGACAGCAGTGATTACCCTTGTGGGCGGCACGATGTTTTTGATGTGGTTAGGCGAGCAAGTGACAGCACGCGGTATTGGTAATGGGGTTTCATTGATTATTTTGGCCGGTATTGTGGCCGAATTACCCAAGGCTATTTTCCAAGTCTTTAACCTCAATGCCATTGGCTCTTTGTCGGCGGGTCTGATGTTGATGATCATTATTATGGGTATCGCTTTGGTCGGACTCATTGTTTATGTGGAACGTGCACAACGCAGACTTCTTGTGCAATATCCAAAACGCCAAGTGGCTGGCGGTAAAATGTTTGGTGGTGATAGCTCATTCCTACCTCTTAAACTGAACGCCGCAGGTGTTATCCCGCCAATTTTTGCATCTTCTATTTTATTGCTGCCGGCAACGGCTGGTACATTTATCGCTGAAGATGCGCCGGGCTGGGTACGTGGTATGTTGTCCATGACCGGTTATGGGTCACCGGCATATCTGGCCCTGTATACAGTGCTGATTATTTTCTTTTGTTTCTTCTATGTGCCTTATGTATTTAAGCCAGAGGATACGGCTGATAACCTGCGAAAGCACGGCGGCTTTTTGCCGGGTATTCGCCCGGGTGCGCGCACGTCAGAATATCTACAATATGTCCTGAACCGCCTGACATTTATTGGCGCGATTTATGTTGCATTCGTCTGTGTACTGCCAGAATTTGCCATTGCCCAAAGTGGTGGTAAAATTCCGCCAAGCGTAGCTATGCTCATCGGCGGCATGTCTTTATTGATTGTTGTCTCTGTGACTTTGGATACGGTTGCACAAGTTCAGTCCCATTTGGTTGCGCACCAATATGAAGGGTTGATCAAAAAATCCCGCATGGGCCGAAGACGTAAAAATTAGATGGCCGCAAAGGTGTGTAAGGGGAGTATGGTATTATGAACATCGTAATGTTCGGCCCACCTGCGGCTGGTAAAGGCACACAGGCGAAACTATTAACCGCCCAGCGCGGATTGATCCAGCTATCAACCGGAGATATGTTGCGGGCGGCCCGCACATCGGGTTCAGATTTAGGCAAAAAAGTTGCCGGTATTATGGACAGAGGCGACTTGGTATCAGATGAAATCGTAATTGCTCTTATCGAGGAGCAATTGGATATGAACGAGGATGCACCAGGGTTTATCTTTGACGGCTTCCCGCGTACAGTCGAGCAAGCCAAAGCTCTTGACGCTACGTTACAAAAACGTGGTCAAGAAGTCGATGGTGTCGTGCGTTTATGTGTCGATGATAATGTCCTTTTGAGGCGTATTGAAAAACGTTTTAAAGAAGAAGGCCGTAAAGACGACAATCCGGAAAGCTTTAAAATACGGCTCGGTAATTACCATAAGCAAACGGCGCCGTTACTGCCTTTTTATGCAGCGCAAGGTAAATTAACCGAAGTAGACGGCCTTGCTGCAATAGATACAGTCGCAGCCTCTATTGCTCAGGTGTTGGACATGCAAAAAACAGGTATGGAAACATCTACAAAACCATGGTGGAAGAGGATTTTTGGGGGTTAATCCCGATTTGGAATGCCCAGAATAAACGATGAAAATAACAGTAAAAAGTGACGTTTAAGGTCAATTGTAAGGTTGACCTTGGCGGCGAAGAGGATATAACTACCCGCTTTCGCGGAATCTGTCGAAATACGGGTATCCATGTGATTAGTCATGAAGTGATTTATCACGTGGGACGTGCGGCCATTTGGCCTATAGATGGTTCCCGCGAACAAGAAATTACTAAAGGAGAGCCGTTGTGGCACGAATTGCAGGTGTAAACATACCAACTAACAAGCGCGTAGTTATCGCGCTGACATATATTCACGGCATTGGCCCGGCAAAATCCCAGGAGATTTGCGAAAAGGTCGGCATTGAAGACACACGTCGTGTGCAAGATCTCAGCGATGCTGATATCGCGAACATCCGTGATGCGATCACTGATGGCCATATTGTAGAAGGTGATCTGCGTCGTCAGACATCTATGAACATCAAGCGTTTGATGGATATGGGTAATTATCGTGGTTTACGTCATCGTCGCGGCTTACCTGTTCGTGGTCAGCGTACACACACAAATGCACGTACACGCAAGGGCCCTGCTAAGGCTATTGCCGGTAAGAAGAAATAAAGCAAAAATAGATAAAGAGGGCTACCGAAAATGGCTATAGAACCGGGTCGCGTCCGCCGCGCTGATAGAAAAAACATCACATCAGGTGTAGCGCATGTTAATGCGACATTTAACAACACTATGATCACAATTGCAGATGCACAAGGCAATACGATTGCTTGGTGTTCCGCTGGTGCAATGGGCTTTAAAGGCTCACGTAAGTCTACACCTTATGCAGCCCAAGTAGCTGCCGAAGAAGTTGCTCGCAAAGCAGCTGACCACGGCATGCAAACTTTGGAAGTCAATGTAAACGGCCCGGGTTCCGGTCGTGAAAGTGCAGTTCGCGCCCTTCAGGCAGCGGGTTTCACCATTACTACTATCCGTGACGTAACGCCTATTCCGCATAATGGTTGTCGTCCACCTAAACGCCGCCGAGTCTAAAAAAGTCTAACAAGCGTTTAGTCCTAATTTAAACCTTTAATTTATAAGAGGTATTCAAGTGATTGAAAAAAACTGGCAAGAGCTTATCCGTCCTATCAACCCTGAAGTTGAGCCTGGGCGCATTCCTGAGAGACAAGCTACGATTATCGCAGAACCCCTAGAGCGTGGTTTTGGTATGACAGTTGGTAATGCGCTTCGCCGCGTATTACTGTCTTCTTTGCAAGGCGCAGCCGTGACATCTATTCAGATAGACGGTGTTGTTCACGAATTTACATCTATTCCCGGTGTGCGTGAAGATGTCACCAATATTGTGCTGAACATGAAAGGCCTGGCTGTGCGTATGCATTCTGAGGGGCCTAAGCGTTTGCTGCTTAAAAAATCCGGTGCTGGCCCCGTTACTGGTGCTGACATCGAAGAAACTGCAGACGTAGAGATATTAAACCCTGAGCATGTCATTTGTACCATGGACGAGGACACAGATCTTCGCATGGAATTGACCGTAAACACTGGCAAAGGTTATGTTGCGGCGTCTGAATTGCGTCCCGAAGATGCGCCGATTGGCCTCATTAGTATTGATGCTTTGTACAGCCCGGTTACACGCGTTACCTACCGCGTAGAGAACACCCGCGAAGGCCAAGTTCTTGATTATGATAAACTATTGATTGACGTCGAAACCAACGGCGCGGTCACACCCGAAGATGCCATAGCTGTTGCAGCTCGTATTTTGCAAGACCAGTTTCAAGTGTTTGTCAACTTTGACGACCCTGAAGATATCGGTCGCGGCGAAGAAAAAGACGAGCTTGATTTCAACCCTGCGCTCTTGCGTAAAGTGGACGAGCTTGAACTGTCTGTTCGCTCTGCGAATTGTCTGAAAAATGACAATATTGTTTATATCGGCGATTTGATCCTCAAGTCCGAAGCAGAAATGCTGCGCACACCGAACTTTGGCCGTAAATCCCTTAACGAAATCAAGGAAGTTCTGGCTGCCATGGGTTTGCACCTCGGTATGGACGCGCCAAATTGGCCGCCTGAAAATATTGAAGAATTAGCGAAGAAGTACGACGACCACTATTAATAAGCCCCGTAAGGGAAACAAGAATAAGGAATAAAGCCATGCGCCACCGCATTGCCCATAGAAAATTAAATCGCACAAGCTCGCACCGCAAAGCCATGTTTGCCAACATGTCTTCCAGCTTGATCGAGCACGAGCAGATTGTAACAACTGTACCAAAGGCTAAAGAGCTACGTCCATTCGTGGAAAAGCTAATTACTTTGGCTAAAAAGGGTGATCTCGGTTCTCGCCGTATCGCCATTGCCCGCACTCGTAACCAAGAGATGAGCAAGAAATTGTTCGATGTTTTGGGACCGCGTTACAAAGATCGTCAAGGCGGCTATATCCGCATTATGAAAGCCGGTTACCGCTACGGCGACAACGCGCCAATGGCCGTTATCGAGTTCGTAGACCGCGACGAAACCGCCAAAGGCGCCGCCGACCACGCCCGCACAGCGTCCGAGGAAACGGCTGAAGCGTAGATATCGGCGAAAAATAATGAATAAAAAACCCGCCCTTAATGGCGGGTTTTTTGCTATAAAAATATAGGACAATTATATCTTCCATAAACCCGCTTTTTCCCTTTAGGGCATACCCGCGCCCTCTTGGAAGTACCCTTGGGGTGCGCAGGCGGGTATCCAGTGGGATGATTGATTGGGTGTGTTTTATTTTACCATATGACTTTCCCCAAACTCCCCCAAAATTAAAAAGCACTCATTTCTAACCTTTGGGGTTTAAAGTTTGGGGGTTTGTGCCTATTTTAAATCCATGAAAAAATTATTTACTTCGTTTTTTGGGTCTTTCTTTGGTGGGGCTTTAGTTTTAGGGGCGGTTTTTATACCGTCGGCTTGTGCGGATCCGGCGCAGCAGGAGATGCCTCTTTCTGAAACCTCAATCATGGCACCGCAAATGGTGCCCGCGACCTCGACACAAATGAAGATGTCATTTGCGCCTGTGGTCAAAGAGACTGCGCCGGCTGTGGTTAATGTGTATTCCGAGCGGAAAGTGCGCCAGCGGGTTGACCCTTTCTTTTCGTTTTTTGGTCGTGGTATCCCGCGCGAGCGCACGGAGCGGTCTTTGGGTTCTGGTGTGGTTGTCCGCTCTAACGGGGTTATTGTCACCAATGCCCATGTGGTCAAAGGGGCACAGGAATTACGGGTTGTTCTGGCGGACCGCCGCGAATTTGAAGCCACATTATTGGCCGCAGACACAGAGTCCGATTTAGCGATTTTGCAAATTGATACCAAAGGCGAGCGTTTGCCCGTTCTGCCTATTGATAGTGAAAACTCACTTGAGGTCGGTGATTTGGTGTTGGCTATTGGTAACCCGTTCGGGGTCGGGCAAACCGTAACCAGTGGTATAGTGTCTGCGCTGGGCAGGACACAGGTTTCTGATCTTGCCAATTTCATTCAGACGGACGCCGCCGTTAATCCCGGTAACTCTGGTGGGGCTTTGGTGGATATGGACGGACATTTGGTCGGCGTAAACACGGCGATTTTTTCGCGCTCTGGTGGCTCTAACGGTATAGGTTTTGCCATACCCGGTGAACTGGTTAAACGCGCCGTAGACAGTGCGTTGTCTGAGGGCAAAATTGTCCGCCCTTGGATTGGTGCGCGCACAGAGGGTGTCAATGCCGTGATGGCCGAGGCGCTGGGTCTGGATAGACCGCGCGGCGCTATTGTCGAAGAAATATATGTCGGCGGGCCAGCGGATCAAGCCGGCATAAAGCGCCGTGATGTGGTTTTGTCCATAGACGGCACCGAAATTTTTGATGATAGCGGGCTTAGGTTCAAGCTGGCGACATTCTCACCTGGTCATAATGCCCGCGCACAGATATGGCGCGACGGGAAAATCCGCACCGTCTCCGTGCGGGCTGAAACTCCCAAAGAAAATCCCAAGCGAGACCAGTTAACCCTTGATGGCACCAATCCGTTTGAGGGCTTAAGCGTCGTTAATATGTCACCCGCCCTAGCCGATGAAATGGATTTTGATCCCTATGCCAAAGGCGTGGTTATTGCAGGCCGGAGCCGTGATGGCCTATCAGCAAGATACAGATTTCGCACGGGCGACATGCTGTTACAAGTCATGGGTGAAGACATAATGTCTACGCAGCAATTGCAAGATGTACTCGATGAATATGACGGCGAACGCAATTGGCAGATCAAACTAGACCGTGGTGGCCGCGTGACGACAAGCCGTATCCGGTTTTAAGTTTCAATTGACTTTCATATAGGCAATAATATGCCATGAGCGACCTTTTTCAATCTGCTGGCCTTGATGGTGATGCCCCGCGCCCTTTGGCAGATTTGTTGCGGCCTCGGATAATCGAGGATGTTGTTGGACAAGATCATCTGCTAGCGCAAGATGAGCCCATTGGCCGCATGCTGGAAAGCGGCCGTATTGCTTCGATGATATTATGGGGCCCGCCCGGTGTCGGGAAAACCACTATTGCCAGGCTGATAGCGGGCCATGCGGACATGGAATTTGTCCAACTGTCTGCCGTATTTTCAGGTGTTAAAGACCTCAGAGATGTGTTCGCGGCTGCGGAGGCAAGACGGGGAACTGGGCGCGGTACGCTATTGTTTGTCGATGAAATCCACCGGTTTAATAAAGCACAGCAAGACGGTTTTTTGCCCTATGTAGAGGCAGGTATTGTAACGCTTATTGGCGCAACAACGGAAAATCCGAGCTTCGAACTTAATGGCGCTTTGTTGTCGCGAGCCCAGGTGTTTGTACTAAAACGCCTTAGCGAAAAAGCTTTGGATGAGTTATTGGTGCGCGCGGAAAAATCTAGGGGGCAAGACCTGGCTTTGACCAGGGATGGCCGCGATGCATTGATTGCCTTTGCTGACGGTGACGGACGGTATTTGCTAAATTTGACCGAAGAAATTTTTGCGCTTGCTCCAAATTTATCAAGGGGGAAGAGAAAACTGGACGCCATTAAACTGGATTCGGGGGGCGTGGCTAAACATTTGCAAAAGCGTGCACCTGCTTATGATAAAAACCGGGAAGAGCATTATAATCTAATCTCTGCTTTGCATAAATCCATCCGTGGCTCCGACCCTGATGCAGCCCTATATTGGTTGGCGCGGATGCTTACGGGCGGAGAAGACCCGCTGTATATTGCCCGCCGCATTGTTCGTATGGCCAGTGAAGATATCGGCCTGGCTGATCCGCTTGCCTTGATGTTGGCGAATGAAGCCATGAACACATATCGTTTCCTGGGCTCACCCGAAGGTGAATTGGCCATCGCCCACGCCGTTGTTCATATGGCTACGGCTCCCAAATCCAATGCCGTTTATACGGCGTTTAAATCTGCAATGCGCACGGCCAAAAAAACCGGTTCTTTAATGCCGCCAGCACATATATTAAATGCACCTACAAAGATGATGAAAGAGTTGGGTTACGCTAAAGGGTACGCCTATGACCACGACACGGAAGACGGGTTTTCGGGCCAAAACTATTTTCCAGACGATATGGGAAGAGAACAATTCTACGCGCCAAAAGGTGAGGGCAGGGAGCGAGAAATTAAGGCAAGACTGGAAAGATGGGAAAAGTTACGGGAAAACAAGGAATAGTGCTTTAAGTGTATTAAAGATGGACGAATGCGCCTTGGTTACTTACTCCACAGTCGGCGAGCCGCTTTGATATTTGATTTTGTAACACCGGCCATATTTTGTTCGAGAAATGTCAGGCCTTGTAAAACCCACGCAGCCATATCGGGATTGTTCAAATGGTAGAAATGTCGTCGCCCTTCGCGGCGCTCGATCACTATGTTGTGCATTCGTAATAAACGTAAATGTTGAGAGACGCGCGGTGTTTCCAGTCCCAGTATTTTAGCCAACGTGCTGACATCTTTCTCGCCGACGCGTAGCTCTTCAACCATTCGAATGCGGTCTGGATGGGCCAGTATTCCAAATATTTTGGCCATTTCTTTTGCAACGACCTGTCTGCTCGGCATATGGTTTTCCTCTCAAAGCGCAAATACTCCTATAAAACAGATAATTAACATTACAAAGTAATAATTATATATGCAAATGCTTGCATTCATGCAAGCATGTTACTATTAGATTGTTAAACTTGGAAATACAATGGGATTAAGCAAGGTGTTATTATCTATTCCAACTTTTTATTGTGCGCAGCAATTCTGTCGATATGTCAATGCTCAACAGACATCCACGGTGAAAAAAATGGTTACGGGTAAACCACAATGGGAGTATTTTGGAAACAACCATTTGAGCACTTTTAATCTAAAACGCGTGTGCTCCCCCGCGCACACGCAAATTTCGGCATGACTTTTTACCAGATATATCCCTTCCGAGATAATCTGGATCGGTACCCTTCCTTCCGGAGAAAGTCATGCCGATCCTCTTTTGGGAGCATGCAAGTTGACTGGGTGCAGGCCCTAGAATAGAGTTGAGCACACAATGAATGACCATTTAATGGTCAAGACTCTTATACAGGCATACAAGATGGCGTTTATTTTATATAGGTGCAAAAATATGCAAATGAGTATATGTAGAATTTTATGAAAACAAAGGATGCGAAATGACCGATACGGTAGCTGAACCTAAGAAAGATAAGTTTTGGAGTTTTTTTGCAAAACCTCCGATGGTTGGTATAATTGCTTTTATGGCGGTGTTTATTGTTCAGCCCATTGGACATATCATTATGCTCGTAATGGAGGCTGTTTTAGTTCACGGTGATATGTGGTACTCGAAATT
>Ga0316204_10006063_pt1 | contig 19039 bp, 16 predicted proteins | sample 6monrhotite_MG_2_FD_205661 | JGI IMG/M metagenome (GOLD analysis project Ga0316204, IMG submission 205661) | Microbial mat bacterial communities from mineral coupon in-situ incubated in ocean water Damariscotta River, Maine, United States -... | ecosystem: Environmental > Aquatic > Marine >...
CCCCATGCAGACATTACTTGATGGGAAACAAAGCTGGTTGGAAAAGTCGTTAGACCAAATCTAACCTGACAGGTACCAACACAAAATCGGTAACTGTCAGATCAAGTCGGAACTATTACAAATTAGATTCAATCACCGTCCCTGGGCGGCAAAATAGCGCTCGGGTCGATACCGCCAAAATCTATATCCAGACGCTGACTCTCATGTGTATGCGGCACCAGAATTTTTTCGCTCCGATAGGCCGCATGCAGATCATGCACATTGACACCCACCCACTTGCGTATTGCATCTACAGTTTCATCAGGTTTTTCTTCGATCGGGATCAAATGAACGTCCTCCACCGCATGATTTGTGCCTTGCCCCAGCCCAAATTCAAACACTTGTTGGTCTTCTGCGGAAAATCGGTAGGGCTCTGGGTATAATTTTCTAGCTATCCAGCCGAAGAGGCGGTAATGCCATGCCTTGGTAGCGCGCGCGGCCCCCATAGTGAAACCGATAACAAAAGCTTCATCCTGATTATTAAGACCGCGCCCCAACAAAACGTGCAACGCATCATGGCGCAACAACGATATCTGCCCAGGAAAAGATAACGGCGACCTAGGGTTTTCAATCAGCCGCACCAGCCAGTGTATTTCCTCCTGTTCGGCACCAGGCAAGGTCGACAAAACCATACCAAGGGTCCGCTGACCATTATCAAGGCCAGGGTTCCATTCGGCGGCTTCCAGATACTGGCGCTGGCCGCGCATCAACTGCCCTCAGCAGCTATTTCACCCAACGTGCGTGTGGCCCAACTGTGGGGATGAGAAAGGTCAAAATCTTTCACATGCTGCATATGGTCCGGATCAAAAGCTTGCTGACGGATATCCTTGACTGCCATCGCGAATTCAGCGGTCGCCTTCACGGTTGGTGAAATCGCCTGGTCGTTCGGGCCAAAGTGCCGGTCCACAACAACCTTGGCGCCGCGCGCCGCGCCTGCAGCCCGGTCGTCGCTATAATATTGTGACAGAGCAATCAGCCGCGTGCCCAGATACACTGCTTCTTCCAAGTCGTGTGTGACGAAGAAAATCGTCATCTTTGTTTCCTCCCACAGTTCCAACAAGAACAGCTGAAGGCTCTCACGCGTACCAGGGTCAAGCGCTGAAAAAGGCTCGTCCATACAGAGGATTTTGGATTTCTGTATCAAAGCCTGTGCAATCGCAACCCGCTGGCGTTGTCCGCCTGATAATTGGGCCGGATACTTGGCGGCATGATCGGCCATATTGACGCGCTCGAGATACTGCATGCCTTCTTCATAAATGGCTTTTCTGTTGCTGCGCCACTGCCAAGGATTGAGTGCTAACCGACGGTTCAGTGTCACATTATCGATTGCGCTCAGGTGCGGGTACAGCGAATAATGCTGGTATACTACGCCTCGGTCGGGGTTCGGCGGGCCCATTTGCTGACCCTCCATCAGGATCGCGCCGGCGGACGGTGTTTCTTGGCCAACAACGAGGCGCAGTAGCGTAGATTTGCCGCAGCCAGATGGCCCGACAATGGTTACAAACTCGCCTGCCGCGACAGACAGATCAATATCATCAAGGATTGTTTTATCGCCGTAGCACTTATGCACATCTTCAATATGAAGTAAGCTGCTGCTCAATTCCTCGTGCATGGCTTTACCCTTTCTCAGACTGGTACCAAGGGTACCTTTTGGCAACGATCGTGCGCAGGATCCAGTCGATGGTAAAGCCCAGAAGCGTAATCCAGAGCACATAAGGGATAATGATATCCATCGCCAAATAGCGGCGTACAAGCCCAATGCGGTACCCAAGTCCTTCCGTCGCCGAGATCATTTCTGCAGCGATCAAAAACAGCCAAGCACCGCCCAGCGTCAAGCGCGTGGTATTCAGCAAGCGCGGCATGATCTGCGGCAGGATAATACGGTATGTTACTGCCAGTTCACTGGCGCCGAGCGTCAGTGCCTTGGTGACTTGCTCTCTCGGTAGCTGCAGCACATAAAGCTGCAAGTCCCGCGAAATGACAAATACCGTGCCGATAAAAATAAGGCTGATTTTAGCTGTTTCCCCAACACCAAAAGCGATGAAGAGGATCGGCAGGATCGTCAGCGGTGGGATGATCGATAAGAACGTCAGGAACGAGCGCGACATCGCCCGAAGGCCTGGGAAAATAGCGGTATTGAGGCCGATCAGAAGCCCTAAAACTGCGCCTCCACCGACGCCGATCAAAAGGCGCTGGAGACTTGCAAACGTATCGGACCAAAGCAGAAGGTCACCCGAGCGGCGGTTCGGCTCGGTGGCCATACGCATAAAAGCGTCATACATCTGCGATAAGGACGGCAGGAGTTTGTCATTGGGATTTTCACTGAGCCGAGCATCGCTCGCTATCGTGTAAACAACCACAAGCAAGGCAAACGGCAGCAACGCCAACACCAGCGACAATATTTTGCCCGGTTTGGCATGCAGACCAAAAAATCGTGGTAATTCCAATCTCTTTCTCCGATTTTGGAGCGGCCCCACCACTTTGTGGGTGAGGCCACTTCTTAAAAAGGGCCTATAGTTTTCCGTCGGCCGCCATCTGCATGTAGCTGTCGTCAAAGCGAAGTTTCACATTGCCTTTGTTACCAAGAACTGCGCCATCAGGAAACTCAATGCCGACAAAGTCAGGTGACCCGGCGCCGTCACCAAACAGCCCGTGATCAAACGAGAAACGGCGCACATAATCCATGGTCTTTTTCAGATCGTCGCTGCGCGAGAACGCCGCTGCTTCACCTGCTTGATAGAACATGCGTGTCGTATCCAGCTGAGCTTTAAACTCAGCAAGTGTACCACCCGCTAGATCCGCCATAAACTCAACCGCACCGTCTGAACCTGACGCCATATTACTCATTGCTTCGTACCAGGCGCCTGTGACCGCCTTTTTGCAATTGTCAGCGGCGTCTGTGCGTACCATGATTGTATCAACAATCTCGCCCGGGATGTTTGAACTGTCAAAAATCATATTGATGCCCGGCGCGTTACGGCCGGTTTGTAAAATGGGGTTCCAAGTAACAAAGGCGTCACCGTCAGAAGCCGTACCAATCAGACCGCCCAAATCGGCGTCAGATGCGTTAACAACTTTCAGGTCTCTTTCTGACATGCCTTCAGTTTCCAGCGCGCGTGCAAGCAGATAGTGGCTTACCGACAGTTCAACGAGTTTAACTTCTGTGCCTTGCAGGTCTTTGATACCAACGTCCTCTTTGCCTTTCAACAAGATGCCGTCATTGCCATTTGAGAAATCACCGACAACAAGCGCTGTGGTATCAACCCCACCAACGGACGGGATCGTAAGCGCGTCCATGTTGGTCACGGTCACGCCGTCGAAGGCGCCTGCGGTATATTGGTTTACGCTTTCGATATAGTCGCCAATCAGAGTGAATTTCAGATCAACGCCATATTTTTCGCCCCATTTTTTAGCTATGCCTTTGTCTTCGATATACCCAGCAGGTTCCCAGCCCGTATAATGGCTCCAGGCAATCGAACAACGTTCTGCAGCGGATGCAGCACCCGACGATAGTGCAAGCGCGCTAACGGCGGCAGTAAGAATAAGTTTTTTCATAGGTAGTCTCCCTCAATCGTAAAGATGAAAATTCGTTTCTAGATCAGGTGCTTTAGGCGCCTGTTCCCAAATCAATCACACTGTCGGCAGCCTTTTTGCCACGCTCCATTTTCTGAATAGATTTTTCGGCTTTTTCGGCCATATGGTCCAACTCAACAATCTGCGATGCCATTTGCGGTAAAGCTTCCTGCCGGTAGCGTGAAATTTCGATAAGTGCTTGGTCTATGTCAGCAAACGCAGACTTGAGCGCGTCCATATCGAGCATTGATGAACTCGCTTGCTTCTGGATTTCTACCCCTTGCGTACGGAGCTGCTTCGCCGTACCAGCGATCAAATTAGAAGTGGTTTTATTCAATGCATTGATACGATCCAAGACCAGCTTTTGATTATTCAACGCCAACGCTACTGTTACCGCAACTGCCAGGGCCGACACAGTAACATTCAGCGCCCGGTCAACACCCCGGATCAGTTCTCGATTGTTCCGGATAATTACTTCCATCGCAAGCACAGCCTGTTGGTTCACAGCAAGCTGTTGCTGCAGGTCCATGATGCGCTGCCTCAGCGGGAACAAAAGCTCTTCTTGAATGAAAGTAGAACGCGCGGTATCGCTTGCCAGAATGCTGGCCGCGGAGGCTTCCAGCTTTTTGTCGATCACTTGCCCAAGTTTGATTTGCTGCGCCAACTGAAGCGTTAGCTCGCGCATGCGGGTTTGTTCATGGTCAAGCGTAACATTGTCACGCTCTAACGTGCCTCGGCCTTCCTCCAAGCTCACCGTAATCTGATCAAGGATACCTTGACTGCTTTCGTAGCGCAGGAAGAATTTTTCCAGCTTATTGCCCACACCTGGAATCCAGGAGAAAATCCTTGCCAAACTAGAGACAGAAAAATCCATGTGATTTGGGTTGAGATCGTCAACTTGTGTTTTCAGATCAATCAGTGCGTTAGCAACGGGGCCTCCGTCAGTACCGGCTTCCGACAGCTTCTTAATCGGCTCCTGCAGTAGGCGGTTTTGGTTCGACGATTGTCGCTGCAATTCCAATCCCATACCATCAACATTATTGCGATGCGATGTCCGGTCATCACTCGAAAGATCCGCCTTCAAAATATTCTCAACAAATTTGTCGGCGGTCGACAGGATTTTTGGATCAATATCAGGCTCTACTTCAACACCAGGCTGGTGCACAAACGGTGCGAGTTCACCTTTTATTGCTGCAACTGGCGGCAAGGATAAACTCAGAGTTTCGACGTCTTTTACTGCTGTCTCGGTCATATTACTATTTCCCCTCATAGTCGGCCGCACGAGCAGCCAAAAGTTCAAGTTCGGACATGGCAAGATCGGCGTCTTTTACCGAACTGGCCTTTCTGGTTTGAATGCCAGCAACTGTCAGAGCGGTGCCATCAAGCGTGGTCATCGCTCGTTCGTTGCGGGCAAGAATTGCGTCGACTTCCTTAAGGGCAGTTTCCCTCAACTGAAGACGGATATTCAAGGTTTCAATTTCGCTAGCAGCCGCGTTTTTACTCTCAAGCTGCTTTAGCTGCTTTTCAATATAATCAGGGTCGATAGAGCGCACGCTGCGAAGTTTCGCTACCGCAAGCTCGAGATTGTCCAGTATCGACAAATAAACGGTCTCAGACACACCGCTGTAACGACCAAATGTTAATTCCGTCTCATCAAATTTCCGTTGTAGGGCCTCAATAAATTCATCAAATTTAATTTTCGCCATTTCCAGCTGACTTACGCCGCGTTCAAAACCTGCCTCTTCAAAATCCAACCTAAGTTCCCCGGGACGGGCCTGAAGCTTTTGCAGCATTTCCTGGTGCATCGCTTTCATGCGGTTACGGGCGACCGTCTCAAAGCGCAGAAAATAATTGGTTACAAAATAACCCGCGCCGACAAGCAGCCCACCAACACCAGCACCGAGCGCAATTGGTGATCCAAATAGGCCACCACCAACGATTCCCAGCAGTCCGACTGCGGCCGGAAACAGGGTCATTGGGTGATTGGCGCTGGAAGCACGTACCGATTTTTTGATCGCACGCCTTGAAAAGCGCGAATGATCTTTCTCGCGGGTCATTTCAACGCTTTCATTTAATAAACTTCCGAAACCAATTTCAGTTCAACTCGCGGTAGTCGACTACGGTACGCTCGCGAGCTTTCACCCTGCGTTCGCGCTAACGGTCGATCGGATCCATATCCAAGTGCACGCAAACGGTCTTTGTCGATTTTGTAGGTGACATGCAGGTATCGCCGGACCGCAGCGGCACGCTCCTGCGACAAGGTCTTATTCACAGCGTCATCCCCGCGCGAACTGGTATGACCTTCGATTACAATCCGAAAGTTCGGATAACTTTTTAGAACTTTTGCCGCCACATCTATCTGTTCTTTCCCGGTCCGCGTCAGCTTGCCGGTTCCAGCTTCAAACTGGATCGGCCGGACTTTTAAGCTACCTACATCGCGCAGCCGGTCCCACCCATCTGCGGGCAGGGCTGCAAATTCCTTCAGCGCGGTGTCGGGCGATCCCGTTTGGAATGACCGGGATCCAGCAAAACTTGAGCTGATGCCCCTGCTAAAAAGCGCGCCTATAGTGCGCGAACTCATCACCCGCCTTGGGTCTCCACCAGGCAATGGATTGCCTGAAAAGTCACCCACATCGCGCTGAATATCAAGCGTCGAATCAATGGTTTCATAAAGGCCGTGCTGGGGCGCCCGACCCGAATTGGAAACGCCCATCCACTCACTGGCATTTTCTTGCATTGTAACCCAGTGAATCCCGCCGCGCAGTGCCTTGCTCTGCGACGTAGATACTCCGGCATACATGGCCAGCTGCTTGTCGAATTCAGCGTTATTATCGCGGTAAAATTTGAGCGAGCGAAAATAATTGGCAAGCAAAATCTGTCCAAGTTCAGGCCGATCGGCTTCAGTACGATGACTTGCTATTAATACATCGACGATCAAACGCCGGGTTTCTTCGCTACCCAATATCTTGACGATGCCCGGCGTCGCCAACGCTTTGGATACGTCTGGTTCCCAGAGCGTCGCGACATCAACCTGGTTTCCCAGCAACTGCTTCAGCGCCGCAGATGACCCGTCTGTCTCAGAGCGCCAATTGCCACCACTATCCTTTAGAAAATCAATATCAAAATGCACGCCCGCAACCTTAAGGAAATGATGACTCGGCGAGTTCGGCGTAAAAGCGACTTTAATATCAGATTTTCCTTTTAGTTCGCCAATGCTACTCACAACGCTCGACCGCGCCACAATGGCATCGGCTCCTTTGCTTTCATCCAGAACGGCAACGATAACGCCCGGGTAATTATTCTTCCGACCATTGAGCAAATAGGCGTCAACCGTACCCACCGCAAAATCCAACGACCCATCAGCTAAATCAGCGAACCTAGCTGGATAATTTGCTTGATCATCGACACATTCAAGCCGGTATCCGTCCACAAGAAGAAGCTGTTTCATGCGCGGCGAGCACAGTGGGAAATATCCCGTAAAATTATCCATGCCAATCTTGATAACGCCTTTGGACTGGGCCGCGTCACTCGACGCAACCTGTTCCTCACGGGTTAACTTTTCCAGTAGATAATAAGCGGAAAGAAGCGCAACAAGGCCCAAAATTATTAGGGCTAGTGCACCTTTCGCATTTCTTGTCATTGATCCCCCTAAAGCTTTTTATATTTTACCGGCTGGCTCTGCAGCACAGCGCAAACACCGTTATACAGTGTCAGCTGACGCCGGGTACCTTAACCTGGATTAAAGTCGCTAACGTCGAAGGCGTCCTGCTCAGCCTGCACCGTAGCAGACAGGCTTTCTACCAACTGCTCCGCGTTGTCCGCCGTGGAGAAGTTTGTGTATCCAGCGATATTCAGCGAGTGGCCAGCTCCGGTGCAAAACCCAACTGCATTGATCGCGATCGCGGTCGTCTGCGCAATATTACGGGCTTCTTCGTAAGGTTCGCCGTCAGAAGATTGGCCGTCGGTAATCAGCACCAAGTTATAAGAACCATAGCCTCCCTGGCCTTGCGCGGCTTTTCGCAGTAGGCGTTCGCTTGTTTCCAGGGCTTGTCTTAGAGGTGTCCCACCGCGCGCGCGCAAAGCATCAACATTGGAGTCAAAATCGACGGCTCTGTGTTTGCCGAGCGACATAACTTCGCGTATACCGTCACTGAACGTATATAAGCCAACATTCACGTCCGGCCCCAGATTTCTAAAAAACGCTTTCACCGCACGCTTCGCGGCTGTAATTTTTTGCTCGTCGCCTTTGCAAACACTTTCACCCATCGAACCACTAGTATCAAGCATCAAAAGATAGTTATCTGCCATTGGATTCGCAGCCAGTTGCACTTCTTGTGCTGTGGCAGGCGGCCATACAATTGGACCTTCAGGTCGTTGCTGTTCGGCAACCTGCCTATTCCCGCCCTCAGATGTTTTTTTCGGCGCTGAATTTTCGTCACCCCCAAAGAAAACAAAGTAGGCGGCCACAGCAAAAATTACACCCAGAACCGAAATATTATTTTTTGATTTTTTTCTAGAACGTTTCATAATCTGCTTTCCCCCTTAAAGCGGCATAAAGACGTCAGATTCAGCCTCAATTTGTACAACCCGGAAGACCACGCGGCGCGTGGCATCCCACTGCTGTTTGCTCTTCGGGGCGCATGTGAGCGCTATATCGCCGTTCACATCATAGGAGCAACCCGGCGTGTTAGGCTTGGTTACCCCCAGCCCTGAAACGCCAAACTGTGAAGTATCTAGAACAACGCCCTTGTTGCGCGCATGGGAAATGATGCTCTGCCGCACCACATTAGCGCGGGTGTAGCTCAGGTTTTTGCTGGCTTGTTTAATCGAAGATAGCTCGATCACGGGCACGCCCGCTTTTTTCTTCCGCAAATATCCGAGCGGATCACTGTGGCCTTCAATCGTCAACAAGGCGCCGCCGTACGTAGAAGCGAGCGATATTACTTGATTAAACGCAGCCTGGTACTGGTCTGCCGAGAAGGTATTTTGGTTCGGCGCAAAGAAAATTTCAAAGCGGAAAAGCTCGCCTTCAGACGCCGTATTTTGGCTTTGACGACGCGCGACCAACCTGTCGACGGCATTTTGATCAAACCGTGGTGCCTCAACTGCTTGCGTCGACGAAACGCCTGATGCCAGATTGGAATAAGACCACCCTGCGTCAGCAAGAGAAACAGTGCCATTCACTAAGCCCAACTGGCTGAACGCCTGCTGAATCTCAACCGAAAGTGACTTAAAGCCGCGCGGGTATGCCGCGTCAGTGAAAAATTTCACATTACCTGAAAAGCCTACAAATTCTGCATCTGCATACATTGCCGCTGTGTCTTCTACCGCTCCCTTACTATCAAGCAGCAGCAGGGCTGCGCCTTCAATCATCGCCTTATAGTCACTCTGCCGACGCTGGCGCTCTTTGAATAAGGATTTGGTGCGTTCTTCGGCTTGCATCAGTGCGTTTACAAATGCCTGAACCTTGTCGCGGTTATTGTCAAAATAATCGCGGCGCACGGCATAAACATCAGAAATTACCCGATTCGCTGTTTTGGTAGATAGTAGAATTTTCGCACCGCGCACACTGTCTTCACCGCCAGTACCAACATTGCCACCCGATGTCAGCGCAAGGCCATCCGGGATAATAACGAATGCAGCATCCACGGTGCCGTCGTCACGAAAAGCCATAGCCGGCGAGGAGCTATTGTCATCAATTTCGATCAAGTCACGCACCCATTTGATCCGCACGTCGCTCAAGCTGAGCCCTGCGTCACGGAGGATGGCAGTGAGATAGTCCATATGAGGACCATATGCCTGCAGCGCTATCGTCTTGCCGCGCAAATCGGAGGGCCGGTTGATACCACCTTTCACAACAAGCGCGTCACCGCCAGCAGACCATGTCATCTGGTATGCAACAACCATTTCAGTGCGCGCATCTTTGTTTGCCACGTCGTTAGCCGCGGTTATCATACCCATGGTGCCACGCAGGAACGGGGTTTTGCAGGCCAAATAATCGGCAACCTGCAAGGCAAAATCATCCTGTCGATATAACTCAACATCCAGATTGGCATTTGCCATCAAACTGCCAGGCGTGGTGCGCTTGCTGTCGCCATTTGCATGGCTTGTCGCTATATCACCGCCCCAAGCAATCACGGGAACACGCAATTTTGTCGGTGCATTGCACGACTGCACACCCGTAGTCACAACCTGAGACAATGGTTTGAGCGAGACATAGTCCACCGCACTCACGGCCATTGACACCAGCAAAGAAGTAGCTGCCCCAATGGCAAGCTTAAACGATAGTCTGTACATAAAATCCCCCGATCTTAACTTTGGCTTGGTCTTATATATTTGTATTCGCGACGGAAATTTCAATACGGCCCGCCAAACAAGCCGTTCACGATAAACCCTAAGTCTAGGAAATGCATCCGAAAATTGGAACTCATTTTTTCAGAATTATTGGCGGAAAAAGTTTGTGCCCGCTGCGAAATGTTTAATCACATCACGGTGCCAAATACACATCCTCAATACAAACGAGAATGGTGGTTGCCCGACACTGTCAGTGCCCAGCATTCCACCCTTTCCAAACATGATCGGTGGTTCAATAACATCGCGTTCAAGCAAATGAGTGCCATATGCTCCTTCTTGGGCGAGAACATTATTACGGTAGGCATTGGCGACAGTGAGGGCACCTTAGAAGAAGGTTAGACTTATGAACCTTCTTCCGCCTTTTTTTCGCTCTCTTTTCTGAGCGGGCCGCGCACATGACATACCGACTGCAAATACCCATCCAGCGTATTGACGATATGCTCTTCGACAATGCTGTAATGGATGTATTGCCCCTTTTTTTCACCAGTTATTAGGCCCGCATTTTCCAGGATACCCAAGTGCTTGGATAGGGAGGGTTTCGACATTTCGAACCGTTCAGAAATTTCACCGGCTGTCATGGATGACTTGGACAAATAGGCCAATATCCGCAGGCGTGGGTCTGAAGCCAAAGCCTGAAATATCTTAACTGTGGACATACTGAAACCACCCTTATTTAGCCTATTGACTAATTACTTTTACAATATATATTTAGCTTATTAGTTAATTATATAACTGTGCAGCAAATTGTCAACATGGGGAAGACGATGCAAGTAGCACTGCAAAATATTAGCAAGCCTATCAATGCACAAGCTATAACCGCACTATATGATAGCAAGTGCCCTTTGTGCACATTTGGCGTCAAAAAATTCAAGCTCGATGAAAAGTTTGGAGATCTGCGCTACGAAGATATGCGTGGTGAAAATGCCTTAAAGGACGAGGCCGTCGCGCAAGGTATTGACCTCGAAAAAGGGGTCGTTATTAAAATCGGTGATACCTTATATAGCGCTAGCGACGCTGTTTGGTTCTTGTCTGGGCGAGCGGACCACAGCACTTGGTTCAATCGCCAAATCAACCGGGTCTTTCGATCTAAAACTCGCAGCCGCCTGATATATCCTCTGCTCAGCGCAATCCGATTCTTTTTAATGTGGCTTAGGCGCGTACCAAAAATCTATGAAGACGGGCCAAATCGCAAGCAAAGCACCATTAGAACGCAACTGGGTGAAGAGTGGCCCAACCTGCACCCAAACGTTCAACAGCGATTTGCTAGCGAGCCGACCGTGCGCGAGCAGGTATTTTATCGTGGTACCATGGACAAAGTAGAATGTTCATTCGCAGGCAAAATGTTCGCACAACTTACACGTCTAATCGGCAATCCACTTACACCATATGTTGGCGAAGACGTTCATATGGATGTAACGCTATACCGCAAAAAGGGCCTGGCCGGCGTATACTGGCGGCGGACATATTTTTTTGAAGGGCGCACACCCTACACTGTCACCTCTGTAAAACGGGAAGATGCCAAAGGTCGTATGACTGAATGTGTAGGCGCAGGTTTCGGAATGGAACTTCAAGTAACTGCACAGGAAGGAAATCTACATTTCAAAAGTACGCGGTATTTTTGGCAGTTGGGAATACTAAGAATTCCGCTGCCGCACATATTGACGCCTGGCGAAACTCACGTTGTGCACGAAGACCTTAGGAATGGCACTTTCCGTTTTACAATCGCGATGGACCACAAACAGCTAGGCCGAACATTCTTTCAAACTGGCGTATTCAAGGAAGCTTGAGATGGAAACCTTATTAATCCTCTTCGCAATACAAGGCCTACTTGGAGCGTTCGATACGATTTATCATCACGAGCTGACTGAACGGCTTCCCTGGCGCCGTTCCGCTGCCAATGAGCTGAAACTGCACGGCATACGCAATTTTTTTTACAGCATCATATTCCTGTCTCTTGGCTGGATGGCCTGGCACGGGATTTTTGCATGGGTTTTCGCTTTGATGCTGGTGATCGAAGTTATAATCACATTGATGGATTTCGTTGAGGAAGACCGTACCCGGAAACTACCAGCAACCGAGCGTGTTACCCATACGATACTCGCGCTCAATTACGGCGTCATACTCGCATTATTGGCTCCCATACTTTGGCAGTGGGCACAGCAGCCAACAGCCTTTACAAGCATGAACTTTGGTGCGCTGTCTTGGCTTATGACACTATATGCTGTGGGGGTCTTTATTTGGGGGTGGCGCGATCTGCTGCGCGGGATGTCTTGGAATAAAAAGGCACCAATGCCTGCATTGAAAATTGACACCCTATCAAAGCCAAGGCAACGGTTTCTTGTTACCGGCGGCACAGGGTTTATTGGCAAACCGCTTTGTCAGGTACTTATCGACCAAGGCCATTCTGTCACAATACTGACCCGCAACATGGAAAATGCGGGCGGCAGGTTTACTGGGGCTATCAGGTTGATCTCGTCCCTTGACGTCTTAAGCGATCATGAGAGATTTGACGTTGTCATTAACCTCGCAGGCGAACCTATTAGCCAGCGCTGGACAACTAAATCCAAGGCGGCAATTCTTGGAAGTAGAATCGAGACAACAAAGGCGTTGGTTGCCTTTCTAATACGAGCCGACCATAAACCAGACACATTAATCAGTGGTTCTGCGATTGGCATATATGGCACAGATGAAACCATGGTCTTTACGGAAGAAACGATCCCTTCCAATGATCCTGCCGGTGAATTTCCAAGGGAAATATGCACGCGATGGGAAACCGAAGCCCGCGAAGCACAGACAATGGGTATACGGACTTGCTTCCTGCGTACAGGTGTCGTTCTTGGGACCGACGGCGGGGCGTTAGCTCAGATGCTTTTCCCATTCGAGTTTGGCATAGGCGGCCCGATGGGCAACGGGAAGCAATGGTTTTCCTGGATTCACCGCGACGACTTAATCCGCCTTATCATTCATCTCATTAATGACGACGCCATAGAAGGTGCCGTTAATGCTACCGCACCAGAACCGGTAACGAATAAGACATTTAGCAAGGCATTAGGCAAAGCCATGAAGCGGCCAGCAGTGTTGCCGCTCCCTGCCTTCCAAGTAAAATTACTCTTTGGACAGATGGGACAATCAATATTGTTGGCTGGACAAAAGGTCCTGCCACAGAAGGCGATCGAAAGCGGCTTTAAATTTCGCTACACCACTATCGATGCAGCCTTGCAAAACATATTTATGCGTTAACCTAAAAGAAGCGTCTATAAATTTATTTAAGGTACAATGGTGGAGTCACTCGGTATACCGCCATCGTTTATCAGCCATTGCCGATTATTGAGCTGGCTTGATTGAGCTGGCTTCGTCCCCGTCCGCCTTTCTGAAATACTGATACAGAAAGCCCATGCCAATCAGGGTCGCTCCGAGGCCCATGAATGACAGAGCGCGTGCGATGCCTTCTAGATTGTTCATATCGAACAAGAAGACCTTCAAAACGACGAATCCTAGCAAACCAAGACCCGCCATCCGCAATTTGCGCACCTCCAGTTTTATACCGGCTGCGAGCAGCGCGACGGCATAGCCGAGCCAAGCCAGCGAATAAGCATAGGTTTCCCAGCCGCTAGCGTCGGCGTACCCTCCAGTAGGATAGAAGAAATGGCGCACTTCAACTGTGACCCAGAAGAAGAGCGTGAGGAACGCCACACCACCATACAATGTTTGGCTACGGCTTTTGCCCGCAGTTTCAGCAATTCGCGCCTTAAAGGCATAGAGCAGTCCAGGCACCAAAAACTGAAGTAACTGGATATTAAAGATTGGCACTTCCCCCACATCAACGCGGCCAAACAATATATTATTGGATAGACCGCCGAGGACAATGAGGCCAAACAGACTGACAAGTGTCATGAAGCGCCGTAAATAACCAAAAACCTTATTGCCGTCTTGAGTTTCGCGCCAAAAGAGCACGGTAGTAGCAATGCTCCAGTTAACAGTTTGCAGCGCAGCCTCTAAGGCGGTCATACTGCCAAGAAGGCGACCATTTTCGCTAAACAAGACACTGATCTCACCGCTTATGAAGGCGACCAAAAGCAAGGTAGCCCCGGCCTTCAAGGCCGATAGCAGATAACCTGTTTCTTTCTCGCCTTCAAAAAGACGCGCTGCGTAAGCGAACAAAGCAGCGGTTAGGCCGTATCCGTACCAGAGCCAATTGATTATGCCGAGCGGTTCGCCATCGCCATAATCGAAAATCGAACCATTGAAGAACAAGCGCACCAGAACAACCGTAGCCAAGCCAAGCGCGAGCGTACGCAGCCCCTCTACTTTGGTCATGCGCCAAATATGGGCGAGCGCAACGATTTCGATTGCGAGTGCGGTGCTGAGCCATGCGTCTCTGAGTAACATCGTTAGAGCCAACGCCATCGCTGACGTCGCACCCGCTGCATACGCGGCAACAGGCACCAGCTTTATCTCCTTGTCTAGTTTATTGAGCTGCACGGTGGTAGCTGTGAACAACCCGCCCAACAACATTGCTATCGCGGCAAACGGGATGCTGGTTTCGAAATCATTCAAACGGCCATAGGCTATGATCAGAACCACGATAGGGTATGCGGCAGCCACCGTAGCCCATAAGGGTTTTCTAAGCAGCCACGGCAGCGCATAATACAGCCCGAAGCCAATGCTTCCTGCCAAAAGAACAGCGGCAGTGGTATAATTTTCAAATCCGGGCGGCGCGATGGGTGACAGGGCAAAATGCATCGCTTCATTGGCACCCAGCATGTCTTGCAACTCAAACAAGTCCGGCACATGCCAAGTAAGCAGCAAGAACAGTGACGCAAGCAAGGCCGCAAGACCGCCCGCATCATGTTCTGGGTTACGCATCACAGCATAGGCTTGGCCAATTAGGCCCGCAGTGAACAAAACAAGGCTTACGGTGCTATAGTGCTCTAGCCGAACAATCGCGACCAAGAAGATCATTGCCAACAATATCACGCTGTCAGATATTTTTGAGACGCTGTGCCCTGGCATTAGGCCAGAAAAAGTAGGGTTCGTAGACCGTTCAGGTGTTGCACCCTGCAAGAGCCAGATGTTTAGGCCACCGAGAATCAGCAGATACAGCCCAACAGGCAACCCGTCGCCGGTATGCCAATTGCCCAGCATCCATAGTCCTGCCCAAAGCGTAGCCATCGACAGAGAACTGCCAGCCACACCGCTCCAGCCGCGCTGGCGTGCTACCGCCAGTGTTGCAGCCGTGATAAACAGGAGGTACGGAAATAAAGCCCAAGCATTACCGCTGCCAGTTGAGACCATTGCGGGCACAACCATTCCAGCCACTAAGCCGAGATAGGCAAAGAAGCGCCCCTGCACATACGCTAGCGCGGACGCTGCCAGCGATACTCCAGCGAGCGCAACAAAAGCGATCATCGTCGGCAGCAGGTCATAGAGCGCGTAGGCGCCGTATATTGATGCGAACAATGTAAATAGACCGGCAGCCGAGATCGCGCTCGGCAGATAGTCCGGCGTATCGTCCAGCCAGCTAATGTCCGACCGGCGACGACGGATCATTTCACCGCCACCAGTAAGTAAAAGACCAAACAGAGTGCCAAGTGTTACCCGCACCGCTGGATCCAACAAGTTGGCGTCGATCGAATATTTAACAAGAAAGCCGCCACCGAGTGCCAGCGCGATACCGCCAACCCAGATCATCCATTTAGTTGAGAGGTCGCCTTCTATCTTCTCAAATGCACTCGCTGACTTGAGCGACACATTTTCAGCCGCTGCAAACCAGTCGTCTTTTTCGGTCGGCTTTTCATTGTGGCTAGGCTCAACTGAGACCGTGTGCCGTTCCAATGTAGGGTCGTCTGCCGCCTCTTGGTTTCGGTAATCTGTTTGTTCAGACGTTTCACTTTCTTCTGGCGGCGGAACTTCTATTTCCACCGACTGATCAACCGCGCTGAGCTCTTCAGGTGAGGATGAAACCATTTCTCTGCCGTCAAACTCGCTCGCGGCCATTTCCAAGAATTGGCGTTCATGTTTGCCAACACGGCCTTCAAGACGGACAAAGCGCTGCTCCAGATCCCGTTGGGCTGCGCGGTTATTGAAGACCATTACAACTGTGACCGGGATCATGATCATTATTGCAACGGCAAAAATTAATAAAAATTCCATCGTAAATTCCCCCTAAGTTGTTAACATGCCTAATGTATTTGTTACATTGGCGCAAATAATTCACGAACTTAACTTTAAAAATGAACGCTGTTCAGTTATTGTCTATTGCATTAATGAACGGTGTTCAATATAAAAATGAACATTGATCAATTTTATTTGGAATGAGCATGGGCAGACGGTCGGATCATACGAGGGAAGAACTCATGGAAATGGCGCTTGATGCGGCCGAAAAAATCGTTGAAGGCGAAGGCATCGCCGCGCTAACTGCAAGGCGAGTCTCGAAGGAAATCAGCTATTCTGTCGGCACGATTTATAACCTGTTCGAAAACCTTGATGCGCTCAGTCTGCATGTAAAGGCGCGCACGCTGGACGCTCTTTACGATAATATAAAAGACAGCGTGAAGGGTGAGAATGTCGAAGCCGATTTTCTTGCGCTCAATGATGCCTACTTTGAATTTCTCACCCGGAACCCCAACACTTGGGGCTCAATATTGGAGAGAGTGGGTGCCGACGGAAAGCCGTTACCTGGCTGGTATCTTGAAAAGGTCGCACTGCCCTTCTCGGTGGTAGAACAAGCTTTACACCCCCTCTTCAGCAAAAACGAACAGCAGCAAGCGGAATATGCCGCCCACACACTGTGGTGCGGCGTCCACGGCATTGCGGTTCTGGGAAGTGAAAACAGTCTCGAAGCGATGGGCAACAAAGACGCTAAGGACATGGCAAAATTCCTGATCCTAACGTTCCTAAAAGGACTGAAGATAGAATGACCCGCCGGCGCATCATCCTAATCAGCAGCACACTGCTGCTGACCACGCTCAGTATCCTGACCTTCCTCGGCACGCGGGGCGGTGAACGCCCGAACGCCTTGATGCCAACCCTTGGCGGCATGCAGCTCTGGACCGACGAAATCTTGCAGGATGGCTGGCGCGTACAGCGCCATATTGGCACCGGTCACTGCCGACTTCTTGATGGTATTGATTACCGGCAGGCATGGGGAGAGGCTGAAGACTGCCGAACCGCGCTGATCGCTCGCCGCTTTGAGGCAAAAATTGCAAGCAACGCTAAAAAGATGACGATCCTTGTGCACGGCCTCGGTGGATTTGGCTGGACATTCCGCGACATGAAACCCGCGCTCAAAGCGTCGGGCGTGAATGCGCAGCACTGGAATTATGCAAGCACCCGCGGCTCTCTAGCAGAGCATGTAAGCGCCTTCCATAAGATGATGAATAATCTGGAGGAAGTGGAAGAGGTCTCGTTCGTCGCCCATTCACTCGGCGGACTATTGCTAAGGAAAGCGCTCGCCGACGTCAGACAACCATGGCAGGCGCGCATCAAAGTCACGAAATTGATCATGATCGGTACCCCCAATCAGGGCACAGCACTTGCCGACCGTTTTAAGGACAGCAGCTGGTTCCAGCTCGCCTTTGACACTGCGGGCCAAGATCTTACCAGTGGCTATGCCGCCACAGTGCCGTTACCGAAAGTACCTTATTATTTGATCGCAGGAAAACTCGACGGCGAAGGTAATCCCCTGATCCCCGGCCCAGACGACGGCATGGTAAGCATCGAAGAAGCGCGGCTACAACCCGGCGATGAGATGCTGATCATCGCAGGCAATCACGCTGCGATCACAGCAGACGAAAAAACAATCCAGTTCGTCCTACAGTCGCTCTCAAGTCTTGACGCCAAATAAAGTCGCTGCCCCACCGTCATATCCATACCTAATTACATCAACCTCGGCGGCGGCCAGTGGCGCAGAATGCAAAAAAGGCTACCCCAAACAGGATAGCCTTACCGATGACGCCAACGCGTTATTCCGCTAGCTTATTGGCTAGCTCACTGTCCGACACAAGCTCCTTCAAAAGACTGCCTAAAAATACATGCAGAGGTCCTTTTTCAATTGGCATAACTATTTGAAGTTATTCGATTAAATTTTCAAACACCACCACCACCACCTAGTTTTCAAAAAAAATATCTGGCTAGAAAGATCCCGCGCCTTTGCGCCACCCTCATCCGAACCCCCAGGAAGGACCCGTTGGTGTTGCTGGTAGGCATACGTGCTATCCATTCGCCAACCTCCCGAGCATGTGTGCCGCACCCCGGGTCGAGACAGTGCCCTCGTGCATCCCGTCCGCGATTTTTGAGTATTCGTCTGGGTTCAAAGTACCGAGATACTCAAATGCCTTGTCCTGGCTCATGCCGCCTTTTTCGAGAATACTAACGATCCGCAAGATTGGGCTCTTACCAGGTGAGTTCGGCTTGATTGCCAAACGCTCAGCTTGAAGACCAATTTCTTTGGGTTGGTATTGTTTGGGTTGTTTAATTGGGTTGTTAGTGTCGCCCCTCTGGTGACACGGCTTTGTCGCTACAGTGGTGACAGGCACCGTGTCGCCACTATGATGACACGGTTTATCATTCTTGATCACCCGGTGCACATTAACGCGGTAGCTGTTCCCTGAAAACTTGCCTGATGTTGTTTTCACCGACTTCAGTTTGGTCAGCCAGCCTCGCGCGCAAAGCTCCTGAATGGCCTTATTCACAGTTTGGCGCGCCATGCCCGTGTCCTGCGCCAACTTCTTCTGGGACGGAAAACACTTCCAGTCCTGGTTGGTATAGCCACCAAGTGCGATCAGCACCCTCAGCGACCTTTTGGACAGTGTGCTATCCATCGCGGCTTCAGGCGGCACTTTGGTAAAACGTTCCCGTTTTCCCTCGCTCATAGAGCCCTCCCGGCCTGAATAATCCAGATCCAGAAAGGACGTAACTCGGACATAACTAGAACAAGCGACAAAACACTAAACCACTACCGACTGATGTCGGTAGGATTGGGTGCGTGATTTTCAATGTACTGAAGTATGATATCATCCGTCACCAGCCCGCTTGTTGTACAAAAATAGCCCCGAGCCCAGAAGCGACGGCC
>Ga0316204_10006064_pt1 | contig 19038 bp, 17 predicted proteins | sample 6monrhotite_MG_2_FD_205661 | JGI IMG/M metagenome (GOLD analysis project Ga0316204, IMG submission 205661) | Microbial mat bacterial communities from mineral coupon in-situ incubated in ocean water Damariscotta River, Maine, United States -... | ecosystem: Environmental > Aquatic > Marine >...
CAATAAAGGAAGATCTTCTATTCGCTCTGATAACGATGGCATGTCTATTGGGAACACATTCAAACGATAAAACAAATCTTCACGAAAACGACCTTCAGTAATTTCACTCTCTAAATTACGATGTGTCGCCGCTATAATACGTACATCAGCCTTAATACTTTTATTGCTGCCAACTCTTTCGAATACTCGCTCCTGGATAACACGTAATAACTTAACCTGCATAGGTAGAGGCATGTCGCCTATTTCATCAAGAAATAATGTACCTCCATGGGCTAATTCAAAACGACCTTGGCGAGCACTTATTGCTCCGGTAAATGCCCCCTTCTCATGCCCAAATAATTCACTTTCAAGCAAGTCCGGAGGAATAGCACCACAATTAACCGGCACAAAAGGCTTATCACTTCGTGCGGAGTGATAATGTAAATTTCGCGCGACAACTTCTTTGCCTGTCCCTGAATCACCTAAAATAAGTACATTCGCCTCGGTATCAGCTACTTGTTCAATTAGGGTGCGAACTTTTGCAACACCCTGACTGATACCAACCAAACTTCGAAATAATAAAGATGAAGTGGAGTTATCAGAGCTTAACTCAAGGTAAAACATTTTGATGTTTTGAAAAGCGATCTGAAGCTTGCGTAATGTTGGTGGGGAGTCTAAAACGTCAGTGGTGAGTGAGTCGGCTTCTACCGACAAAGGTGTATCAGAGCAAACTAAAACAGGAATTCTTTGACCGAATTTTTCATGTACAGACTGCAGTTGAAGAAGCATTTGATTTTCATCTTCGAGCTTATCAACAACGATAAAATAAGGATCTTCTTTTAACGGGTTTTCTTCTATAGAGTCAGCAAACTCTATAGTGCCGTACTCGATGAAATCAAATATTGCTTTTATCTTAAGTCGTGAATCTAAGTTTGGCTCAATCACCAAAATACTTTTATCTTTCACAACATCGATATTCATAAGTAACAACCCTAATAACACATTAAAACAATAACTATACAAACAACTTTATAAATCAAGATATTAGATAGGGTGTTGATAGATGTCAAAATCTTGGCAGCGAATATCGGTGGTTTTAGCTAAAGTTTACGAAGATGTAACAATTAGGATGAATCTAAACAATAAGTCAGCTATTCACCAGACATGAATAGTTTGTATACGGGGATAAATAGACTCTAAATATAAAGTTAACTTTTCAAATAAGCGTTAACAGCACGCTTACCTTTCCCTAAATCACTCAGCTGTCCTGACATTTGTTGTAACTCAGTTTCACCTTTTACAATCACTTCTGCGTCTAGCTGCATAACTTCATGCAGAATCGAGCTCATAGAAGGTAAAGCCTCATTAATATCAGGGTGAGAAAACAACTCTTGCATTGCAGTATGACGTTCTTTTTCAAGCTGCCTGGCTGACTGCCATTCATGACGCTGAGCAAGTTCAGCAATTTTTTTACTTAAACGTAATACCACTTCAGCATAGTGCCTAGGTAAAAGATAGCGGATATTTTTAGACATAATATCGGCTATAGACTCTTACGCTGCGCGTGAGAATTTAAATTTGTCGCATACTGTTGCATCGTTTGCTCGCCTTGCTCACCCACGCCATTTGGAACTTGCTCCCAAGCATTTTTAACTGAACTCATTAAAGAAGACACCTCATCAAGTATGTCTGGGTTATTTTCGACATTAGCGCGTGCGAGTCGGCGTGTCATATAGTCATATAAATCGTCTAAGTTTTGCGCTATTCCACCGCCGGTTTTTAAATCTAAACTTGCGCGTAAACCTTCAATAATTGATATAGCCCAACTAATGTGGCCACCTTTTTCTGAAATATTACCGCGTTCCATAAAGCCTTTTGCAAATGCAATTTTTTCTAATGCACCAGTCATCAACATTTCTATCAGTCGATGGGGACTAGCCGCTTCAACACTAGAGGAAACACCAACTCTATTGTACTGTTGTACAGCTTTATGCATTTTTGCCATATTCATAGTTAACTCCTCTTGCGTGAAAACTTCACATTCATATTTACGAAATAATTTACTTAGTCGAAAGCGGCGTAGCTGATAGCTTTTCGGCTAAGAAATTACTTGTTGAACGCATCTTACCTAACATAGCGTCCAGATTTGAGAATTGCTTTAGGTACCTTTCTTCAGAAACTTCAAGTTTTCTCACTAAATCGGCTCTTTGACGTTCAACATCTTTAATTTTTAAATTAAAACCGTCAATACGTGAGTCGAGCAAGCCATTATTGGTTAAAAAACTATTTGTTAAATCATCTAAAATAGCGGCAATACCATTTGTCACAATTAAATCACCGCGATTACCCACTTGATTACCACTGACGCTTAGAACAACCCCACTAAGCGCTCCTTCCAGTTTAAGTTTGTTTTCATCGCCTACTAAATCGTAGCCATTGACTCGTCCTCTCAAGTCATTACCTGCTTCTCCTTGAGAAGCTATCAAGCCCGATAGTGCAGAAAGGTTTTGACTAGCTGATCGCACATCAACTTTAGAGGTTGCACCAACGCTATTAGAAGTGATTTTAATTGCATTATTAATATAGTTAACTGAAACATCTGCTCCACTACGTTTTAAATTGTCGTCTGCATTAATAAGCCGCTGTAACTCGGAAGCGAGCTCTGCACCTGACTGAAAATTACGTGGAGGAATAAAAATATCACCACTTACGGCACCATCAACAGATAAACTGAATTTTTCTGGGACTTGAGTAATAGATGCAGGGAAGTTTGAAGCGGCTAAACCAGTATAAGATCCACTTGAAGGTGTTTGCTCTACATTAATATTATAAATTCCATTCACATTAGGAATTTTTGTACTTGAGACAGTTACTTTGGGATCCGATGTTGATACAGCAGCTGAAAATAAATGCGTTATTTCATCGGCATGATTAGCTAATGCTTTATCTAATTTAAATTCATCTAAAGTTAAAGCACCTTCTCGACTGCTATCAATACCGATACTTGCGAGTGAACCCAGGTTTTCATTAATACCATTAAATGAAGTTGATAAACGTCGTCTAATTTGTTCAACGATGCCCCGTATTGAAGTATCGCCAGCAAGTGGGCCTGCTTGACCAGAATCAGCATCATAACCCGTTAATGTTGATACTGTGCTCATTAATTCATTGTAACTTGCGACAAAGCTTTGTATTGACTGCTTTATTCCTGAAGTTTCTTTTTCGACAGTGAAAGACTCAATACTTCCTTCGGTTACTTTTTTAAGCATTAAAGTAATCCCTGGTATCGTATTGGCGATTTCATTTTTTGAATTAGAAATACTAATACCGTCTATGCTAAATAATGCATTTTTGGCTTGGGTGATTTCTTCAAGATTTTGTCCGCTTTCAACGTTAGTGGTTGTATCTGTATTGTTATTTATAATCGGGTTATAGGCTAATTGCGATAAACCAAATTGATCAGCGTTATTAACATCATCGTCGGCAATAGATATTCGTAAACTATTTTCCAAGCCTGTATTTTCAGAGTTGAAAATTAATCTATAACCCGAGCCATCATTAATAATACTCGCACGTACGCCAACATCAGCTTGATTGATGGCATCTTGAATACCGAGCAGTGAATTATTATCACTGTCAATTTCAATTTTTTTCAACGGCACTTTTGAATTCACTTCAAAAGTATTGCTATTGTTATTTATTTTCCCAAACTCAATATTGATTGTACCTGTGCCAACGATATCAAATTCGGATTCAAAAATTTGTGATTTAAGTTTTTGAGATTGTGCAAGTTGCTCAATTTCAATATTGTATGAACCTGTGACAGCATTATCTTCAGCTGCGGCAGTAAATTTATCTTCATTCGAAGACATCGCAGTGATTGACTTAAATGCATTGGTATTTCTTAGTGGAGCTAACGAAGATTGAAAGTCGAGCAATGCACCTTTAAACGTGCCTATTGCCGTTAAACCTTCCTGGATAGATATTTCTTTTCGATCAAGCCGTGATGTAACAGGTCCACCTTCTGCGGCAACAAGTTGGTCAACTAGATTTCGTACATCTAATCCAGAACCGGAGCTTGTTGATGAAATTGTGGGCATGCTTGACCTCTATTTCACAATCTGTTGCAAACGTGCAGATTGCTTGTATTAATAAGAGACCGGCTATGTTGCCATAACCGGTCATTTATTATTGGAGAATGCAAATTCAATACCAACTTATGCTTTTAATTCTATTAGAAATCCTTTGGGTTCTTCCGTTTCCAAACTTTCTAATAAGTGTCTTGAAATCGCCAACATCTCTTCAGATGGAATCTGTCGAATCACTTCTTCACTTGTAGAATCAATTACTCTCACCACAACACGTCCTGTTGCATCATCGACGCTGAAATCCATATCACGTTGTGTATTTTGAACATATGCATTTAATTGGCTGACTACTTTCTCCAAGGCTTCTTGAGAGAGCTCGACTTCACTTTTTTGAGCCTCTACCTCTGCTACCTCTACGGCAAAGGCTTGCCGCTGCGCGGCCACCTTTTCCGTGGAGTTGCTAGAACTAGGACGGTTAGCTTCAACCGTTCTCGTCTGCAAAGCCATATTGGTAATAGACTGAGTCGCCATAATGTCACCTCGTATCGGTTATTAAAGAATAGCTCTTACAAGCCATCTTCAACTACGTCAAACTTACTGAAGTAAAGTCAGTACGTTTTGAGGAGCAACATTAGCTTGCGCCAACATAGCAGTACCAGCCTGTTGCAGAATTTGATTACGTGTTAACTCTGCTGTTTCTTTCGCGAAATCTGCATCACGAATACGTGAACGTGCAGCACTGAGGTTTTCAGAGTTTGTTGCCAAATTCGCAATGGTTGAACCAAAACGACTTTGAATCGCACCAAATTTTGCACGTTGGTTACTTACTGTATTCAACGCTGCATCAACCGTTGCCAACGCAAGGTTAGCACCAGTCACTGAGCTTACATCCATATTGTTAATAGAGTTCAGTTGAGAAGCTTCAGTCGCATTTGTTACAGTTTCACCTGCATCACCCACAACACTGAATGACTTATCTGAATCAAAAGTCACTTGACCAGTTACAACAATACCTGACAACTCTGGAGGTGGATCACCAGCATCTGCTGCTGCTTGGTTTTGAGCTTCAGTGTCAGCACCAGAACGAACTGTGGTTCCAGCAACAGTCAATGTACCCGCATTGGTATTACTTTCTGTTTCTGCGATACCGATGTTATTACCGGTTGAGTTACGTAAGATAATGCCTTCACCGTTATCACTAATACGTGCGGTAACGCCCGTTTTAGATGCAACGTCATTGAACGCTGTTACTGCACCGGCGAGTCCATCATTACCTTCCGTACCACTAATGGTAAAGGCCACTTTTGTCGCTTCTGTGTTATCAGATTGTAAGTTAACAACATATGCACCTGCTTGATCGAAAGTAGCCATTTCTTCAGTTAATGCAAATGCTGAAACACCTGTGTTATTCGATTTACTTGCAACAAGGTCTGCAACATCACGCGCACTACTGCCTGCTTCGACTTCTACAGTTTCAGCACCTAATGAGCCAGTTACTGTTAACATTTCCCCACCGAGACGTGCGTCAGATGCTGATGATGCACCTGCACCTTCAACACGGTAGTTACCGAAGTTATTCGCTCGGAAGTTAGCCGTTGTAGCTTGAATCGTTTGGTTAGCATTGGCACCTACTTGGAAAGTAGCTGTACCAAATGTGCCATCTAAAAGTTTTTGTCCATTAAATTCAGTAGAAGATGCAATACGATCTAATTCTGATACTAATTGACTCACCTCAGACTGCAGTGCTTGACGATCAGACGCCGAGTTCGTTGCATTAGCAGATTGAACCGCTAATTCACGAATACGTTGTAAGATGTTACCTGATTCAGATAATGCACCTTCAGCTGTTTGAGCAAGAGATATACCATCGTTAGCATTACGTACTGCTTGGTCTAAACCGCGAATTTGTGAAGTGAAACGTTCAGAAATTGCAAGACCGGCCGCGTCATCCTTGGCACTATTGATACGTAAACCAGAAGATAGACGTTGCAATGATGTTTGCAACGCTTCTTGCGATGAGTTCAAGTTACGCTGTGAATTCAGCGACATGATATTGGTGTTAATGACTTGAGGCATGACGCACTCTCCTTAACTATTTACCTGAAGAACTAATATTTAATTCTTCAGGGTCTTATCTTTTAGCGGATATACATTTTATTCAATATATTCACCGCTCCCAACAACACTAGCGTCCAGCTATTTTTTTCCTTTAGGGTAAGCCGAAGAAAAAACAATAAACCAGAAAATCATAACTCATTGATTTTCATGGTTTAATTATTTAAAAAGGGGAAGCTTAAAAATAAATTAGTTTATTTTTAGAAAATAAAATGAAATTTAGAGAAAATTGAATAACGAAATATCTTGAACGCGGGTGAAGGCTTTTTGTGAAGCTTCTAATCCGGTTAATTCTAAGTTTAGTCGGCTCACTGCTTCAGCAAAATCGAGATCTTCAACATTTGAAAGGATTTCACGAATTTGTAAACGATAAGCATCATTAATGGTTTCTTGCGCATCAAGTGCATTCAAACGAGCACCTATATTGCCACGTACAACCAGTATGTTATCTAAACTTTGTGTTAAATCAACCAGCGAACGATTCATCGCATTATGGAAGCTGATTTTATCATTAACACCTGGCGTTTTTGACTTTAAAGACAAAATCAAATTTTCCAACGTCGTAAAAATATTTTGATTCTGGCTTGGGCGTACTATAAAGTGATCGCCATCAACAGGTTCACCTTTTATCGAAGTGTTTACACCATTAAAGACGATGGCTTTATCTGACTGGAAAGGCACGCCTGCCGTTATAACAGTTCCCTTAGAGTCAACCACACTATAGGTTAAAGGAATTTTTCCAGCATTTTCTGCATCAGCATACTCTGGAAATTTTTGATCAAAAATAATAGCATAGGTTTCATCAAAATAATCGCCAGAAGCTCTGCCAGGATCAATAACACCAGTACCTTTATTCTCAGCACCATCAAGCGTACTAAAAACGCCATTACCATTTTTAATTTCCAGAAAGACTTCAGAGCCAGGATCATCTACGGCTATACGTCGGCTTCGACTAATTTGAATTTCACGATGACTTTCGTCACCATTGTACTCAAAACCACCCGCTTCATTTCTTGAGAAAGGCTTAAATCCACTTAAAGCCCCAGCATATAAGTATTCATTATTGCTATCAGTAGTATTGGATAGATCCAGTAATGCGTTTTGAATTTGCTCGACTTCAGCCGCAATAAAGGAACGAGTACTGTCGTTTTGTGAATCATTATTCGCTTGTACGGCTAACTCGCGAACACGATGCAATGACTCCACTACCCCTTGTAAAACACCTTCTGATAAATTAATCCGCGCTCTGGCAGAATCAACATTAGATTGATGTTGATTTATTGATGATAAAGTATCATTCAAGTTTACAACTCGAGAAGCGGCAACGGGATCTTCTGAGGGCTTGAATATTTTTTTCCCGGTAGCAACTTGTTGTTGAGTACGACTTAATGCCTCATGCTGCTTAAGCATGGAGTTAATTGCACCACGTTGCATTTGTGTTGTAGATACTCTAGACATTATCTTCTCAATACACCGATTAATGTATCAAACATTTCACTAGCGGCACTAATCACTTGTGCATTAGCTTGATAAGCTTGTTGATAACGTACTAAATCCGCTGCTTCTTGATCTAAATTAACACCGGAAACTGCTTCACGTTGAGCTTTTGCTTGCTCATATAAAATACCTTGAGCTTCACGATTAACATCTAATTCATGTGTTTTACTACCGACTTTGCTGACAAGTGAGCTATATACTTCATTATAATTAGATGTTCCATTTTCTAAAGTTGGTTTACTTTGCAAGTTACCTAACTCTAATGCATTAACGTTATTACCCACTGCATCGGTGTTATACTCGATAACAAAGGTATCGCCTGCTTTTGCTTTACCTGATAGCTGTACGCTATAACCGGTTTCCATACCATTGGGTGTCGGGAATAAATTAATCCCTTTTTCAGCATCATAAAATATACTTGTTACTAAAGGTGGTTTTGGACCTACACCATCAAAGTCATTACCAGCATCACCATCTTGGCTTTCTATTTCCGTATCATCATCATTGCTATGTGTTTTACCTGGCACAGCGGGGGTTGCAGGTTGAGCGGCCTGTCCTTTTCCACCCGGTGTTGCGGGAATTGCTGGTGTGGTTGGTGTTCTTAACTGCCCATTTTGATCCATTAAGCCTGACGTTGCAGGAATCGCTTTGTTTTGTGCATCAACTTGTTGCGCTTGAATAGCCTGACCTTTTGCATCCAACAATTCAAAATGATTTTCATCAATAAAACGGACTGTCATAGTAGGTGACAATGTGCCTTTCGCTGTTGTAAAGCTAGGCGCATTAATGTCGGCGACATTCGTTAATGTTGGTTTAGCATCGCCCATATTATAAACTGAGGTACGGATACGCACTGGTGCTGCTGCTGCAATTTCATTTGCACGCTCAATTTCAACTGAAAAATTATGTGCCGCAGCTTTTGTGGGGCGAATCATAAAACTATCACCATTTACAATCTTAGTACCACGCTCTAACGCTATGGTTAAGCCTTCACTTTCAATTTCTTGAGGCAATTGTTTAAACTTTCCCACAATCATGTCATCTCTTTCACGAATTAATGTGTATTCACCGTCATTATAGTTAAGAAAATAATCACTTATAGTTAAGTTATCGGCATTAGTGATACTTGTACGAAGAGCATAATCACCTTCATTAGCATTACTCGGTAATGTTAAGGGTGTGGTTTTATCAATAGCACTAAAAAAGTCTCCACCTAATTCATTTTCTAAGGTCATACCTCTATGGTGTTGATCGTTGAAAGTTTTAGAAACACCAATTGCAATACGGCCTAGCTCATTTTGTGAGGCCGCTAGCATTGAATCACGAAAATCGAGTAACCCGCCTATTGCTCCACCTTTAAGAAACTGCGTAATAATTGCATCGCTACCTTGACTGCGATAAATAACTTCTAGTTCAGATGGATCGTGTTGATTCGCTTTTAAATCGAGTTCAGAGGAACGTTTACCAATGACAAGTGATTGGCCGTTACCAATAAAAACATTTAACGCACCATCTTCTTGCTCATTGGTTCTAACAACTACTTTTTCGGACAGTTGATGTAATAATCTTTCACGTTGATCAAGTAAATCACTGGGCTCGCCTTGTGTCACTTCTTTCGCTAACACCACTTTCCAATTTACATCGGCTATCGCTTTGGCTAAATTATTAACATCTTTAACATGACTTTTTAATGTTTCATTCGTTCCTTTGCGTAAACTTTCAAATCGATTATCAAGATAGGAGAAACGTTCACTTAACGCATTAGCTTCGCCGATCAACACTTGTCGTGCTGATTGAGAGGATGGGTCATTAGATACATTATTAATGGCACTAAAAAATGAATGCAGCGTGGGCGCTAGACCCGCATTAGGATCGGCTAACATGTTATCTATCTGACTAGTGAACTCATAACTGGTTTGTAAACCAGTTGAGATAGAGGCATTTGATCGCATTTCAGCAGAAACAAACTCATCATGAATACGTTTAACATTATCAACTTTAACGCCTGTACCCAAAGCACCAATGCCAGATAATTGTGGCGGACGTGTACCCACTTCAACACGTTGACGCGAGAAACCTTCAGTTTGGGCATTAGCAATATTATGACTTGCTGTTGCTAAAGCCCGTTCTGAAGACATCGCTCCCGATAAGCCGATTGATAGAACGTCAGAAGTCGCCACCTAAGTTACCTCTTCACTATCAATTTGCACATTGGCATGTGTTTGTAGTTCATCACGCTCATAGATATTTAAAACTTTGTCCGAATAATTTGGATCGGTTGCATAACCCGCTTTATGTAAACCTTTAATAAATAACTGTGAATCGCCTTGGTGCTGAAGAGCATCGCCATAACGATTATTCGAACGAAGAAAATCAACATAATCATCAAAGCTGTCAGCATAAGAATCATATGAACGGAAAGCGGCTTTCTCATATTTCGCTTGACCATTGTCATACTCCAAAGTTGATTTAACGACACGTTCTCCATCCCAACGATTATCTGCTTTGATATTAAATAAATTAAAACTACTTGTTCCGTCTTGATGGCGAGTAATGGCTTTACCCCAGCCAGTTTCCAGTGCAGCTTGTGCAACCAGTACAAGTGGCGAAACACCTAACTCTTCTGCTGCTTCTTCCGCATAAGGTAAAATATATTGAGTAAAGTCATCAGGTGAATTAAATCTTAGCTTCTCAATTTGACCTTTATCTGTAGTTGGTATTTCACTTGAAGCCACAACCGGCATTGCAGAGCGAATATTCATTTCTCGAGGCGGCAATTTATTTCCGATATTTTGTTCCGCCGACAATGAATCTGGCCGCGTGAATGATACATTTGCTGGAGGTTGATTTAACGGGTTGTCACGTCCACTTAACTGTCGAACAAGCGCGTCAGCAAGTCCAATTCCTTTTCCTTCCGACATATTGAGCGCGATTTGCTTGTCATACATGTCTCGATACAGATTCGACTGGTCGCTATCAAAGATTGGGTCACCCATACTGGCATCACGCATACTTTTCATCATCATTTGTACGAAGATACCTTCAAACTGCTTTGCTACTTTCTTTAATGACGCCTGCGGATCAACACGCGCCTCAGCACGCATGGTATTGAAACCACTAAAGTCGGTATATGTCGGTGTCATCATGCTCATAATTTATCGGTAACGTACTGCCTCAGTTATACATCTAGTAATATGCAGAAACCGTGCCGACTTTTGATTATTAAAAATGAGGATATAAACGGTAAAAATGTGCCGCTAACTGGCGATGTGTAAAATATATAGAAGTGGATAGCTTAGGAAACCCCAAGCTATGGAAGGAAAATGTTAGCGACTTATATCACAATTAAATCAGCACGCAATGCGCCGGCTTCTTTGAGCGCTTCAAGAATGGCAACAAGATCTCCTGGTGCAGCGCCCACCTCATTTACCGCCGCAACAATTTGATCAAGCGAAACACCCGGATCAAATTTGAACATGCGATTGTTCTCTTGCTTTAATGTTAAATTAGTACCAGGAACAACCACCGTTTGACCTTGTGTTTGTGGCGCAGGCTGACTAACTCGCGGATCCTGCGTAATTGTCACAATTAAGTTACCGTGTGAAACCGCGGCCGGTAATACTTGTACGTGTTTACCGATCACAACCGTTCCTGTACGAGAGTTAATAATGATGCGTGCCGAGGCTTCTGCCGGTTTTAGCGTTAAATTTTCTAATAGTGAAATAAAAGAAACACGTTGCGATGTATCTTCAGGTGAACTCACTACAACGGAACCCGCATCTCGCGCATAAGAAGTGCCTGGACCAACGGTATTATTAATGACTTTTACTAAACGATTCGCTGTTGTGAAATCAGGTACATTTAGATTTAACACCACTTCGCGATTAATGCCAAATGGTGTATCAATGGTGCGTTCAACCGTTGCGCCATTAATAATACGCCCTACGCTTGGCACATTAACCGTTATCCGTGAACCATCTGAGCCTTCTGCACCAAAACCACTGACCACAACATTACCTTGTGCAATAGCATAAACTTCATTATCAGCACCACGTAAAGGTGTCATAAGAAGGCTACCCCCTCTTAAACTTTTTGCGCTACCTACTGATGAAAGAGTAATATCAATTTTCATTCCAGTTTTAGCAAAAGCTGGAAGTGTTGCATGTAATGCCACCGCAGCAACATTCTTAGCTTGCATAGTAACGCCCGGAGGAATGTTGACGCCTAAACGAGACATCATACTTCTTAAGCTTTGTGTGGTGACTTCTCCCGAACCATCACCGGTCCCATTTAAACCTACCACTAAACCATAACCAATAAGCTGATTACTTCTAACACCTTCAATCTTGGTTAAATCTTTAACTCTATCCGCACGTGCAGCACCTGAGCTAATACTCAATAACAACACTAGCCCGGCGAAAACGGTAAAGCTTAAATCTTTTCCTGATAACATATTGAACTCCAGTTATAGTCTTTTACGTTATAACCTAATAAGGCCATGCCTGACTTTGGAAGAATCGACCCAATGGTCCCATTTTATTTGCTGAAGCTAAATCGCCCTGCCCACCATAAGCCATATGCACATTCGCAACACGCGTTGATTTAATCGTATTATCTTGCGTGATATCTTGTGGCCGCACGATACCAATGAATCGTACAAACTCATCTGATTGGTTTAGCATCATCAGTTTTTGGCCACGTACCACTAAGTTATTATTTGGCAAAACTTCTGCTACCGTGACAGAAATTTTTCCGTTAAAACTGCTATTCATTGCACTGGTACCTTGACCACTAAACTCACGTTCACCATTAAATTTATTCTCAAGTATTTCAACGCCTTCTTTAGTGACCTTATTTCCAGCTAAAGTAGGACCAGGTAGTTCAACTTTATTATCTTTAGAGCTATTTGTATTTGAAGTTGCACTTGCATTGGTGTTTTCAATTAACTCAATCGTCAGCACATCACCGACATGTCGCGCAGTGATATCTGAAAATAAACCCACTCTCATACCATACTGATATATCGCACCATTATCTTTTTTTGGAATAACTAATGAAGCTTGTTTTTTTGGTGAATATTTACTGCCAGTTGTCTTTTTACCTATTGCTTTCAAACAACCCGATAAGAGTATTGAAACAATAATAAGTAATATAATGGATTTGAATTTCATTTAAATTATTCCTAAGCATTCATTACAAGTTGTTATTCACATATTGCAACATTTGATCTGCTGTTGAGATAGCTTTCGAGTTCATTTCATAAGCACGTTGTGTTTCGATCATATTGACGAGTTCTTCAACAACATTCACATTTGAACTTTCAATCGACCCTTGAATTAATGAACCTAAATTATTCGTATCTGGGCTACCAACCACAGGTGCACCACTAGCACCCGTTTCCATTAATAAGTTACCGCCAACTGATTGCAAACCTGCTGGATTAACAAAATCAGCAATTTGAATAACACCCACCTGTGCCGGTGCAGGATTGCCGGGCTGAGTAACTGATACCACGCCATCAGAACCAATCGTTATGCTTAATGCATTTTCAGGAACAATAATATCGGGTTGCACACGATAGCCAGCTGAATTAACTAACTGCCCTGTCGAATTAACTTGAAACTCACCATTACGAGAATAACCAATATCGCCATTAGGTTTTAAAATTTGAAAAAAACCTTTACCTTGTATAGCTGCATCAAAAGTATTGTTTGTTTGAATTAAATTACCTTGAGTGTGTAACTTTTGTGTCGCAACTGTTCTGACACCTGTACCTAGATTTAAACCAGTTGGTAACTCTGTGTCTTGGCTTGATTGTCCACCAGCTTGACGTAAATTTTGATATAACAAATCTTCAAAAACAGCACGCGCTCTTTTGAAACCAGTCGTATTAACATTAGCCAGGTTATTACTGACAACAGCCAATCTATTCTGCTGTGCTTCTAAACCTGTTTTTGCTATCCATAATGCTTGACTCATTTCAACTCTCCAAAACCTTGACTAACTATCTTTAAAAAATGCATTTACTATGCCAAATTTATGTTTAACCTAACTTCAATAATTGTGCTGCTTGCGCATTATTTTCTTGTGCTGCTTTTAGCATTTTGATTTGCATTTCAAACTGTCGAGAAAGCTCAATCATATTGACTAATGCTGCTGCCGCATTAACATTACTTGTTTCAATCGTGCCAGAGACAACTGAGACCGTATCATCAAAATCTGCTTCTTCACCATTTTTCAAAACAAACAAACCATTTTCGTTACGTTTTAATTCTTTTACATCAGGGTTAACCAGCTTTAAGCGATCAATGATCGTTGCACCACCACCTGCTTGGCCGGGTGTAACAATGCTGATGGTGCCGTCTTTACCAATATCCACTTTGCTTGCTTCAGGGATAGTGATGGGACCACCTTCACCTAAAACAATGTGTCCCGCTCCAGTATGTAACACACCTGCATTATCCGCTTTTAAATCACCTGCTCGGGTATAGGCTTCTGTTCCATCTGGTGCTTGAACCGCTAAAAATCCTTGTCCTGAAATGGCAATATCTAAGTCGCGACCGGTGGTACTCATCGAACCTTGTTTAAAGTCGATACCCGGTTTTTCTGTCATAGAATAAACGCGTGTTGGATGTCCACTGCCACCATACAAAGGCATACTTCTGGCGGCGGCTAAGTCGGCACGAAAACCTGTCGTGCTTATATTCGCAAGATTATTTGAATTAATCGCTTGAGCTATCATGTTTTGCTTAGCGCCATTCATTGCGACATACAACATACGATCCATTTTCTTATCCTATTTTATAGTGACTAAATTCTTAACGAATATTGATAACAGTTTGGGTAACCGCATCTGCTGTTGATATAACCTGAGCATTTGCTTGGAAGTTACGTTGCGCGGTAATCATGTTGACCAACTGTCCGGTTAAATCAACATTTGAACCTTCCAATGCACCTGACTGAATTAAACCTAAACTACCCGAACCTGGTGTACCAATTAGCGCAGGACCTGAATCAAAACTCTCAGCCCAGTTCGAATCACCCATCTGACGTAAACCATTTGGATTTGAGAAGTTCGATAAAGTGACTTGACCTAATGTTCTATTTTGACCATTAGTAAATCGTGCTCGAACAATACCGGTATCATCAATATCAATCCCTGTTAAACGCCCAGAAGTGAAACCATTTTGTTTAATACCATTGACTGTAAAGGCACCACCGAATTGAGTAATCGGTATATTGCCTTGCAAATCCATTGTCAGTTCTAATGGCTCAGCACCAGAACCTGTATCGATGGGCTCAAAAAATATTTTTCCGGGAGGAGACGCTTGGCCATTAATACTCGCTAAAGAACCCGCCCCATCGAACTTAATTTTATCTGGGCTAAATAAACCCGTTTCAGGATTAGCCGGACCACGTAAATGTTTACCATCTAGAAAAGTATGTAACTCCCATTCGTTAGGATTAGCTGTTTTTACGTAATACATACTCTGTAAATGTGGTGTACCCAATGAATCATAAACCGTTAATGAAGTTGAATGGGTATATGACGATGGTCGCTCTGGATCAAAAGGAAAAGTGTTTGGTGGCGTTTCACCACTATCTAAATTCACCGCAACTTCAATAAGGTTAGTTGCACTTGGGGGGATGTTTGATGAATCCAAACGTAAAGGGCCTGCAGCACCCGTTATCGTGCCACTCTCATCAGCAACATTAACAATCATTTTTTGATCGTTACTATTAACGATAAAGCCGTCTCTATCTGCTTGAAACTGACCAGAACGAGCATAAACACGTGAGCCATTATCTTCTAAGATAAAAAAGCCCTGGCCATTAATCGCCATATCAAGCTTGCTATCAGTAAAACCGATATTACCTTGAGTAAACAATTGATCTACTGATGCTAAACGAACACCTGCACCGATTGAATTTGCTGTACCACCTGAACTAGATGCGGCATAGACATCTGAAAAATTGGCGCGCGACTGTTTAAAACCGGTGGTACTCGCATTAGATACGTTATTACCAATGATACGTAGTTCTTGTGCTGCTGCGTTAATACCACTTAGTGCTGAACGGAATGGCATGACGAATCTCCTCTTTTAAAATTTATTTCTATTGAATATGTGACTACAGGATTTCTTTTACATCAGCTAAACCAGCTGAGCCTGCATTAGCCAATGTGAGTGAAACACCTTGACCACCTGAACCTAGTGACACGCTTTGTACTTTGTCTGTAATTAATGTTTTCAATGACTCTGACTGACCATCAACCATACCGATTGCTCGAATAGAATAGTTACCTGATATTGCTTTATTCTTTTCATCAATCATTCCATCCCAGCTAAAATGCGCAACGCCTGCTGGTTTATTGCCTAATGCTATTTCTTTTACTAGAGCACCCTTATCATTCAAAATGCCAACTTTTATTTCAGCTACATTCGTTTCGAGTTCAAGCGCTGCTTTCATCTCTGTACCTTCTGAATAAGTACTCATTGAACCGGGTACCAAGACATTACGCCCGACCATGCTAGAAGCTTGTAATGCTTGGCTTGATTGCAGTGATGTCGCTAAGCTATTAAATGATTCTTTAATTTCTTTTAAACCTGAAACCGTGCTGAATTGCGCCATATCACTTAAGAAGTCACCATTTTCCATTGGCTTCATAGGATCTTGATGATTCATTTGTGTAGTCATCAATTTGATAAAATCATCTTGACCCAGTTTTTGATCTTGCAAGCCTTCTTTAGGTTTAGCTAAACCTAAACTTTGTAACGTTTGCATATTGGGTTTATTGACACTGTCCATTTTAAGGCTCCTGAGTACTCACTCTTAACTTATTTATACAATTTATATTACTGGCCTAGCGATAAAGTTCGCATTAGCATTTGTTTAGCTGTATTCATCACTTCAACATTTGTTTGATACGAACGTGAAGCTGAAATCATATTGGCCATTTCTTCAATGACATTTACATTTGGCATATATACATAACCTTGTTCATCCGCTAATGGGTGTCCTGGGTTATATTCGGCTCTTGCTGGGTCTTGTTTTTCAACAATACCCAGAACTTGAACACCTACCGTGCCGTTGTCATCGTCAAACTCATTACTTAACATGGTGGCAAAAACCGGTTGACGTGCACGATAGACTTGATCTGTACTGCTGCTTGCACTGTTTGCATTCGCTAAATTACTTGATGTGGTATTCAAACGAAGCGTTTGTGCATTTAAAGCAGAACCTGCAACATCAAAAACACTAAATAAAGACATTTCTATTCACCTCGGAATGCGGATTGCAGTTTATTAACGCGACCAGACATAATGCGTAAGGTCATAAGGTAGCGCATGGAGTTGTCGGTAAATTCTGACATTTCAACGTGTGGCTCAACCGTGTTTCCATCAAGCGACGGCTGCATAGGTTGACGATAAAGTTCTTCTGCGCCCATGAAATATCCACTAGGTTGTATGTGTCCTGCTTGAGTTGCTTTCAAAGGAACGTGAGCTTTACCGCTTGCAGCAGATCTAAGCGCAGACTTAAAATCAATGTCTTTTGCTTTATAACCAGGGGTATCTGAGTTCGCGAGATTTTGCGCCAACATTTGCGCTCGACGCGTTTGCAGATGCATAGCGTTCTCGTGTATTCCAAAGATGTTGCCGATACCAGTTGCCATTTTTTTCTCTACCTCGTTTGTGTAGTGAGGTAAGTGCAACTGTCGTGCCAAACTATTTTATCTATATAAATTAATAAGTTATGGAATATCGAATTTAGGAATAAAGGGGAATAAGCGGCAAAAATACACCTTGCCGGCAAGAGTGTTGCCGGGCAAAGAGATATAAATCAGAAAAAAATTGCAGGTAATTAAATGGAAAGAGAATAAGGAAAAAGATTAATCGTTTAGTTTGTAGACCACACCATCTGGGTAGCGATGCATACGAAAAGCTTTGGTATAGCCGGTTGGTGACTCAGAACCACCTAATATAAGTGTTCCACCTGGCTTTAAAATTTGTGCCATTCGCTCAAGAATATCTTTTTTCATTTCAGAGGAAAAATAGATTAAAACATTACGGCAAAAAATAATATCAAACTTGCCTAACAAAGAATAATTATTCAGCAAATTTAATTCTGTAAAACGTGCACGTTGCATAATTTCAGGACGTATAGCCCACTTGTCTTCACGTTTAACAAAAAACTTATCGCGTCTCTCCGGTGATAAACCACGAATCACACTTAGTTCATCATAATTACCTTGTTTAGCCTGGTTGACCACCGTTTGTGATATATCGGTGCCAACAATTTCAACATTCGAGCTTAATTTACCTGGGTTTGTTTGTTGAAACTCGCTCACCGACATACTAATAGAATAAGCTTCTTGACCTGTTGAGCTTGCTGCAGACCAAATGCGAATAGGCATTTTATCTTTTGAAAGTTCAGGCAAAAGTTCTTTTTTGAAAATTTCAAATGGATAAACATCTCGAAACCACATGGTTTCGTTCGTGGTCATCGCATCGATCACTTTTTCACGCAACTGACGATCATTTCCTTTCACTAATGTATTCATCATCTGAGAGAGAGAGGGAAATGAAAATTCTTCGGTGACACGCTTCAACCGGCTAGTCACAAGATAGTGCTTGTTTTCACCTAATACGATTCCACACGCATCTTCTAGATAACGACGAAAAGTATCATATTCACTTGCTGCTATAGGGGATTGATCCACGACTTGCCTTAACTTAGGTAGTTTCTGTAATTATAACGAAATTTAATCAATTAAATCACACCTTTCTCGGTGAGAACATTTTTTATTTCAGCAACTAACTCATCCGCTTTAAATTTCGGAATAAATTTATCTGCTCCAACCTTCTTTGTCATATTTTCATTAAAACCACCACTTAGGGAAGAATGCAGCATTATATTTAAGCCTTTCATACGATCATCAGAACGTATTTCGGTTGTTAAGGTGTAACCATCCATTACAGGCATTTCGATATCAGAAATCAGTAATTTAAATTCTTCAGTTACATCAAGACCTTCATCCGCAGCGGCTTTTAATACATCTAAGGCTTCTTTGCCGGTGGTAGTCACCACACACTCAACACCAATTTGCTCTAATGTTCTTTGAACTTGATTGCGCGCAACCATTGAATCATCAGCAATAAGAAATTTCATTGTATTGCCATTTTTGTCAAACAAATAAGTATTATCACCCACCACCATATCTGCGCCAATAATCTCAGATAAGATTTTTTCAACATCAATAATTTCGACTATTTCGTTATCGACTTCTGTTACTGCGGTTAAGTAATTATTGCGACCTACTCCGCGAGGAGGCGCCTTAATATCTTTCCAATTCATATTC